>OHHU01001510.1_pt1 | contig 10017 bp, 7 predicted proteins | sample 1568151 | NCBI WGS metagenome assembly OHHU01 (sample SAMEA3879572, study PRJEB24766) | human gut metagenome | biome: human-associated habitat; feature: feces | place: USA | collected 1985/1987 | reverse complement strand
TGCCGGAGACCGGGTTGTTGGAGCTGCCGATCATGCCGACCATACGTGCAGAGACGGTGGAGAAGAAGAAGCCGAAGATGACGATCAGCAGAGCACCCAGCGGGCTGACGGGGATGGCCGGAGCCAGCCAGATGATGAGGATGATGAGCAGGATGCCGCCCAGAATAAAGGGCATGGGCATGTCCTTATCGGTACGGGAGGTGCCGGAAGCGCTGCCGCCCTTCATGCTCTTCATGGCGTCGCGGAAGGTGGATACGATCAGAGGCAGGCTCTTGATCAGCGAAATGATACCGCCGGTAGCAATGGCGCCTGCGCCGATATACTTGACGTAGTTGGACCAGATGGCGTCTGCACCGCCTGCTGCATACAGATCAGCAATGGTGGTGCCGGCTGCTGCCGGGTACAGGGAAATGTTTGCGCCGAACAGGCAGATCAGCGGGATAATGACCATCCAGCCTACCAGAGAACCGGTAAACATATAGGAAGCGGTCTTGGGGCCGACAATATAGCCCACGCCCAGCAGAGCGGGGTATACTTCCATGCCCAGAGCACCCTTGAAGGAGCTGAAGGCCATGGCAATGTCGGAGGGGATCATCTTCAGGCCATCGACGATGAACTTGAAGATGGCTGCCAGACCCATGCCGGAGAACACGGTGGAGGCGTTTGCACCGCCCTCTTCACCGGCCAGCAGAACGTCTGCACAGGCGGTGCCTTCCGGGTACAGCAGGGTGGCATGTTCCTTGACGATCAGGGCGTTGCGCAGGGGCACCATGAACAGAACGCCCAGAATGCCGCCGCACAGGGCGATCAGGGTGATCTCCAGGATGCTGGGCTTGTCGCACAGGCCCTCTTTTGCCCACAGGAACAGTGCGGGCATGGTGAAGATGGCACCGGCGGCCAGGCTCTCGCCTGCGGAACCGATGGTCTGCACCATGTTGCTCTCCAGAATGGAGTTCTTCTTGAGCAGGACGCGGATCACGCCCATAGAAATGACTGCTGCCGGGATGGAGGCAGAAACAGTCATGCCGACGCGCAGGCCCAGATAGGCATTTGCAGCGCCGAAGACCACAGACAGTATGATGCCCATGATCACAGAGGTCGCCGTCATTTCTGCGGTGATCTTTTCCGCAGGAATATACGGCTTGAAGGATTCTTGATCTTTCATGCTTGCACTCCTTGCGACAGCACAAGCGCCTTGCTTTTGGGGGCAGGGCGCTTGTGCTGTCCGTTTTCCAATTTCCTAAACACGCGCATCCCATCCAAAAGGACGCGCTGGCACGTACTCTATTATACTAAAGTATGACTGAATTGGCAACTGGAAATGTACACAAGAAATTTACAAAAAATTCGTTTATTCAAGCATTTTGCGGGAAATTCGGGCAAAAGCGTGCAAAAAGATTCCATATGATCCCAAAACTGTACGCATATGGAGAACAGCTTTGCAGAAAAAGAATGCCTTTTAACAGCGCGCGCCTGTCCGGAGGATAGCAAAAAAGCTCCCCCTTCGGGGGAGCTGGCAAAACCGTCAGGTTTTGACTGAGAGGGTTTACCTATCGCGGCTGTCCTGCGCCCTCATCAGTTCCCTGCGGTGATATTTTATGATAAAGAATGTTTTTACACGGCCCCATAGATGCCGTGCACCGACACTTCGCCGGTGAACACATGCACTTCGCCGCTGTCGGTGCGCACCACCAGACGGCCCTCTTCGTCCACATCGACGGCTTCACCGGCCCCCTGCCCGCCGTCCGGCAGGTCGAAGGTGACCCGGCGGCCCAGATTGACGCAGGCGGCCTTGTATTCCTCCCGGAAGGGCGCAAAGCCGTCCCGGGCAAAGGTGTACAGGCTGCGGTCAAAGCCGAAGTCGGTCAGCCCCTCGGCCAGCCATGCGGGGTCTGTGGCAAGATCCACCGCAGCGCCCTGCAAGGCCAGCGAGGTGCCGTGGGGCAGATCGGCGGCGTCAAAATAGCTCTGGGGCTGGGCAAGGTTGATGCCGATGCCGCACAAAATGCCCCGCCCCTGCTGCTGGTAGCCGTAGCTTACACTCTCGCACAGGATGCCCACGATTTTTTTGCCGTTCAGCAAAAGGTCGTTGGGCCACTTGATCTGGCAGTCCACGCCGTAGCGCAGCTGCAGCTGGCGGCGCACCGCCAGACTGGCCAGCAGCGGCAGGGTGGCAGGCTGGGCCAGCGGCTCCCGGATGACCGCCGTATAATAGAGGGCGCGGCCCTCGGCGTTCACCCAGCTGCGGCCCAGACGGCCCCGGCCTGCGGTCTGGTTCTCGGTATACACCGCGCCCACCGGGCCGAACTCCTCAAAATGCTCCTTCACGTAAGCGTTGGTGCTGCCGCATTCCGGCAGATAGCGCACCTCATTGATGCTCATTGTTTGGGTACCTCTTTGTGTTCATAGGCGGTCACTTTGCCTTCGTCCAGCGTCAGAATGCCGTAGGTGTCCGGCCCGGTGTAGCACCGGCCACAGGAGCCGGGGTTGAACAGGAACACCTTGCTGCGGGTCTCTGCATGGGGGATGTGGGTGTGACCGAACAGCGCCAGATCGAACCAGTGGTTGTCGCCGTCGCTGCTCTTGGCCTTGAGCATATCGGGCAGCAGGTCGGGGGTGTGCCCGGCGAAGATCACAAAATCGCTGGCTTTGACCTGCGAGGCCACGCCCTCCACGTCCGGGTAGCCGTTGTAATAGTCGTCCACGCCAGCAATGTAAAAGTACGTCTGCCCCCGCTTGACCGCCGCCACGTTGTTCACCAGCGGGATGATGCCCCGGCCCTTGATGGTGCCGATGAGCACGGAAAGATTGCTTTCCGGCTCGGTGCGGTCGTGGTTGCCCAGCACCGCGTATACGCCGATCCGGGCGGAAATGGAAGGCAGGTTCTCGAAAAATTCGATGGCCCCGTCGCTGTCCTCTGCATAGTCGCCGCCCAGAATGACCAGATCGGCACTGAGCCCGTTGATCGTCTTGACCAGCTCGTTGACCCGGCTTTGGGAGAACCAGCGGCCCTGATGGATGTCCGTGGCGTAGACGATCTTCAGGTTTTTCAGGTTGGCGGGCAGGTTGGCCACCTGCACCGTATGCTCGTCTACCGTCAGCGTCCGGGCTTCGATAAAGGGATAGATGCACAGCGCTAACAGCGCCAGCAGCACCAGGGCCAGCCGGACGGGGAAATGCCGCCGCTGGGGTTTTCGATAGCGATAATGATATTTCGGCAAGGGAGGACCCTCCTTTGAGCGAGCGTTGACAGAGGAACTGATTCATTGTACACTTTTTGGAAACCAGACACAAGGGGGAGAGCGCATGAAGCCCGGCACTGGAAAAACTTTCCGGCCTATTGGCCCGACGACGTATCTAAGCCCCATCCCGGCGGTGATGCTGGGATGCGCCGACCCGGAAAACGGCTATGAGGCCAATTTGATCACCGTGGCATGGACGGGCGTGGTGTGCACTCGGCCGCCCATGGTCTCCGTCAGCATCCGCAAAAGCCGGTTGAGCCACGAGTTGATCCGGCGCACCGGGGAATTTACCCTGAACCTGACCGGGCGCGGCCTGTGCCGGGCCGTGGACTTCTGCGGGGTCAAAAGCGGCCGGGACGTGAACAAATTCGAGGCCTGCGGGCTGACCCCCATCCCTGCGCCGCCGCTTACTCACGCCCCCGCTGTGGAGGAAGCGCCCGCCTATCTGTGCTGCCGGGTGAAAAGCGTGCAGGAGCTGGGCAGCCACGATCTGTTTCTGGCGGAGGTGGAACAGGTCTATGTGGCGGACGAATACTTTACCGAGTCCGGCTCCATCCGGGAAGAGGATATGGAGCTGGTGGCCTATGTCCACGGTAAATACTGCGCCGTGGGCAAGCCGCTGGGCTTCTTCGGTTATTCTGTCGCGTCCCCCAAGGCATTGAAACGCCGAAGCGCCCCCAAGGGCGGCGGCAAACGGAAAGGATGAAGGAAGATGGCTTACGAGCTGCTGCTGGCCGACGCGGACGGCACGCTGTTTGATTTTGACGTGGGCGAACAGAACGCCCTGACTGAGCTGTTTACCCATTTTGACATTCCCGTGCGGGAAGAAAATTTTCAGACCTATCACCGGATCAATCGGGAGCAGTGGGCGCTGCTGGAGCAGGGCAGGACGACCCTGCCGGAGCTGCAGGTGGCCCGCATGGCCAACTTTCTTGCGGCGGTGGGCCTGCGGCGCTCCCCGGAGGAGATGCACCTTTATTTCCGGGACCGGCTCAGCTGCCAGAGCATCCTTCTGCCCGGGGCGGAGGCTTTTTGCGCCCGGGTGGCCGAAAAAATGCCCATCTGTCTGGTCACTAATGGCGTGGCGGCCATTCAGCACGCCCGTTTTGACCGCTGCCCGATCTCGCCCTATCTCAGCGGCCTGTTCATCAGCGAGGAGCTGGGCGCGGCCAAGCCAGATCCCGCCATCGTCCACGCGGCGCTGCGCCGCATGGGCGTCGCACCCGAAAACGCCGTGATGATCGGGGACAGCGCGGCGGCGGATATCCCTGCAGCCAACGCCGCCGGGGTGTTCAGCATTCTGTTCACCAACGGTCGTCCCGCCCCGGAAAACCATGGAGCCAATGCGGTCGCGGCCAGCTATGAAGAGGCCGAACGGCTGATTCTTGGTTAAAGCCCCAATGCGTCTGCCTGTCTGCTTTTTCGGACGGGCAGGCGATTTTTTGCTCTGCCGGGGGCAAAACCTCCGTACTTGTTCCCAAAGTCGTTTCATGATATAATATAATACTGAATCTGTTCGGGCGCGGGCGAGCGCCGATTTCTGATGAATCAGGAGTGGAGAAACATCATGGACTATTCCAACGAACAGCTGCGCGCGCTGGCGCGGGAGTTCTGCCCCGCCGGGCTCGACAAAGATCCTGTTCCCCTTGGCAACGGCCATATTAACGATACCTTCCTGTTTGAATCCGAAGGGCGGAGCCATGTGCTGCAGCGCATCAACCGCAATGTGTTTCGGGAGCCGGAAAAGGTGATGGAGAATTTCCAGCGGGTCACGGAGCACATCCGCCAGAAGGTGGCCCGGGAGGGCGGCGACCCCGAGAAAGAGACTCTACGGCTGAATCTGGCTCAGGACGGCAAGCCCTATACCTATGACGAAAACGGCGACCTGTGGCGCAGCTACGCCTTTGTGAAGGACACCGTGACCTACGAGCGCACGGACGACCCCGCCCTGTTCCGGGAGGCGGGCCGCTGCTTCGGACGGTTCCACGACCTGCTGGACGATTTCGACGCGTCCCTTCTGCACGAAACGATCCCCTATTTCCATCATGAGCCCCGGCGTTGGCAGGACTTCCTGCGGGCGGTGGAGGAAAACCGCTCCGGCCGCGCAGATACGGCACGGAAGGAGATCGAGGGCTTCATGGCCTTCGCCGCCCTTCCTCCCGTGCTGCAGGATCAGCTGGAAGCAGGCGTATTGCCCCTGCGGGTGACTCATAACGATACCAAGCTCAACAATGTCCTCATGGACGAAAAGACCGGCCGCGCCCTGTGCGTCATCGATCTGGACACGGTGATGCCCGGTCTGGCGGCCTACGACTTTGGCGACGCCATCCGCTTCGGGGCCAGCACGGCGCTGGAGGACGAGACTGATCTGGACAAGGTACATTTCAGCCTGCCTTATTACCGCGCCTTCGCGGAGGGCTATCTGGAAGCCTTCGGCAGCCGCCTGAACGAAGCCGAGCTTCTGTCCCTGCCCATGGGGGCCAAGCTGATGACGCTGGAGGTAGGCGTCCGCTTTCTGGGCGATTATCTCAACGGCGACGTGTATTTCAAGGTGGATCACCCTGAACACAATCTGGTTCGCGCCCGCACGCAGCTCAAGCTCCTGCAGGAGATGGAAGCCCATTGGCAGGAAATGAACGAGATCGTCCGGGAACTGGGAAAGGGGCGGAGCAAGGCATGAAAAAGCCGGTACTGGTCATTATGGCCGCGGGCATGGGCAGCCGCTACGGCGGGCTGAAGCAGATCGACCCTGTGGGCCGCAACGGCGAGATCATTCTGGATTACTCCCTTTTCGACGCGAAACGGGCGGGCTTTGAAAAGGCCATTATCGTCATCAAGCGGGAAAACGAGGCCCTGTTCCGGGAGGTCATCGGCGACCGGGCCAGCCGCCAGATGGAGATCCAGTACGCCTATCAGGAAATGGACGATCTGCCGGAGGGCTTTTCCATCCCCGAGGGCCGCAAAAAGCCCTGGGGCACGGGCCACGCGGTGCTGGCGGCCCGGAAGCTGGTGGACGCGCCCTTCTGCGCCATCAACGCCGACGATTTTTACGGCGCGGAGGCCTTCCGTCTGGCCTATGACCATCTGACCCATTTGAAGGACGAGGGCGACGTGGCCATGGTGGGTTATCTGCTGAAGAACACTCTGAGCGAAAACGGCTACGTTTCCCGGGGCGTGTGCGAAATGGACGAAACGGGACGTCTGACTGCCCTGACCGAGCGCACCCACATTATCACCAGCGCCGACGGCCCGCTGATGACCGAAGACCTGCACACCTACACCCGTCTGGAGCCAGACACAGTGGTCAGCATGAATATGTGGGCCTTCCCGCATTCCATGATGGCCGCACTGGAAAAGGGCTTCCCCGTGTTCCTGCGGGAGCAGCTGTCCAAGAATCCTGAAAAAGCCGAATACTACCTGCCCATGGCGGTGGACGCGGAAATGCAGGCCGGACGGGCCGGCGTCAGCGTCAAAACCACCCATGACAAGTGGTACGGCGTGACCAACCCGGAGGATAAGCAGGACGTGGTGGACGCGGTGGCCCGCATGGCGGAAGCCGGTCTGTATCCTGCCCCCCTGTGGCCGGAGGCATAAATGGAAAAACGGAGACCCAAAGCGGGCACGGTGGTGATGGTCGTTCTGCTGCTGGCGTTGATTGGCGTATGCGTGTACCTCGCGCCCCGCACCCGGGACGCTTATCAGGAATACCGCACGGAAAGCGAAGCCACTCCCACGCCCACGGCGGATAACGCCAACATGATGGCCGTTACCCTCGACCCCAACGCCACCCCCACGCCAACTATGCTCATCCTCAAGCTGGGCACGCAGGGCGACGAGGTGAAGAAGCTGCAGGAGCGGCTGTATCAGCTGGGCTACTATACCGGCGAGATCGACGGCCAGTACGGGCAAGGCACGGCACAGGCGGTCATCGCCTTCCAGACTCAGCACGGCATCGCCGGAGACGGTCTGGCCGGAGAGGAGACCCGAAACCTGTTGTATTCCGACCGGGCGGAGATGTTCCGTCCCACGCCCACCCCCACGGAAACGCCCTCGATGCTCACCATGGGCGATCGGAATGACGCGGTCAAGGCGTTGCAGGCCCGGCTGAAGGAACTGGGCTATCTGGATGGAAGCGCCGACGGCGACTTCGGCGGGGCCACCAAGGCGGCGGTGGTGTGGTTCCAGACCCAGAACGGCATCGCCGGGGCCAAAACGCTGGCGCTGCTGTTCAGCGACAGCGCGCCCAAGGCGGAACCGACGCCGACCCCCGACCCCAACGCCCTGCCCATTCTGGTCAACCGCACCCACCCGGTGGATGCGAGCTACCGTCCTGCCGATCTGGTGCAGTTGAAGGATGTGCTTCCTTCCAGCCTTGTGACCGTCAAGGGATCGGACTGCGAGGGCGACCGCACCGCCGCGCAGGCGCTCATTACCATGTTCGAGGCCGCCAAGGCCGACGGCGTGACCGGCTGGCAGATCAGCGCAGGCTACCGCAGCGTCAAGTACCAGCAGAAGCTGTTTGACAGGCAGGTGGCCGAGTACCAGAATCAGGGCCTGAGCGTCGCCAAGGCCAAAAGCGCCGCCAGCAAGCTGGTGGCCGACCCCGGAGCCAGCGAGCATCACACGGGGCTGGCCTTCGACATCACCGTGGCCGGAACCACCTTCAAGGGCACGGAGCAGCAAAAGTGGCTCCAGAAGCACTGCTGGGATTACGGCTTCATCATCCGCTATCAGGAGGACAAGGAGGCCGTTACCGGCTTTCTGGCCGAGTGTTGGCACATCCGTTACGTGGGCGTACAGCACAGCGTGGTCATGCGGGACAGGAATCTCTGTCTGGAAGAATATCTGGGCGAGACGGATTGACCCCTTTCCCTATTTTGAGAAAAAAAGAGTACGAGTAGTATGTATGATCTGATCGTCATCGGAGCAGGGCACGCGGGATGCGAGGCGGCGCTTGCAGCCGCCCGCATGGGCGTCAGCACCCTGCTCCTTACCTTGGACATGAATTCCGTGGCCCTGATGCCCTGCAATCCCGCTATCGGCGGCACGGGCAAGGGCCATCTGGTGCGGGAGCTGGATGCGCTGGGCGGCCAGATGGGCCTGTGCATCGACCGCACCTTCCTGCAGAGCCGGATGCTGAACCGGGGCAAGGGCCCGGCGGTGCATAGTCTGCGGGCACAGGCAGACAAGCGCCGCTATCACGAGGACATGATGGCCACCCTGTTTTCCACCGATCATCTGACCATCCGTCAGGGGGAGGCCATGGAGCTGCTGACCCAGAACGGGGCCATCAGCGGCGTGCGTACCATGACCGGCGAGGAAATTCCCTGCCGGGCGGTGGTCATCTGCAGCGGCGTATATCTGAAAAGCCGCATCATCATCGGTCAGTATTCCAAAAACAGCGGGCCGCAGGGGCTTCTGCGGGCGGAAGGGCTTTCCCAGTCCCTGACCGATCTGGGCTTCGAGCTGCGCCGTTTCAAAACCGGCACCCCCGCCCGGGTGGACGTTCGCTCCATTGACTTTGACAAGATGGAGCCCCAGCCCGGCGACGACCCCATTGTGCCGTTTTCCTTCCTCACGGTGGCCCAGCAGCCGGACATCGGCGTGAAGTACCCCCTGGAAAACCGGGCCATGTGCTATCTGACCTACACCAACGAGGAGACTCACCGCATCATTCGGGAGAATCTGCATCTGTCCCCCATGGTGCGGGGCGAGATCAAGGGCACCGGGGCGCGCTACTGCCCCAGCATCGAGGATAAAATTCGCCGCTTTGCGGACAAGGACCGCCACCAGCTCTTTCTGGAGCCGGAGGGCCTTTCCAGCCCGGAATGGTACGTGCAGGGCATGTCCTCCAGTCTGCCGGATTTTGTGCAGTGGCAGATGTACCGCTCCATCCGCGGTTTGGAGCGGGCGGTGCTGGTACGGTTGGCCTATGCCATTGAATACGACTGCATCGACTCCCGGGAGCTGAACCTGACGCTGGGCAGCCGCCGAGTCCCCGGCCTGTATTTTGCCGGGCAGATCAACGGCACCTCGGGCTACGAGGAAGCGGCGGCGCAGGGGCTATTGGCGGGCATCAACGCGGCCTGCTGGCTGCAGGGCAAGGAACCTCTCATCATTACCCGGGACATGGGCTATCTGGGCGTGATGGTGGACGATTTGGTGGTGAAGGGCACGGACGAGCCCTACCGCATGATGACCAGCCGTTCCGAGTACCGGCTGACCCTGCGGCAGGACAATGCTGACCTGCGTCTGACGGCCTTGAGTCACACCAGAGGTCTGGCCTCCGACCGGCGCATGGCGCTGATGGAGCGCAAGAAGGCTCAGACCGAGGAAATGTTGCAGAAGCTGCACGTAGTCAAGCTGCCCGCCAGCGAAGCGCGGAACGAATGGCTGGAGCGTCACGGACAGCCCGTGACCCCTGCCACCTTGTCGGCGGAGGACTTACTGCGCCGTCCCGCCATTGACTTGGCGGCGCTGGGGGAGCTATCTCCCGAATTGGTCGGTTATGCGCCTGACGCGGCGCTGGAAGCCGAGCTTTCCATTAAGTACGAGGGCTATCTGAAAAAGCAGCAGGAGCAGATCGCCCGGGCCCGGGCCATGGAGGACTGGGTCATTCCGGACGACATCGACTACAACGCCATCGAAAGTCTCCGCATCGAGGCCCGGCAGAAGCTCAGCGCCATGCGTCCCCGCTCCCTTTCGCAGGCGGGCCGCATCCCCGGTGTGTCGCCCTCCGATGTGGCGCAGCTGAGTATTGCGCTGGCTGCTGCAA
>OHHU01001499.1_pt1 | contig 10082 bp, 8 predicted proteins | sample 1568151 | NCBI WGS metagenome assembly OHHU01 (sample SAMEA3879572, study PRJEB24766) | human gut metagenome | biome: human-associated habitat; feature: feces | place: USA | collected 1985/1987 | reverse complement strand
TTTTTCTATTGCGTTCCCCTGACTTCGGAATAGTGGCAGGGCTGGCTGTCTTTGTTTTGCTTTGTGCTTCTCTACCGTACATGAGCATTTGGGGACGGTATAAATCCGCCGTATGGCTGCGGCCATACGGCGGAGTTTTCTGCGTTATCGGACGCTTTACCAGCTCAGCATATTCCGGAACTGCTCCATGTACCGTCCGGCGGGGACGTCCCAGCTGAAATCCGTCTCCATGTCCCGCTTTTGCAGGGCGCGGAAGGCTTCTCGGTTATGATTGTACAGGCCGAGGCAGCGCTTCAGCGACGCGAAGAAATCGTCGGCGTTGTAGCTCTGGAAGGTGAAGCCCAGGCCGCCCTCGCCGTTTTCGTCGGCGGGAGGAACGGTGTCCTTCAGGCCGCCGGTGGCGTGAACCACGGGGACGGTGCCGTAGCGCATGGCATTCATCTGGCTCAGGCCGCAGGGCTCGGACTTGGAGGGCATCAGGTAAATGTCGCCGCCGGCGTAAATCCGGGCGGCAAGCCCCAGATTGAAGGTGATCTGGGCGGAAACCTGATCGGGGAACTGATTCGCAAGGTCTTTGAAGAAGCTCTCGTACTGGGCTTCGCCGGTGCCGAGGATCAGCAGCTGGGCGTCCTCCTCCCACATCAGCCGCCGGGCAATGTAGCACAGCAGGTCAAGACCCTTGTGACCGGCCAGCCGGGTGACCATGACCATCAGCGGCACGTCGGGCTTGACGGGCAGACCCACTTCCTTTTGCAGGGCGGCTTTCACGGCGGCCTTGCCCTCCACAAAGGTCTCGGCATTGTAGTGGGCGGGGAGGGCGGGATCGGTCTCCGGGTTGAAGGTGTCCACGTCGATGCCGTTGGTGATGCCGGTGAGCTTCCAGGCGTTGCCCGCAAGGACGCTGTCCAGACCGTGGGCATAGTAGGGATACATCAGCTCCCGGGCATAGGTCTCGGACACGGTGGTCACAAGGTCGGCAGTCTCGATGGCGCCCTTCATCACGTTGACGGAGTTGCTCATGTCCAGGGTGGAACGGTACTCCCAGGGAAGCCCCAGCACATCGTCAAAGAACCCGGCGTTTGCCCAGCCCTGATATTCGATATTGTGGATGGTGTACATGCAGCGGGTCTTATAGAAGGCGCCGTGGTACATGGCCTTGAGATAAATGGGAATGCAGGCGGTCTGCCAGTCGTTGCACTGGATGATTTCGGGGATGAAGTCCAGGGTAATCATGGCGTCCAGACAGCCCCGGGAGAAGAAGGCGAAACGCTCGCCGTCGTCCATGTCCCCGTAAATCGCGCCGGTGCGGGCACCGAAGTAATAATCATTGTCCAGAAAATAGACCTGCACGCCGTCATTTCGGTTGGTCAGCTTCATGATGCCGCAGTATTGCTGCCGCCAGCCCAGCTGCACCCGGATCTCGGCCACCCGCTCCACCATATAGGCGGTGTTGGTCTTGATCTTATTGTAGTAGGGCAGGAACAGCACGACCTCGTTGCCCGCAATGCGGGCCAGGGTGGAGGGCAGAGCCTCCATTACGTCGCCCAGTCCGCCGGACTTGGCATAGGGTGCGCCCTCAGAGGCGCAGATGGCAATTTTCATACGGTTTCCCTCCGCTTGACGATGACAGGACTCTTCTTTGTCCCAATGAGCTTTGCCCCCGGGGTGACGGTGACGTCCTTGTCCAGAATGACGTATTTCAGTTCCGCGCCCTCGCCTACCACGGAGTCGTTCATGATGACGCAGTTTTCCACGTCCGCGCCCGGGGCGATGGTGACCTGCCGGAACAGAATGCTTTCCTTGACGTTGCCCTCCAGCATACAGCCGTCGGCCGCCAGACAGTTGGCGATCTGGCATTCCTCGCCGTAGTAGGTGGGAACCCGGTCACGAACCTTGGTATAGATGGGATGATTGCCGCCGAACATGTCGTGGCGGATGTCCCGGTCGATAAGCGCCATGGAGTTTTTGAAATATTCCTCCACGGACTCATTGTACAGAGCGGCGCCGTCGAAGGGGTAGACGTTGACGGAGACCTTTCCCCGCTGCCAGCCGCCCAGAACCAGGTCGCGATCCATGTGGAACTTGTCCCGGGCAATCATTTCCTTGGTCTGCTGCATGAGCCACTTCTTGCCCACCACGAAGATGTCCATGGAGGCAACGTAGTCGGCGGGGGCGGCAAAGTCCACCAGCATATCGGTCACATTGCCCTTGCCGTCCAGCTTCATGGCAAGATCGATCATCTTTTCGCCGTTGCAGATGCCGGCCTTGGTGACCACGGTGATGTTCCGGCCGCTCTTGACATGGGCGGCGATGACCTTGGTTAGGTCGATGTTGGAAAGAATGGCGGAGTCGGTCATGATGACCAGCTCGTCATCGGAGCCGTAGGCCAGGAAGTCCATGGCACTGGCCAGAGACTCCAGCTTGCCGCGGTAGCGGTGAATCTCGGACTGGGCGTAGGGGGTCAGAAATTCCAGACCGCCCTCCTCCAGCTCCAAGCCCCACTCCTCACCGTCGCCGATGTGGTTCATCAGGGACTGATAGTTGTGGCGGGAGATGATGCCGATATGACGGACACCGGCGCAGGCCAGGTTGGACAGCGCCCAGTCCACCTGACGGTAGCGGCCGCCGAAGGGCAGGGAGGCCATGGTGCGCTTGATGGTCAGCTCGCCAAGACTCGCGTCGTTGGTAAATACAATACCGGTTACGTTCATTGCACTTTCCCTCCTGTTACAGCATGTCACCGGGCTTCAGCACGGTGTTGGCTTCCACAACAGCGCCCTTGGACGTGACGCTGATCTTTTTCTTTTCCCCGCCTGCATAAGCGCCGCCCACAATGGCGTTCTTGCAGACCTTGGAATCCTCGCCCAGAATGGCATGGCGGACGATGGCGCCGGACTCGATGACCACGCCGGGCATGACGACGCTGTCCTCTACCAGCGCGCCCTCACCGACGGTGCAGCCGATGGAGATGATGCTGTGGTGGACGGTGCCGTAGACCTCGGAGCCTTCGGCCACGAAGGCGTTGACGATCTCGGCCTGCTCGTCGATGTAGGAGGACGGCATGGCGGAGTTACGGGCATAGATGGTGGAGCGCTTGTCTCCCCGGAGCTGGAAGGCAGGCTCCTTGCCCAGCAGATCCATGTTGGCTTCCCACAAAGAATCGATGGTTCCCACGTCCTTCCAGTAGCCGTTGAAGGGATAGGCCATCATTTTGTGACCGGCGGCCAGGAGACTGGGGATGATGTTCTTGCCAAAGTCGTTGGAGGAATTGGAGTTCTCTTCATCGGCGATCAGGGCGTCCCGCAGCACCTGCCAGTTGAAGCAGTAAATGCCCATGGAAGCGTTGGTGGACTTGGGCTTGGCGGGCTTTTCCTCGAACTCGTAGATGGTATTGTCGGGGTTGGTGTTCAGAATACCGAAACGGGAAGCCTCCGCCAGGGAGACGCTTCGCACGGCGATGGTGCAGGAAGCCTTGTGCTTTTCATGGTAGGCCACCATGTCGGCGTAGTCCATCTTATAGATGTGGTCGCCGGAGAGAATCACCACATAGTCGGGGTTGAAGCGATCCACAAAATCGATGTTCTGGTAAATGGCGTTGGCGGTGCCCTTGTACCAGCCGGATTTCTTGTCGTGACGCTCGTAGGGGGGCAGAACCTGGGCGCAGGAATGGGTCTTGTTCAGATTCCAGGGCTGACCGTTGCCGATATACTCATTCAGCTCCAGGGGCTGATACTGGGTCAGAATACCAACGGTGTCGATGCCGGAGTTGACACAGTTGCTCAAAGGAAAATCAATGATACGGTATTTGCCGCCGAAGGGAACGGCAGGCTTGGCGGTTTTCTCCGTCAGAACCTTAAGCCGGCTGCCCTGACCGCCGGCAAGCAGCATCGCAATTACGCGCTTTTTCTGAAAATACATGGTCACAGCTCCTTATGTAGATTTTTGAGAATCTCCCGTTTTTGGTGCCTCTCTCGGTTTTACGCGCATGTCTGTGGGGACATTTATCCACAATAATAAAATATCATATTTTCCCTGATTAGAAAAGGGAAAAATTATCTAAATATTGGTGAATGAATTCTGCGTTTTGCATAACGGCCTGCCACGGGACGGGGACGCCGCCCGGGGGATCGACGCCCTTCAGCCGCTTTTCCATCCAGTTCAGGTCAAGCCACCTGCCAAACTTGAAGCCGCAGGCCGGAAAATGCGCCACGGTGCGGTAGCCGCGCTTTTCATGGAAGCGCATGGAGTTCTCATTTTCCCCGCAGACGAGGGAGTAAAGAAGGCAATACCCCTGGGCGTCAAGGATCGCTTCCAGCGCGTCGTACAGCGCCTTCCCGATGCCCTTTCCCCGCGCCTGAGATTTAAGATAGATGGTCGGTTCGGCGCACCAGGCATATGCCGCCCGGGAAAAGGGCAGACTTGCGTAGGCGTAGCCGAGAATCTGCCCGTCCTCCTCCCAGAGAAGCCATGGGAACCGGGCGGTAACGTCGCGGTATCGGCGCAGAAATTCCTCCTCGTCCGGAGGATCGTATTCAAAAGTAGCGGTAGAGGTCAGAACATAAGGCCGGTAAATGGCAAGCATGGCGCTTACGTCCCCCTCGGCGGCAATTCGGAGCATGGGAAATCCTCCTGTTTTCTGCCGGAGCAGCCGACGGATGATGAAAACCAATATATTCTCATTTTACTATCCCAACTTCTTCCCGTCAAGGTTGACATTTCGGCCAAAGGTGGGTAGAATAAAGAAAAACGTGATTTCAAAAGGAGGGATTCTCTTGGACGCTGGCGGCAACGGCAATATACCTGGACGAAGTAGAGTGCGGCTTGCCGTCCGGGTGAGTCTGTAATCTTTTGTCTGCGTAAATTGCCTATTCATCACCATAATAATGAATAGGAGGAATTACGATATGGCAGAGCGTTTTGAAATTGTGGAAAAAGCCCTCCTGAAGCTGCTGGAGGAGAAAAAATATGCAACTCTCCGGGATATCCTCGCGACCATGAATCCGATGGATGTCGCCGGACTTTTTGACGGGCTGGACGAAAAGCAGATTCCCCTCATGTTCCGTTTGCTTCCCAAGGAACAGGCGGCGGAGACGTTTGTGGAAATGGAGCCGGAGGCCAAGGAGCTTCTCATCCGCGGCTTCTCCGACAACGAGCTGAAGGAAGTTCTGGACGAGCTGTACGTGGACGACGCGGCGGACATCGTCGAGGAAATGCCCGCGAACGTGGTGCAGCGTATTCTGAAACACGCCGACCCGGAAATGCGCAGCTCCATCAACCAGATTTTACGTTACCCCGAGGATTCCGCCGGCTCCATCATGACCACGGAATACGTTTCCCTGCGCCCCCACATGACGGTGGAGGAGGCCATTCTCCGCATTCGCCGTCAGGGCGTGGATAAGGAGACCATTTATACCTGCTACGTTACGGAAAAGGACAGGACGCTCATCGGTCTTGTGACGGTGAAGGATCTTCTGCTGGCCGAAGACGACGAGACCAAGATCGAAGACATCATGGTAACGAACCTGATTTCGGTCACCACCCAGACCGACCAGGAGGAAGTGGCGGCGACCCTTTCCAAATATAACTTCATTGCCCTGCCCGTGGTGGACGGGGAAAACCGGATGGTGGGTATCGTCACCTTCGACGACGCCATGGACGTCATGCAGGACGCGGCCACCGAGGACATGGAAATCATGGCCGCTATGACCCCTTCGGAGAAGACCTACCTGAAAAGTACGCCCTTCGATCTGTTCAAGCACCGGATTCCCTGGCTGATGCTTTTGATGGTCTCCGCTACCTTTACGGGGATGATCATTACCTCTTTTGAGGATGCCCTGAGCTTGCTCCCGGTGCTGACCGCCTTTATCCCCATGCTGATGGATACCGGCGGTAACTGCGGCTCTCAGTCCTCCGTGACCGTCATCCGTGCCCTGAGCCTGGACGAGCTGCATTTTTCCGACCTGTTCCGGGTGATGTGGAAGGAAGCCCGCGCGGCGGTGCTCTGCGGCGCGGCGCTGGCGGCGGCCTGCTTCCTGAAAATTCTGCTGGTCGACCGGCTGTTGATGGGCAACGAAAGCATCAGCCTGCTTGTCAACGGCGTGGTGTGCCTGACGCTGTGCGTGACGGTGATTCTGGCCAAGTTCGTCGGCTGCACGCTGCCCCTGTTTGCCAAGCGCCTGGGCTTCGACCCGGCGGTGATGGCAAGCCCCTTTATCACGACCATCGTAGACGCCCTGAGCTTGCTGGTGTATTTCCTGTTTGCAAAGCTGATGCTGGGGGTTTGAGAAAACGAAAAAACTTCGTATGATTTTGGTCATACGAAGTTTTTTGTTTATTCGGCCTTCAGGACATGCGCGCCCTCAAATTCTACGTGCAGCGGCAGCATCTGCCAGCGATGCTCCGTGATGCTGTCCAGCTTCTTAGCAAGCTTTTCTTCCAGCCCGGGGTTGCGGGTGATGCACAAAAGAGTGGGGCCTGCACCGGAAAGGCAGAAGGCCGCGCCCACGGTGCGCACCAGCGCCTCGATTTTTTCGTAGTCCGGAATGAGCTTTTTCCGGTAGTCCTGGTGGAGCCTGTCCTGCATGGCGGTGCGCAGCAGCTTCTCGTCCCCAAGCTCCAGCGCCTTGAGTACCAGCGCGCCGTGGGAGATGTTGTAGATGGCGTCCCGGCGGTTGACCTGCTCCGGCAGAACGGAACGGGCAAGGGGGGTGGACAGGGTGAAATCCGGAATGAGAACCAGAAATTCCCACCCGGGGTGGAGAGGGAAGCTGACGCTCACCGGCAGACCGCCGTCCACCATGGACGCGGTCAGGCCGCCCAGGAAAGCGGGGGCCAGATTGTCCGGATGGCCTTCCATGGCGTTGGTGATGTTGAGAAGACCCTGGGTGGAGAGCTTATTGCCCCGCAGGACGTTGGCGCCCATGGCGCCGGCCACCAGCAGCGCGGCGGAGGAGCCGAGACCCCGGCAGATGGGGATATGGGCGTCAATGTGAATTTTCACGCCCCGGACTTCCTCGCTCAGGGTACCCAGCACGGCGCAGTAGGCGGTGTAGGCCAGATTGTCAGGCCCCGTGTAGGCTTCGTCGCAGCCGGTGATCTCCAGACCGGAATCGGTTTCTTCAAAGGTGACGTCGGTGTACAGGCTCAGGGCGCAGCCGAAGGCGTCAAACCCGGGGCCGAGGTTCGCGGTGGTGGCGGGAACGCGGATGGTAACTCGTTTCATGCAGCTTCTCCTGTCAGCTTACAGATGCAGGACATAGTCCAGCATGTCTTCCTTGTTGATGACACCGGTATGGCGCTCGGGCTTGCCCTGCAAACCCGCCAGATTCTTGGGGATGGGGATGCCCGTCATGGCGGACAGCCGCGCCATCTGGTCGAATTCGCTTCCGGAGGTGTCGCCGCCCACGGCGGTGAGAACCGCTGCGGGGAATTTGTAGGGGGACGCGGTGGACAGCACCACCATGGGACGATTGTCGCCGGTCTGGGAGGTATACTCCTCCGCCGCTGCCCAGCCGGAGGCGGTGTGGGGGTCACAGAGGTAGCCCCAGTCCCGGTAGACCCGGCTCATGATCTCCTGGGCTTTGGCGTCGTCGCAGCAGGCTGCCCAGAATTCCCTCTGAATCGTGGCCAGCAGCGCGCCGGGGACGGTGTAAACGCCCTCCCGGTTCAGCTCGTTCATCAGCCCGGACACCAGAGCGGTGTCCCCGGACAGCAGATACAGCAGCCGCTCCAAGTTGGAGGACACCAGAATGTCCATGGAGGGGGAGGTGGTCTTCAGCAGGGGACGGCGCTTGTCGTAAACGCCGGTGCGGATGAAGTCGGTGAGGACGTTGTTGGCGTTGGAGACGGAGTAGTTGACCTCGTCGCCCAGCCGGATTTTCCCGGCGTCCAGCAGGTCGCGGTAGGAGCGGAAATAGTACATGATCTGGGGTGCCAGACGGCCGATGTTGATGGAGTTGGCGCTGGACAGGGCATAGGGCAGCTCCCGCCCCTGACAGGCGGCGAAGATATTCTTCACACCGGTCTGGGCATCGTCAAAATTGCCCCGGACGGCCGAGACCGCCACGTTGCTGCCCTCCTGGGTCACCATCTGGGCACGCTGCACCTGAGAGACGCCGCCGTCGGGATAAAATACGCAGATGCGCACGCCCGGCACGTCCCGGAAGCCCTCCAGAGCGGCCTTGCCGGTGTCGCCGGAGGTGGCGGTGAGGATCAGGATATCCTTTTCCATCCCCTTGACGGTTTTGGCGGCGGTGAGCAGCTGGGGCAGCATGGAAAGCGCCACGTCCTTAAAGGCGGACGTAGGCCCCCGGAACAGCTCCAGCACGGAGTAGCCGCCTACGGAAACGGTGGGGGTCAGGTCTTCCGTTTCGAATTTTCCCTGATAGGCGCGGCGAACCAGCGTATCCATATCGGGAATATCCGGCAGCAGGGCGGCGAGAATTTTCGCGGACATTTCCGTAGAGCTGCCTTTCAGGCAGGCCAGCCAGTCAAACGCGGGAATCTTCTCGGGCATATACAAACCGCCGTCGGGGGCAAGACCCTCCAGCACGGCCTGAGCGCTGTCCACAAAATGGGTTTCGCTCCGGGTAGAATGATAGAGCATAATATCCTCCTGTGATCGATTCTTTGCTAATTGCACAAAAAGTTGGGGAATACCGGGAAAACCTTGGCTTTTTGGCGTGGTTGAAATTTGAGTAGGTATATGATATACTGTTTTTCGTCAAAAAGCAAGTGTTTTCGGGATGGACACATCCGTTTTTACACACTGACCAAAAATCCCCGCACACATCTATAAAATGGAGGATGATTTGATGAAGATCGGATTGCTGGGCTTCGGCGTGGTTGGCCGGGGCGTATATGAGATCACGGAAAACAGAGACGACATGCAGGTGACCAAGGTTCTGTGCCTGGAGGATATCAAGCTTCCTGACGCCCAGGCCGTCCACAATATCCGGGACATTGTGGAGGACGACAGCATCGACACCGTGGTGGAGGCCATGGGCGGGCTGCACCCTGCCTATGATTTCGTCCGCGCCGCCGTGGAGGCCGGAAAGAACGTGGTCACCTCCAATAAGGCGCTGGTATGCACCTTCTATGACGAGCTGCTGCCCCTGGTGAAGGAAAAGGGCGTTTTATTCCGCTGCACCGCAGCCGTGGGCGGCGGCATCGGCTGGCTCTCCGAGCTGGAGCGCGCCCGCCGGGTGCAGAGCATCCGGGAGGTCGGCGGCATTATGAACGGTACCTGCAACTATATTCTCGACAACATGACCCGTCAGGGCTTAAATTACGACGACGTGCTGAAGCAGGCCCAGGCGCTGGGCTACGCCGAGGCTAACCCCTCCACCGACGTGGACGGCATCGACACCTGGCACAAGGTCATCCTGTCCGCCAACGTTGCCTTCGGTGTGAGCCTGGACAAGGGAACCGTCCCCGTGGCGGGCATCCGTAATATCAAGGCAGAGGACGTGGAGAACTTCAAAGCCCACGGCCTGGTGTGCAAGCTGATCTCTACGGGCAAGCAGGAAAACGGCGTGATCAGCGCCTACGTTCAGCCCACCCTGGTGAAGGACGGCGAGCCGGAGGCCGCTGTTCCCATGAACTACAATCTTATCACCTTCATTGGCGAGACCTCTCAGCGCATGAGCTTCTTCGGTCAGGGCGCAGGCCGGTATCCCACCGCATACAATGTGGTGCAGGATCTGGTGGACGTTCTTGCCGGGAAGGGGTTCTACGCCCCCTACGGCGGCCGGGCGGCGGCTGTGAACAACGAGGAGCTGACCTGGTACGTTCGCGGTAACTGGAACGGCGAGACGAAGGCGCATTGGGGCAACGCGGCGGTGACTGCGCCGGTGTCCGTTGCCAAAATGCACGCCTGGCTGAAGGAGAACCCCGACGCATTCGCCGCGGCGATCCGCGAGTAATTAGGGAAACTCTGAATAAATCGTCTTCGGCTGAGCAGCGGATCTTTTTCCCCAGCTGCGCGGTATTAAAAGCGGGAAATACACGAAGTATTCCGCCACTTTTAATACCTTCATCTGGTGAAAAATCTCTCGCTGTCAGCTCTCGCCGATTTATTCAGA
>OHHU01001494.1_pt1 | contig 10117 bp, 7 predicted proteins | sample 1568151 | NCBI WGS metagenome assembly OHHU01 (sample SAMEA3879572, study PRJEB24766) | human gut metagenome | biome: human-associated habitat; feature: feces | place: USA | collected 1985/1987 | reverse complement strand
CGTCGAATCGCAACGGATTCCTTTGTGCTACGTGCGGGGAGTTTCGAGCAGCTCCAGCCGGTGATCCGCCTCGATCTTGTCGATGATCGTCTTGACGAGCGTATCCATTTCGGAACCTTCGGAGTAGTCGGCCGGGCAGACGTGGCTTACGCGGTTGTCATGGATCAGCGAGGCCATCTCCTTGCGGGCACCCTTCTGGTCGGGGTTGTAGACCGCGATCGAATGTCCGCCGGAATTTTTCACCAGCCGCATGCAGGGGATGTCGGTCGTCCCGTCGCCCACGTAGATCATGTGCTTGAACGGCACGGGACGTTCGTTTTCGGGGATGTAACGGTTCACCATCTTGCTGTCGAATACCGATTCGACGCCTTTGTTGATCTTGAAGATGAACTGCGTCTTGTTGGTGTAGTTGACCGCCACGGCGGGCCAGTAGGCGATGCCGTCGACGTCGTAGAGAAACGAACAGGCATAGATCTTCCGGAACTCGTGTGCGATCTGAGTTCCTTCGATGATCTCCTTCATCCCTGACGAGTTGATGTAGTGCAGGATTCTTATCCCGTGTGCGGCGCCGTAGGCGTTGATCCGCGCAAACCACTCCTTCACGCCCTTGTAAAGCGTCACGCGGCGTCCCGAATCCTGAAATGCCTCGCGCCGCAGCGACAGCCCTTTCGACTTGGCTTCCTGTAACATGCGTGCCATATAGGTCAGTACCATGTCGGCATCCTGTTCTTCGGCCAGCGTGTTGGCCTCCGTCCAGAATTCCTTGTTGCTTTTGCCCACGGCGGGTATGAAGTCGTACTCCTGCATGTTGCCGGGGGCGAGCGTGCCGTCGAAATCGTAGATAAGGGCTATGGTGAATCGGTAATCCATGCTTTTACGGTTGTTTTAGAATTTCAAATATACCTATTTTTCACTATTTTTGCAAAAGAGAGGCCGAAAACACAAAATATAAAAACAGATGGAATTCAAAGAGTTGATCGAAAAACGCCGCAGCATCCGCAAATTCTCGGAGCGTGCGGTGCCGCGTGAGATCGTAGACCGCATCCTGCACGAGACTCTGTCGGCACCATCGGCGCGCAATACCCGTACGACGCGCCTGGTGGTGGTCGACGACCCTGCCCTGGTGGCCCGCATGGCCGACATGCGCGATTACGGTTCGGCGTTCATGAAGGGTGCCCCGCTGGCGATCGTCGTGCTGGGCGATACCACGAAAAGCGACCTGTGGCGGGAGAACGCCGCGATCTCGGCGACCATCCTGCAACTGGCGTGTGTCGACGAAGGACTGGCTTCGTGCTGGGTGCACATCGACGGCCGCCCGCGCCGCAAGGACGAGCCCGGCGGGGAGACTGCCGCCGGCTACCTGCGCAGCTTCCTGCCCATCCCGGCGGACTGCCAACCCCCGCCCCGCTGCCCGGGTCGGACGACGATGCGCGGATCATCCGCCTGGAGTAAGAACGGATACGGGCACCGATGAAAAAGGAAGCTCCCGACGGGGCTTCCTTTTTCCATTTAAATCAGCGTCATGCGCTTGCGAAGCATGTCGAGTACCTGTGTTTTGAGTTGCCGGGCGTTGATCGGCTTGGGCATGTAGCCGTCGAATCCGCTCGAGAGTACCTTCTGTTCGTCGGATGCGAAGGCGAAAGCCGTCACGGCGATGATCGGCACGTCGGCCGACTGTTTGCGGATCTCGGCCGTGGCTTCGTAGCCGTCCATCACGGGCATGTTGATGTCCATGAGCACCAGGTGCGGGGTGTACCGGTTGAATAAATCGACCGCTTCGCGGCCGTTCCAGGCGTGTACGAGCTTGTATTCATGGCGCAGGATCGACTCGAAAAGACGGTAATTGCTTTCGTTGTCCTCGGCGATGAGGATTACGAGCTTGTCCTTCTCGACCGTCGGGATGGCCTGAAGTATCTGTGCCGGGGCCTCCGCCTGTTCCGATTGGCCGGGGACGTACGGAAGCGTGAACCAAAAGGTCGAACCTTTGCCCTCTTCCGACTCTACGCCGATATTCCCACCCAGATGCTCCACGATCGTCCGGCAGATGGAAAGCCCGAGCCCCGTGCCCTGCTTGAACGAGTTGAGTTTGACGAAGCGCTCGAAGACTGCGTCCTTCCGTTCGGCGGGGATACCGCAGCCGGTGTCCGCAACCCAGAAATAGAGTTGTCCGGCACGGAGTTCGTAGCCGAAGCGGATCGATCCCCGGTGCGTGAATTTCGCGGCGTTCGTCAGCAGGTTTATCATCAGCTGCGAAAGGCGGTTGCGGTCGGTGCGGACGTGGCAGGTTTCATACCGCTGTTCGAATACCAGCTCCACGTTTTGGTCGGTTTTCAGCCTCATGACGTTCTCTTTCTCGCGCATCAGCTTGTTCAGTTCGAAATCCGTATGGACGAATTCGAGCGTCCCGGCCTCGATCTTCGAAAGGTCGAGGATATCGCTGATGAGTTGCAGCAACAACGTATTGTTGCTTTCGATGATCGACATGTATTCCTGCTTTTCCTGCTCTTCGTCCGTCGAGGCAAGGATGCCCGAAAACCCGACGATGGCATTGAGCGGCGTGCGTATCTCGTGGCTCATGTTGGCCAGGAATGCCGATTTCAGGCGGTTCGACTCTTCGGCACGGTCGCGTGCGGTGAGCAGCTCCTGCTCCATCTGTTTGCGTTCGGAGATCACGAGCGATGTCCCGACCAGCGACAGCGGCCTGCCATCGCAGTCGCGGGTTTCGACCGTGGCCTGTGCCTCGACCCACTCCATGTGCCAGTGCCCGCTCTCGTTGGATACGACGCGGAACTCTTCGCAGACCTTCTCCGTATGCCCTTCGATCAGGTTCCTGTAAGCTGCGCGGACGCGTTCCCGGTCTTCCTTGTGGACTTTCGAGAAGTAGCACTCCTCGTCCACCGCAAGCGAGGCGTTGTTTGCCAGCGACATTCCGGCGGCCATCTTGGCCGCCTTGTTGAGGTCGCACAGGATAGTGTGGTTCGTAAGATCCCATTTCCAGGGGATGATGTTGGCCACGTTGAGCGCCAATGCGAGTTTCCGGTTCACCGAATCCACCTTTTTCTGGGCGTTGTGCAGGGCCGTGCTGTCGATGCAGAAAATGTCGACCGAGTCCTTTCGGTATGAGGGGCAGATGACGACTTCGTAGAAGATATCCACCGGTTTGTGGTAATACGGGAAGGTGATGCTCCGCTTTTCCTTCAGGACGATGTCGATGATCGGCATGAATTGGGACTGCGACTCGGGAAAAACCGTCGATCCGGATTTGCCGATCACATCGTCCTTGCGGTAGAAAGAATGTTCGAAATAGGCGTTTACATCGACGTAAACAGTGTCTATGGCCGTTCCCTGTGCGTCGAACACGGCCCGTTCCTGCATATACAGGATCGGCATGTTGTTGAACAGGTGCGAATATGTGGCCTGGGTTTCCCGCTCCTTCTGGTGGGCTGCGTCGACTTTGCGCAGGACGGCGATCCTCCATTGCTGGAAGATGAGGAATAACAGGAAAATACCGCCGCAGACGCCGATCCATGTTTTATACCGCTCCATGAACGAGGCCGGTTTGTCGAAAAACAGAGTGTTCGTCGGGCAGGTGTTCGGGGAGATGTTGTGCCGGAGCAGTACCGGATAGTTGAAGACGGGTTGTACTCGGACGGGGGTGTAAAAGGGAATGTCGCGCGGCTGCTTGCCCTCCAGCACTGCGTTTACGGTAGCTATCAGCCGGTCGGAATATTCGTTTTCGTCGTATACGTAACCTCCGATCATGCCGCTGCTCTTGAGTCCCGTCGGACGCAGCGAGAACAACGGTACGGACGAACTGGCGATGATCTTGAACGGGTTGGTCATGATTTCGTTGCGCCCGGACATGTTCTTCAGGTAATGCCACGAGGAGAAGAGCACGCCGGTGCGTTTTACGTCGACCGTACTCAGCGAATCGAGCAGTTGGTCTATCCCGATCTCATCGGCCGAATAAACCGTGTATTTTATGCCGCCGTACTTCGAGTCGAGCAGTTCCGCGAGGTCGTGTTCCGTTTGCCGGTTGACGTAGCGTGCGTCGTCTATGAATATGAGCCGATCCATGCCGGGCAGTATGCGCTTCATCAGGTCGATACTCTGGTCGAGATAGGCCGGCGAATAAAGCAGGGTCAGATTGTCCCGGTCTGCCAGTGTCCGCAGAGGTACCTGTTCCGAGGCCGGAATGGGAAGCCTTTTCTGGTAATATTTATCCGGCCCGACAAAATCCTGTTCTGCGCATACGATGGTCGGAATGCCTTTCCATATGCTGTTAATGAAATTGCGCAGCAGCGCCGTAGGGGTTCCGATCAGCACCAGGGCCCGGGGTGGTTTTTTGCCGTATTCTCGCAGGAGGTTCGTCTCGAAGGTCTCGATTTCCCGAGGGGAATCTACCAACAGCAGGTTTATATGCTCGGTGTAGAGTTCCAGGTTTTCGATCTGCTCGACGCGCGCCGTGATGTCGGTAATAATGCCTCTGCTCCACGGGGTCGATTCCGCATAGGTGTTGATGACCAGTATATAATCGCGCTTGTCGCCGGAAGGGCTGCTGACGGCCGGTGCGAGGGGGTATGCTAAAATGCAGCCTAAAAGTAAGACCCATATGAAGGGCCGGGGCCGGAGGCCGAGCCGGGTGGTCGGGATGTTCATGGGAAAAAGGGACGCAAGGGAGTAGTGCATGACGCAAAAATAGCGGGAGGGGGCTGCCGGAAGACAGCCCCCTCCCTTCTTATGTAAAGTTATCGGTTCATGACCGGTTTGATGTCCTTGATGCGGAGTTGGGTGGTTACCGTCCCCCGGTAGTGGTTCTCTACGATCTGGTAGCATACGTCGATCGGGCGTCCCGAGCGCACCCATTCGTAATGCGTGGGTTGCTGGAAGGCGATCGACTGGATCTTCGTGTTGGGTTTCTGCCGCTGGATCAAATCCATGCGCAGGTGCTCGCACTCCATGCCGACCAGTTTGGCGTCGCCGTGGTTGCTTACGCCGTAGGTCGCGAAGACCGGGGCGGTGTTGCCGGGGCCGAAAGGCTGGAAGCGGTTGAGGTCTTTGCGGAACGCGGGGGTGATGTCCGAGAAGAGCAGTTCGCTGTCGATATCCACCTGCGGCATGAGCATCTGCGGGTCGATGTTCTCCTCGACATAGGCGTTGAACCTGCGCGTGAATTCCTCGACGTTCTCGGGTCGCATCGTCAGCCCGGCGGCATACATATGCCCGCCGAAGTTCTCCAGCAGATCCGAGCACGACTCCACGGCCTGGTAAAGGTCGAAGCCCGGTACCGAGCGTGCCGACCCCGTCACGAAGCCGTTGCTCATCGTCAGCACCACCGTCGGCCGGTAGTAGGTCTCGATCAGGCGCGAGGCGACGATTCCCACGATGCCCTTCATCCACTTGGGATTGTAGATCACCGTGCTCTTCAGCTCTTTCATTGCGGGGTTGCGCTCGATAAAATCGTGCGCTTCCTGCGTCACCGAACGGTCGATCGACTTGCGATCCTGGTTGTAGGCGTCGATGACGTTCCCGAACTCCGCGGCGATGCTTTCGTTGCCTTCGATCAGCAGCTCGACGGCCGCGTGCCCGCCCGAGGGCGAGGCGTTTTCGTCGTTCTCGTCCATCCGCATGCGCCCGGCGGCGTTGATACGCGGCCCGATCTTGAAGACGATGTCGTCGATGGTGATGTTGTGCTTGTCCAGGCCGCAGATCTTGATGATCGACAGCAATCCTTTCGACGGTTCGCGGTTGAGGTCTTTCAACCCGAAATGGGCAAGGATACGGTTTTCGCCCACCAGGGGTACGATATCCGAAGCGATGCTCACGACCAGCAGGTCTAACAGCGGGCTGATCTGTTCGAACGGGATCCGGTTTTTCTGCGCATAGGCCTGCACGAGCTTGAAGCCCACGCCGCAACCCGACAATTCGTCGAACGGATAGGAACAATCGACCCGCTTGGGATCGAGGACAGCTACGGCACGGGGAATTTCCTCGGCCGGGAGGTGATGGTCGCAGATGATGAAATCCACGCCCTTGCTCTTTGCATAGACAATCTTTTCCGTGGCTTTGATGCCGCAGTCGAGGGCGATGATGAGCGTCACCCCCTTGCGGGCGGCGTAATCGATTCCCTTGACGGAGATACCGTACCCTTCGGTGTAGCGGTCGGGGATGTAGAACATCAGGTTTTTATGCCCGATCTGGCGCAGGAACTTGTACACCAGTGCAACGGCCGTACAGCCGTCCACGTCGTAGTCGCCGTAAACCATGATCTTCTCATTGTTACGAACGGCCTGCTCGACCCGCTCGACCGCCTTGTCCATGTCCTTCATCAGGAACGGGTCGTGGAGGTCGGCGAGACTGGGTTTAAAGAACTTGTCCGCCTTTTCTACGGTGTCTATGCCTCTCTGTACGAGCAGGTTCGCCAGCACGGGAGAAATCCTGAGCACGGCAGCGAGCTTCGCCACCGCCTCGGAATCGCCCTGCGGTTTCACTACCCATCGTTTTTCTATAGGCATACGATTTACTATTTATATATTCTAACATTTAATATCTCACTTAAAAATTTGACAACGAGCGACTTTACTTCGCCCATCGGGGCCTTGCGACCCGTTTCCCGTTCGATCGAGGTCACTCCCCGGTCGGTAAACCCGCAGGGGTTGATGCGCGTGAACCACCCGAGGTCGGTCGTGACGTTCAGCGCGAACCCGTGCATGGTGATATAACGTGACGACCGGACACCTATTGCGCAAATCTTGCGCGGCACCCTTGCGGATGCCCGGTTCCCGACGCCGATTTCGCTATCGCAGATTCTGCCGCTATCGCAGGTTCCTGCCTCGTTGCGGTTTTCGCCGCTGTCGCCGCTTTTGCCGCCGACGCTTTTGTTGCCGCAGTTACCGCCGATGTTGCAGTTGCCGCCGCCGTTATCTCCGCGGCAGGCGGTTGTCCGGCTCCCTGTTTCCCCGCCGATTCCGGGGCCGATCCAGACCCCCGAGGCGCCTGCCATGCGGCCGGCGGTGATGCCGTATACCGCCACGGTACGGATGACGGCCTCTTCCAGTGCCCCGATGTAGTCCCTCAGCCCGATGCCCAGACATTCGAGGTCGAGGATCGGATAGCAGACCAGCTGCCCCGGGCCGTGGAAGGTGATGTCGCCCCCTCTGTCGATGTGAAAGAACTGTGCGCCCATCGCTTCGAGCGCTTCGCGGCCTATCAGCAGGTTTTCGGCATGGCCGCTTTTGCCGAGTGTGTATACCGGCGGGTGTTCCACCAAAAGGATCGTGCCTGCGCTGGCGGAGCCTTCTCCGGTGGCGCCTGACGGTTCGACGCCCTCTGCTGCGGATACGCTGCCCGTTGGGGATTCCAACCCTTTGCCGGATTGCGTTCCCGCCTTGCTGGGCATTGCCTCTGCCGATCGCTGTGCCGGCTCCCGCGCGGATGCCTTACTTGCTTCCGCAGTGCCGGCGTTTGCCGCCAGGGGTGCCGCCACCTGTTTCGTTGCGCCCTTGCAGGCTGCCTTGCGGGCTACCAGGGCATCGAACAGTCCCTGCTGCAATTCCCAGCAGGTTTTGTAGTCCATCAGTCCGAGATCCCGGCAGGAAGCTTCCATCGCTACAAACTTTTGACGCTCTTCAGGGCCTCTTCCGCCATGTACGACGAGCGGACTAAGGGTGCGCTCGCGCAGTAGCTGAAGCCCATTTCCAGCGCTTTCAGTCTGTACCATTCGAATTTTTCAGGAGTGATATACGCCGCAACGGGGTAGTGCTCCAGAGTGGGACGAAGGTACTGACCGAGTGTTACGATCCCCACGCCTGCGTCGCGCAGGTCGTGCAGGGTTTGTAATACTTCATCATCGCTCTCGCCAAGTCCGACCATCAGTCCGCTTTTCGTTGCGACGCCCTGTGCACTGAGGTAGCGCAGGGTTTCCAGGCTCGTACGGTACTTTGCCTTGGAACGCACCACCGGGGTCAGCCGCTCGACGGTTTCGATGTTGTGCCCGATTATATCGGGCTTCGACGCGACGACCACGTCCAGCGGGGCGGGCTGTGCGTCGAGATCGGGAATAAGGAGCTCAATTACGGCGCCGGGATTCTGTGTGCGGATGGCGCGGACGGTTTGGGCCCAGTGTGCGGCACCGCCGTCAGGCAGGTCGTCACGCGTCACAGAAGTAACGACGACATACCTCAGTTTCATCAGTGCGACGCTTTCGGCGACCCGTCGGGGTTCCTCGGCGTCGGGGGCAAGGGGGTGTCCTGTTTTCGTTGCACAGAAGCGGCAGCCTCGGGTGCAGATGTCTCCCAGGATCATGAAGGTTGCGGTTCTGCGGCTCCAGCATTCGGCCTTGTTCGGACACATGCCGCTGCTGCAAATCGTATGCAACGCATGTTTGTCGACTATTTGCTGTACCTCGGCATATTCCGGGGTGCGGTGGAGCCGGATCTTCAACCATCCTGGTTTTTTCAGTACATCTACCTTGTCATAAAACTTCGGCATTTAAGTTCATTATTTTCCAATTGATGCAAAAATACGAAAAAATAATTGATAATTCCTATGAATGCCCTATTTTCTTTCGGCATCTCGTTCCTGATACGCCTCTTCGCGGGTTTGCCTGCTCCGGGCCTTTCCCCGGGCTGTTTTCGGGTTTCGCCGGCGGCGGTATTCGCAGTATGCAATTAAAAAAATAAAAAATGCGGCCTCGAAAATCGCAATTATTCAATATCGGATACTGCCGGAGGACTTTTTTGCACAGAGAAAGGGGTTTGCTGCCTGGCAGTAGCAAACCCCTCTGGTTAGGTTAGTTAGGTTAATGAGAGTGGGAGAATCCCACGTTTTGTTATACAAAGATAAATGGAAAATCACAATCTTCCAAATCTTTTGTAACATTTTTTTAACCTAACCGAAAAAAATCTTTTAAATTATAATTAAAAATTTTAAAATACTAACGGTTTTGTAAGTTGCGAACTATAACGCCTCGCGGATTTCCTCGGTTTCCTTAGCGGCGGGCTGCGCCTCGGGAGCGAGCGAAGTGATGTGGCGGTTCCGGTAAGCGGCCGGCGTCATCTGGTACTCCTTTTTGAAAAGTTTAATAAAGTGCGACGTGTTGGGGAATGTACAGGCATTGCCGATTTCCGAAATCGACTTCGAAGTCGAAATCAGCAGCAGACGCGAATGCATCAGGCGTTGGCGGATGTACCATTTGTGGGGCGGCATCATGAAATGGCGCCGGAATTCCTTTTTGAACGAGGTGAGCGAACGGTTCGTCAGCTTCGAAAGTTCTTCGATCGAAATATCCTTGAAGATGTGGTCGTAGACGATCTGTTCGAAATTCTCCTTGGCCGCGTCGACGTTGCTCAGCAGTTTGCTCTTCAGGCAGCAGTCTTCGTGCGAGGCGATGAGGTAGATCAATTCGGTCATTTTGATGTTCTCGGCCGTCTCGTCGCGGTGGAAATCCTCGTCGCGCAGGTAGTTGTTGGTGTTGATGAAAAAGTTGCGGATCGAATTCCAGGCAGGCATAGAGACGTGCGAACGGTTGCGGCAGTTTTCGCACGAATGTTCGTTCGAAATGTTCAGTCCGTAGGTGATGTTCAGGTGCAGCAGTATCCGCTGGAGGTCAGCCGGCGTATAATAAAAGAGCACTTGCTCGAAGGGTTGTCCGTTTTCCGGGAAGTTCTCGATATAGTGATGCCCGATGCCGAGGTAGAATACGTCTCCGCGCGTAAGGGTCTGGCGCTTATCCCCGTCGTAAATATATTTCGTGCCTCGGAGGATGTAACCGATTGCGTAACGTGAAAGCGCCTGAGACTGGATTCCGTTGTGAAGGGCTTCTACGTACTTCACAATCATCGGCTGCTGGGCCGACGAATTTAATGAATTCTTCATATCAAATCGTATTTTAAGTTTTTTTGAACAATGAGTTGCGTCACCGATTGCTCATTTCAAAAATACAATTTAATATTTGTTTTATAAAATAATGAATAGTCTAAAAAGGCACAAACAGGCAAATAAGACTAAAGATACCATAATAATGACTAAATATAATATTGTAAAAATATTCCAGCGAAGGCTGCCGCCAGAAAAATCAGGTATACGGGCAATGCTATTCCCCTGTGTATGCGGACAA
>OHHU01001489.1_pt1 | contig 10140 bp, 10 predicted proteins | sample 1568151 | NCBI WGS metagenome assembly OHHU01 (sample SAMEA3879572, study PRJEB24766) | human gut metagenome | biome: human-associated habitat; feature: feces | place: USA | collected 1985/1987 | reverse complement strand
CCAGTCCCAGACCGCCGAGAATCGCAATTGCAATCACAATTTCCATATCTTCGCCCTCCTTAGAAAACCTTCAGGCCGGAGAAGCCCATGAAGGCAAGCGCCAGCAGTCCGGCGGAAATCAGCGCGATGGGGAAGCCCTTGAAGCACGCGGGGCAGTCGGCGCGGTTCACCCGCTCCCGGACAGAAGCGAACAGAACGATGGCCACGGTAAAGCCCAGGCCGCCGGCAGCGCCGTTGACCACGCTCAGCAGGAAGTTGTAGCCCTTCTGCACATTGACCAGCACCACGCCCAGAACGGCGCAGTTGGTGGTGATCAGGGGCAGATACACGCCCAACGCCTTGTACAGCGCGGGAACGCTCTTCTTCAGGAACATCTCCCCCACCTGCACGATGGCGGCAATGACCAGAATGAAAGCGACGGTCTGCATGTAGTCCAGGCTCAGCTTCACCAGCAGCACGTTGACTGCGTAGCATGCGGCAGAGGCGATCGCCATAACGAAGGTAACGGCCATGCCCATGCCCAGCGCGGTGTCGATCTTCTTGGACACGCCCATGAAGGGGCAGATGCCGTAGAACTTGACCAGAATGAAGTTCTCACTGAGAATGGCGCTGAGAATAATCCCGAGAATCGCTTGCATTATTTCGCCGCCTCCTTCTTCTTATTCTTCATTTCCAGATGCTTGACAAGCCACTGGGAAGCGGCAATGACGCAGCCCAGCACCAAAAAGCCGCCCACAGGCATGACCATCTGCATGGCGGGATACGGAGCGGGGATGATGCGGATGCCCTCGCCGCCGTTGAGGATGCCGCCGCCGAAGGTGCCGCTGCCCAGCAGCTCCCGGATGACGCAGACGGTAATCAGCGCCAGGGTGTAGCCGATGCCCTGGCACAGGCCGTCCACGGCGGAGGCCAGGACGCCGTTCTTGGAGGCAAACGCCTCCGCCCGGCCGAGAACGATGCAGTTCACGACGATCAGCGGGATGAACACGCCCAGGCTCTGGGACAGGGCGGGCAGAAACGCCTGAATGGACAGATCGACCACGGTGACGAAGCCCGCCACGATGGTGATGTAGGCCGCAATGCGGATCTGGTTGGGAATGACCTTCCGCAGGGCGGAAATCAGAATGTTGGAGCAGATGAGAATGACGGTGACCGCCAGACCCATGCCGATGCCGTTGAACAGGCTGGTGGTGATGGCCAGAGTGGAACACATGCCCAGCAGCTGCACCAGAACCGGGTTCTTGGTCAGCAGGCCTTCCTTAAATTGCTTTTTGAAATCCATGACGCAGCCTCCTTAACCCAGATTGGCGGCGCAGGCCAGCGCGGCGTTGACGCCGGCGCAGACTGCGCGGGACGTGATGGTGGCGCCAGTAAGGGCGTCCACCTCACCGCCGTCCTTGGCAACGGACACGGTGCCGCTCATACCGACAAACTGGTCGCGGAAGGCTCTGCCCGCGTCCGTGTCGGCGGCGGCGGTAGCGCCCAGGCCGGCGGTTTCCGTGTGAGAGATGATGGAAATGCCGGTGACCTTGCCGTCATTGTCCACGCCGACCATCATGGTGACGGCGCCGTTGAAGCCGGCGGGGGTCACCTGAACGGCGCAGCCATTATCGCCCTTGTAGGCGGCAGTGACCAGGCCGGTGTCGTCGGTGAAGGTCACTTCCTGCCCGCCGCCGGGAAGCACGGCCTCGATGGCGGCCTGGGTCTTCTGCTCGTTCTGCGCCGCGATGCGGGGCGCGGTAACGGAGTTGACCGCGGCGAGGATCACGGCCACGACGGCGGTGATGGCCAGCAGGGTCAGGGCAATGCGAAGAACATATTTCACGGTGGAATCGGTTTTCATTTCTTTGCCGCCTCCTTCTTGGGTGCGCCGAACTTCACGGGACGGCCGATCTTATCCAGCAGCACCGAGCAGGCGTTCATGCACAGGATGGCATAGGTCACGCCCTCGCTGTAGCCGCCGAAGTAGCGGATCAGAATGGTGATGACGCCGCAGCCGATGCCGTAGACGATCTGCCCCAGCTTGGTCAGCGGGGAGGTCACGTAGTCGGTGGCCATGAAGATGGCGCCCAGCATCAATCCGCCGCCGAACACCTGGGCGGCCATCCAGGCAATGCGGTCATTGCCCTGGGGGAACAGGAACGCCAGAATCGCCACGGTGCCGATGTAGGCCAGGGGGATCCGGGCGGTGATGACCTTGCGGTACAGCAGGTAAAGAAAGCCGATAATCAGCAGCAGCGCGGAGGTTTCGCCGATGCAGCCGCCGATATTGCCCAGGAACATGTCGAGGATAGATTCCTCCGGCAGCGCGCCCTGGTGCATGGCGGACATGGGGGTCGCCGCCGTGACGGCGTCGGCGGTGGACAGCAGCCCAGCGGCATTGTCAAAGCCGACCTTGACCCAGTTGCTCATGAGAACCGGCCAGCTGAACAGGAAGGCACGTCCGGCAAGGGCGGGGTTGACAATGTTCTTGCCCAGGCCGCCGAAGAGCATCTTCACCAATACGATTGCAAAGAAGTCGCCCAGAATGATCGTCCAGTAGGGAATGGTCACGGGGCAGACGAAGGCCAGCAGCACGCCGGTGACGACGGCAGACAGGTCATAGGTCTTGCAGTGCAGCTTCCTTACCTTGCAGAAGCCCCACTCAAAGAACACGCAGGCAGCGGCGCTGACCAGGGTCACCAGCAGCGACCGGAAGCCGAAGAAATAAATGGAACCCAGCATTGCGGGGATCAGGGCGATCAGCACGTCCCGCATGATGGTCTGGGTGGTGACGGGGGAATGGGCGTGGGGCGAGCTGGAAATCGTCAGCTCATAAAAGTATTTCATCTGTGCCATTTTGATCTCCACCTCCTTAAGCCTTGGCCTTTTCCCGGGCGGCAGCGTTGCGGATCATCTGCTTGCCGGCACGGAAGCCCAGCACCAGCGGCACGCTGGCGGGACAGGTGTAGGCGCAGCAGCCGCACTCGATGCAGTCCAGCAGGTTCACGGACTTCATGCCGTCCACATCGCCGTCCTGGGTGGCCTGATACATGAGAACGGGCATCAGATGCATGGGGCAGACCTCGATGCACTTGCCGCAGCGCAGGCAGTGAGGCTCCTCCACGAAGAAGTTGTTCTTCTTGCCCAGCACGGTAACGGCGTTGACGCCCTTGATGGTGGGAACGTTCAGGTCATACTGTGCCACGCCCATCATGGGGCCGCCGGAGAGGACCTTATAGGGATTCTCGGAGTGGCCGCAGGCGTCGATCAGGTCGTTGAAGCTGGTGCCGATGGGAACCAGCAGGTTCTTCGGCTCCATAAGGATGTCGCCGGACACGGTGACGATCCGCTTGATGAGGGGCATACCGTCGTACACCACGTCGTGAATGGCGCGGGTAGTCGCGGCGTTGAACACCGCGCAGCCCACTGCGGCGGGCAGACCGCCGGAGGGAACCTCCCGGCCGGTGACGGCGTAGATCAGCTGCTTTTCAGCGCCCTGGGGGTACTTGGCAGGCAGCACGTCCAGCACGACGCCGTCCAGCTGATGCTCCTTCAGTGCCTGAATGGCCTCGGGCTTATTGTCCTCGATGGCAATGTGACCCTCCGTCAGGCCGAAGATCTTCATAATGATCTTCAGACCCTTCATCAGCTCCGCGGGATGCTCCCGGCACAGCCGGTCGTCAGCCGTGATGTAAGGCTCACACTCGCCGGCGTTGATGATGACGGTGTCCACCTTTCCGATACCGCCGGAGAGCTTGACGTGGGTGGGGAAGGTCGCGCCGCCCATGCCCACGATGCCGCCCTCGCGGATAATGCCGATCATCTCCTCCGGGCTGAGGGCGTCTACCGCTTCCTGGGTGCGGGGCCTGATGTCCTCACACAGGGTATCCAGGTGGTCATTCTCGATCACCACACTCATCACGGTGGTGCCGCTGGTGTGGGCGCGCATTTCCACAGCCTTGACCGTACCGGAGACGGAAGCGTGGACAGGCACGCACAGTCCCTGATTATCACCGATCTTCTGACCCACGGTCACCGGGTCGCCCTTCTTCACGAGGGGGTTGCAGGGGGCGCCGATATGCTGGGACATGGGGATCACTACGATATCCGGCTCAGGGAAAACCTGAGTCTCCTTGTCGCAGGCATACCACTTATTTTCTTTGGGATGAACCCCGCCGAAAAAAGAAAACGCCATATTACTTCACCTCTTTCAAATTTCGCGGCACACACATACCGCACTGTACGACCCCATTCTACTCCATCTTGCTTTATTTGTCCACACCGATTTTGTCATTTTTAACAAAGTTTTTGTAAAAAGGTCTTTCTATATCGATATAAATAGACGAAATACACATTTCTCTGGCGATTGGAAAGGATTTTCAATCTTTTTAGCCGGGGCATCTTGACTTCCCGGCAAAAGGTGGTATAATTCCCTTACGTAATGAATGTAATAAACATGTGGGGGAGTAGCAAGCACGGTTCCCGCCGCGCAGCAAGTCAACAGTACGGCGAAGGCCTGGCTTGCTTTAATTTGCCAGACTCATGTATATCCGTCCTTTCGGTTATGCATGATCTGTCCGTTTTCAGACCTGACATATCCGTTCGGATATGGGCAGGTTTTTCTTTTTGGGAAACTCCGAGCCGGAGCTTTCCGGCCGTCCTTCGGATATACCATTATGATTCGGGAAAAATCCCCAAAATGAAAAGGAGAGTCATTATGCTTGTACCCGTATTATTGTTCGCAGTCGGCCTCGTGCTGCTCATCAAGGGCGGCGATTGGTTCGTGGACGGCGCCACCGGCCTTGCCCGGCGGTTCCATATCCCAGAGATCATCGTGGGCGCCACGGTGGTGTCCATCGGCACCACATTGCCGGAGGTGATGGTATCCGCCACCGGCGCACTGAACGGTCAGGGCGCCATGTCCTACGGCAACGCCATCGGCTCCATTATCTGCAATACGTCTCTCATAGCCGCCATTACCCTGGCCGTCCGTCCTGCCCCCGTGGATGTGCAGTCCATGAAGAAGCCGGTGATTTTCTTCTTCGTCGCCGCCGCCGTCTACTGCTTCGCCGCCTACGGGATGGGGGAATTTACCCGACCGCTGGGCATCGTGCTGCTGGCGATGTTTGTCTTCTACATGGTCGTCACCGTCCGTCAGGGCATCAAAACCCCCGCTCCCCAGGACGAGGAACCCCACGAGGACGGCACGTCCGTCCCTCTGTGGAAGGAGCTGCTGCTCCTGGTGGTTGGCGCGGCGGTTATTGCCGTGGGCGCGAACCTGCTGGTGGACAACGGCACCATCATCGCGCAGGCGATGGGCGTGCCGGAATCGGTCATCGCGCTGACCTTCGTGGCGCTGGGTACCTCGCTGCCCGAGCTGGTCACGGCCATTACTTCGCTGATGAAGGGCCACAGCGACCTCTCGCTGGGCAACATCGTGGGTGCCAACGTCTTCAATCTGGTGCTGGTCAGCGGCGCGTCCGTGACCCTCGCGCCGTTTGAGGTTCCCGTGGGTAAGACCATCTTCGGCATCAATTCCTCCCTGATTCTGGACATGCCGCTGATGATCGTCGTCATGGCGCTGCTGACTGTTCCGGCGCTGACCACCAAGAAGCTTCACCGCTGGCAGGGCATCCTGCTGCTGTGCATTTACGCGGCCTTCTGCGCGATTCAGTTCGGGCTGTAAAAGAAAATAACGCACCGGCGGCGTCGGAGAGAAGCTTCTCTCTGACGCCGCCGTTGATTTTCTTCCGGGCATGTAGTATAGTTAGAAGGAGATAACAACGCCCGCTTCGGCAGAAAGGAACGAAAAACCATGACGCGATATGAATTTGAGGTACTTTCCCACCTGGAGCGGAACGGGGCGGGGCAATATTCCCTGCGGGCGCTGTCGGACGCGCTGACGATCTCCGGCGGGGAAATCTCCCGGTGTCTGGAGCGGCTGGCGGCGGAAAACCGGATTGCCCGGGACGGGGACACCCTCGCCGTCACGGAAACGGGTCTCGCCGCGCTGGAGCCTTACCGGGTGAACAGCGCCATCATTCTCGCCGCCGGGTTCGGCTCCCGGATGATGCCCGCCACCGCTGACCGTCCCAAGCCCCTGGTGACGGTGAACGGCGTGCCCATTCTGGAAACCCTGCTGGACGCCCTGACGGCGGTGGGGATTCGGGATATTACCATCGTGCGGGGCTACCGGAAGGAATGCTTTGACGCGCTGCCGGAAAAGTATCCCTTCCTGACCCTGGTGGACAACGACATTTACAGTAAGACCAACAACATTTCCTCCGTCATGGCCGTGCTTGATAAGCTGGACGGCTGCTACCTGTGCGAGGCGGATTTATACATCACCAATCCCCAGATCATCACCAAATATCAATACGCCAGCAACATCCTCGGCGCATATTCTCTGGAAACCGACGACTGGAGCTTCCAGATGGACGGAAACGGTCACATCATCAACTACCAAAAGGGCAACACCTTCTGCTACAACTACTACGGAATCTCCTACTGGACGCAAGCGGACAGCGCCCGCCTGCGGGAGGATTTCCGGCAGGTCTATGGGGAAGACGGCGGGACGGACTACTTCTGGGAATTCATCCCCCTGGTGCTCCGGAAGGAGCGCTACGCCGTGGAGATCCGCCGGTGCCGGAAATCGGATATCATGGAGATCGACAATTACTACGAGCTTGCGCAGCTGGACCCCACCTACCGAACGGAGGGCACGCTATGAAATGCTACGAAGGCCACATCCTGACGGTCAATCAAAATAACGACGTCGTCCGCTATCTCGTAGAAGACGGTGGAAAAATCGTATATGTGGGAAATGACCTGCCCGGGCAGTACCGCGCCGCCGAGTATATTTCCCTGGGGGAAAAAACCCTTATTCCCGCCTTCGTGGACACCCACCAGCACTTTGCGTCCTTCTCCACCTTCCACGCAGGGCTGAACGTCATGGACGCGGCGTCCAACGCCGAGATCATGGAGATGGTGAAGCGGTTCGCCGCGCAGTCCCCGAAAAAGACGCTGATCGCCTTCGGCGCGTCCCCCTACTGCGTGAAGGAGGGCTCATCAGCCGTCAGGAGCTGGACGCCGTGTGTCCCGACAAGGAAATCATGGTGGTAAAGTATGACGGCCACGCCTGTATTGTCAACTCCAGGCTTCTGAGCGCCATGGAAAGCAAGGTAAAGCACCTTCGGGGCTACCACCCGGACACGGGGGAAATGAATCAGGAGGCGTTTTTCGCCTTTTCCAACGCGCTGACCAATTCTCTGTCCATCCCCGAGCTGATTTATAATATGCAATCGGCGGTGGATTTTCAGGCCAGCCGGGGCATTGGCTGCGTCCACACCGTCAGCGGCGTGGGCTTTGCGGGAGATCTGGACATCACCCTGGAAACGCTCTTTGCCAAGGGGCTGAAAAACGGGTTTCAGATTCGCGTCTTCCCCCAGAGCATGAAGGTAAAGGCGGCCACCGGCCGGCACCTTCCCCGCATCGGCGGCTGCTTCGCCTGCGCCTTGGACGGCTGCTTCGGCTCCCACGACGCGGCGCTGAACGCCCCCTACGCCGACGTGCCTGGCGGCGAGGGCGTGCTGTATTACGACGACCGGAAGGTCATGGATTTCTGCAAGGAAGCCAACCGGGCGGGATTGCAGATCGAGCTGCACGCCATCGGCGACAAAGCGTTCGATCAGGCCTGCCGGGCGCTGAAGGCGGCGCTGGACGACTATCCCAGAGACGACCACCGCCACGGCATCATCCACGACTGCCTGCCCACCCCGGAGGGCATTCAAATTTGCCGGGACTACCACATCCAGATGCCTATGCAGAGCGCGTTCATCGGCTGGAAGCAGGAGCCGGACGATTACCTCGAACGCATTCTGGGTCATGACCGCCTGGAAAAGCTGAACCCCATCCGAACGTTCCGGGACAACGGCATCGTGGTTTCCTTCGGCTCCGACGCCCCCTGCACCACCCCCGACCCCATCGCCTGGATAGACAGGGCGGTGAACAACGGCAACGCCGGTCAGGCGGTCTCCGTTCAGGACGCCCTGCGGATGTGTACCTACAACGGCGCCTGGGCGGCCTTCGACGAACAGGAGCGGGGCAGTCTGGAAGCCGGGAAAATCGCGGACATGGCGGTGCTGTCGGAAAACCCGTACACCGTCCCCAAGGACAAGCTCAGCTGTCTTCGGGTAGAGCGGCTGTACCTGGGCGGAAAGCCCTACGAAAGCTGTCGGGAAAATATTCTCCCCATGATGCTCCGGGGGCTGACCTCCCGGAACAAGGCGTAAAGGCGGGTCCCTATGACAAAACACGAATTTTACATCCTCAACGACCTGTATAACGGCAGACAGGGGCGCGGCGGCTGCACGTCGGACATCAGCCGCACCCGTGCGCTGGACGATCAGGCCGCCATCAACGCCCTGACGGACGCGGGTCTGATCGCCCGGGACACCGGCGCGTTGACCGAGGCGGGTCTCAGGGCGCTGGAACCCTACCGGGTGGACAACGCGGTCATTCTGGCGGCGGGCGCCTCCACCCGATTCATCCCCCTCTCCTTAGAGCAGCCCAAGGGTCTGTTCGAGGTCAAGGGAGAACGGCTGATCGAGCGTCAGATCCAGCAGCTGAAGGCCGCCGGAATCGACGACATCACGGTGGTTCTGGGCTATAAAAAGGAAATGTTCTTCTATCTGAAGGAGAAGTACGGCGTCAAATTCGTCATCAACGACGCATTCAACATCAAAAACAACATCGAAAGCCTGTACCTCGCCCGAAACGAGCTGAAAAACACCTACGTCTGCGTCAGCGACAGCTATTTTGTGGAAAATCCCTTCAACCGCTTTGAGTACCAGACCTTTTACGCCGGTCTTTCCGTCAGCGAAGCGGTGAACGAACTGTACGTGGACACGGACGGCGACGGCAGAATCATCCGGATGGCAGAAAACCGGGACGCGGGGCGCGTTCTGCTGGGGCATTCCTTCTGGCGGGAAGCATTCTCCGACGCCTTTATCGCCCTTGCCGAAGCCGACCGGGAGGTTGGCCGCTATCACGCCTGCTTCTGGGAGTGGCTGGTGAAGGACTGCCTTTCCCGGCTGCCGCCCATGTATTATAAGGAATACGCCCCCGGCACGATCTTCGAGTTCGACTATTTCGAGGAGCTGCGCCAATTCGACACCCAATACCTGAGCCACACCCACAGCGGCATTATCCGCAACATCAAGCTGGTATTCCGCTGCGACGAGGAAGACATTGCAGACTTCCGGAACGTCAGCGAGGGCATGACCAACACGTCCTTCCTTTTCAAAATTGACGGTGTGGACTACATCTACCGCCACCCGGGGGACGGCACCGACAGCATCATCAACCGCCGGAACGAGAAGACCTCCCTCATAAAGGCGAAGCATCTGGGCATCGACCCGACATATATCTACGCCGATGTCAACGAGGGATGGAAAATCTCCAAATTTGTCCCCCAATTCCGGGAGCCGGACTACGACAGCTTCGCCGACTCTAAAAAGGTGCTGTCCGTCCTGCGGAGGCTCCACGCTTCGGACGTGAAGGTAGATTACGGTATGCGCCCCTGGGAGGACGCTCTGAACATGCAGAAGCTGCTGACAGAGAAAGACCCCCACTGCTTTGCCGCCCATGAGGGGCTGAAAGGAAAAATCGGCAAGCTCTATCAGATGACGCTGGGCGACGGGGTGGAAAAATGCTTCTGCCACGGCGACACCTACCGTCCCAACTGGATGCTCCTGCCGGACGGGGACGTATATCTCATCGACTGGGAGTACGCGGGCTTTTCCGACCCCGGAATTGACGTTGGCTACTATATTGTAGATGCCATGTACGATTTCTCCGACGCGGAACGGTTCATCAGGGAGTACCTGGGAAGCGGATACAACGCATCCGGCCGCTTCCACTACATGGCCTACACGGCCATCATTGCCTATTACTGGTTCGTCTGGGCGCTGTACCGGGAATCCTGCGGCGCAGACATGGGTCAATCCCTGGAAAACTGGCGCGCCATGGCAGAAAAATACGCAGATTACCTGCTGGGGGAATAATGTCTTGTTTCATGAACATTGGGGTCAGGCAACGAGCCTGACCCCAATATTTCCGTTATACGAGTTTTTAATAAAACGCTTAAAAGCGTTTTAT
>OHHU01001482.1_pt1 | contig 10159 bp, 1 predicted proteins | sample 1568151 | NCBI WGS metagenome assembly OHHU01 (sample SAMEA3879572, study PRJEB24766) | human gut metagenome | biome: human-associated habitat; feature: feces | place: USA | collected 1985/1987 | reverse complement strand
AAAGCGACCGCCTGCTTCTATCTGACCGGCTGCGGCCCCGAAGATACGAAGGGCACCGCGAAGACCGCGGAGAAATTCAAAACGCTCGCAGCCTCGCTCGGCGGCGCGTTTGCAGACGCGGATCCCTATCCCACCCTCAAGTGGCAAGACCCGAATGCGACCTTTACCATCACGCTGACGGTCAAGCCTGCCAACGCCTCCGTCACGGTGACCGGCGCAGCCAGCGTCGGCACCCCGGAGGTGCGCAAAAACGAAGAAACGAACGAGGCGACCTACATCTATTCCGGCCTCAATAAGGGCAGCTACCGCTGGGCGGTCACTTGTGACGACGGCGAGAACGACTATCTGAAGCAGGAGGGCTCCTTCACCATCGCGACGTCCGACGTGACCCACGCCGTGACGCTGCCGGCGAAGACCTATGACGTCAACTTCATTGTCGACCCCGTGGGCGCGGACTTCACCCTGACCCAGGGCGAGGGCGAAGACGCTAAGACCATCACGCCGAAGACAGCGAAGGACGATACCGGCAAGATCGTTTACTCCCTCACGAAGGGCAGCTATCACTATACTGCGTCCTGCTTCGGCTACGCCGACGCTTCCGGCGACGTCACGGTCGCCAAGTCGACCGGCCTTGCCGATACGACGGTCGAGCTGACGGCGAAGACCGGCAGCAAGCTGACCTTCACGAACCGGCGGACGCCGCCGTCACCGTCACCCATGCGGCCGGCGGCGAGCAGACCGGCGCGCGGGAAGGGGAGACCTATACCTTCACGCTCGTGCCCGAGACCTACAGCTACCGCATCCAGCGCAAGGGCTATAAGAGCATCCGCGGCACCGTCACGATGGACGGCACGGAAAAGACCATCGCCGCGGAATGGACCGCCCTCACCGCGTGGGACGGCAGCGTGGCGGAGAGCTTCTCCGGCGGCTCCGGCACCGCGGCGGATCCGTACCAGATCGAAAGCGGCGAAGAGCTGGCGTATCTGAGCAAGCTCGCTGCGGACAAAAAGGCAGTCAATGACGCCTATTATGTGCTGACCGCAGATATTGACCTGAACAACAAGCCGTTTACGCCCATCGGCGTGGATTCGAGCCATTCGTTCCGCGGTACGTTCGACGGCGCGGGACATGTGATCTCCAACCTCAAGATAGAGGTAACGGAGAGTGCGAAATTTGCAGGCCTGTTTGGCCATGCCAACGTTATCGCCAAGGACCTGACGATCGATACCGCTTCGGTCACCAGTGTATCCATCAACACCGGTGTGCTGGTCGGCGGTCTGTACAGCAGCGGCAGCGCGACCAACTGCGTGGTGAAGAATGCTGCAGTCACCGGCACAGGTACGGTCGGCGGTCTGATCGGCAACTGCGCGGCAGCGGTCAATCGCTGCGCGGTAATGGATACCACGGTCAGCGGCACGAGCAAGATCGGCGGTCTGATCGGTATGACCGGCAAGACCGTGAATGAGAGCTATGCGCTGCATGTCACCGTAACAGCGGCCGGCGACTATGCCGGCGGCCTGGTTGGCGGCTACTGCGCGAGCACGATCACGAGCTGCTTTGCACGCGGCACAGTCATGGGCGACGGCTATGTCGGCGGTTTGATCGGTAACGGCGTGTCCAGCAGCTCCAGAGCAAAGATCCAGAACTCCTATATGGTCGTGGATGTGACGGCTGATACCGGCACCTTCGGCCCAATCGCAGGCGGCAGCTATGCTTCGGTCACGAAAGCCTTCTATTGCGAGGACAGCGCCCTGACCGGCAAGGACAGCGGCAAGAACACCACCGGCACGCCCAAGACCACGGCGGAGCTGAAGGATGCGGCCATCCTCACGAAGCTCGGCAGCGCCTTCGGCATCTACGCCGGGGCCGACGGCCTGAAAAACGCGGGCTTCCCGTATCTTCTGAACGCGCCCGCCCTCCCGGTCATCCAGCCGCAGAAGCTCGCGTCCCCGGTCATCACGGGGACGGACAAGACTGCCAGCTGGACGGCGGTCCCGAACGCGCGCGGCTATCTCGTTTCGCTTGCGAAGGGCAGTGAGACGCTCGTGACCGAGACGCTCATCGAAACGACCCGGGACTACACCACGGAAATTGAGCTCGCCGGGACCGGCAGCTATACCATCACCGTCATCGCCATCGGCGACGGCGAGACCTACGGAAATTCCGACCCCGCGGAAAATACCGTTACCATCACGGTCAACACCGCGAGCGTCACCTTCGCCGTCACGGCGGAGGAGGGCAGAGCGTTTGCCGAAGACGAGCCCGCCATCACCCTCACCATGGCGGACGGCAAGACGACGCTCTCCCTGACCAACAACACGGCAAAAACCATCCCGCAGGGGACCTATACCTACGAGGTCAAGGCGAAGACCTTTGCCACCCTGACCGATACCCTGAACGTGACTGCGAACCAGACCGTCACGCTCACGATGCACTACACCACCGACTGGGACGGCTCGACCACGGTCGAACCGCAGAAGGACGGCGAGACCTATCTGATCTCCAACAGCTACGAGCTCGCCTGGTTCCGCGACGAGGTGAACAAGGGCAAGTACACCCTGAACGCGAGGCTGACCGAGAACATCAACCTCGGCGGCCACCCCTGGACGGCGATTAGCAAGGATACGGACGGCAAGTTTGCTACTGGCTACAAGGGAACCTTCGATGGAAACAGCAAGACCATCTCCGGCCTGAACCCAGCCAATGAAGCAATTCCAAATCATAAGGGAGAACCGGTTCTGCAGAGCGCGGGCCTGTTCGGCTGCGTGTACACCGGAGCAGTTGTTAAAAATCTGACAGTCGAGGGTGAACTGCAGGCGGGCAAGTATGCCGGCGGCATCACGGCGGTTCTGGCCGGCGGCACGATACAGAACTGCGTCAACCTCGTTGCCATTACGCTGAAGGAAGGCGTCACGGACGGCTATGCCATCGGTGGCATTACTGGATATCTGTACAATTATACAGATAAATCCTCGCATATTGTCGGCTGCCGGAATGAAGCTGCGATCGATATCGGCGCGTATGGCCGGAACATCGGCGGTATCGTCGGCAACGGCAGCTATGGCGCAGGGATCGAAAACTGCGGCAACAGCGGCGCGATCACGAGCAAGGATTCGACCGGCGGCATCATGGGCAGCGGCTCCGTTCCGATCACAGCCTGCTATAACACCGGCACGATCACGGCCGCGGGCGATGACATCGGCGGCATTGCCGGCTACACATCGCAGGAGATCAAGAACTGCTATAATACCGGTGCAGTCACCGGTACGGGCGCGAAAAACGGCGTCGGCGGTATTGTCGGCCGTCTGAGCAGCGCAGTCAGCAGCTACTCCAACGGCAAGATCACCGGCTGCCTGAATACCGGCGCGGTCACCGCGACGAGCGGGACGGCCGCAGGCGCGATCGTCGGCCAGAAGACGACGGCCAATGCTGCCATCACGCGCAGCTACTTCAAGGCCGGGACCTGCACACAGGCCATCGGCGGCAACCCCGCGGACGGCGACGAGGCGGCGCTGGCCACCGAAGCCGAATGCGGCAGCAAGCGCCTGATCGGTCTGCTCGGCGGCGCGTTCGCCGCGGGCAGCGACGGCAAGCTGACCCTGGACTGGCAGGATCCTGCCGCAAAGCCCGTTGTGACCTTCGTCACGCCCGAGGGCGCGGCTGTCACCATCGAAGGCCAGACCCCGGCGGAGCCCGGCGTCTTCGTGCTGGAAAACGGCACGTACAGCTATTCCGTCTCCAAGCAGGGCTATAACACCGCCACCGGCTCCGTCACCGTAAATGGCGAGAGCCAGCGCGTCGACGTCAACCTCGGCGTTGAGACCTTCTCCGTGACCTTCAACGTCACAACGCCCGGCGCAAAGATCACCGTCACGGACGCGGCCGGGGAGACGATCCAGCCCACGGCGGAAAATGCGAACGTCTACAGCCTGCCGAACGGCAAATACCACTACACCGTCTCCAAGCTCGGCTGCACGAGCGCGACCGGCGACTTCACCGTCGCGGGCGCGGCGCAGACCGTCGGCCCCATCGAGCTGGCAGGCGCGCAGCTGTACACCGTCACGCTGACCTTCACCAATGACGAGAACGCAAGCGTCACTCCGGCCTCCGTCACGGTCAAGCATGCAGATGAGAGCGTCGAGCCCAACGCGGCTGGTTCCTTCACCTACAGTCTGCCAGACGGCACGTACACATACATCGTCGACGACGCCCGCTACTACAAGGTCGAAGCGACCTTCACCGTCAGCGGCAAGGATGCGACCATCGCAGTTCAGCTCGAGACCAACAAGACCTGGAACGGCACGGACAAAACACCCGTCACGCCCACCGACGGCGTCTACGAGATCAGCACCGCGGCGGAGCTCGCCTGGTTCGCCGATCAGGTCAACGCGGGCAATACCGCATATCACGCCAGGCTGACGGCCAACATCTACGTCAACTACGGCCAGACCAGCAACACCTGGACCCCCATCGGCGACTACAGCCATATGTACACCGGCACCTTCGACGGCAATGGCAAGTCCGTCTACGGTCTGACCGCCGCGCTCTTCGGCTATACCGGCGAAGGCGCTCTGGTCAAAAACGTCACGGTCTACGGCAGCAATCACGCTGCAGACGACAAGGATACGGCCCCGAAGGGCGGTATCAGCAATCAGGCCTATGGCTCGTTTGAGGGCTGCGTCAGCGATATGACCATCTCCGCAAAATGGTCGGTCGTCGGCGGCATCGTCGGGCGGCTCTATGCGGCCGGTCATATCACCGACTGCGCCAACTATGGTGCGATCAGCAGCAATTGGACCGGCGCGGACCAAAATTCTCCGACCTACGTTGCAGAGGTCGGCGGTATCGCCGGTTCGTCTTCTGGCCCAATTACCCGCAGCTTCAATGCCGGTGCTGTGACAGTTGCACAAAAGGGTTACGGCGGCGTAGGCGGTATCGCTGGTGTGCTGAAGAGCGCGGCGATTTCGGATTGCTATAACACCGGCACGATCACTGGCCCGAGCCGTACAGCAGGCATCGTGAGCATTGCCAACGACACTGCATCTGCGATCGTAAAGAACTGCTATAACACCGGCAAGATCGTTTCCGTCAGTACTTCTACGAACCCGGCCTGCGGCACGATCGCGGGCACGATTGCAAACAGCAATGGTGACCAGATCGGCAGCGTTGAAAATTGCTACTTCCTGAAGGGCACATATTCCTATACCTCCGGCAGCACCGTCCACACCGACGAGATGGTCGGCTACCCGCTGGACAAGGGCGAGGCAAACTGCAAGCTCGCGTCCGAGATGAAGCTCGACGCCTTTGCCATCACCCTCAGCCCGACGGACAAGACCTTCAACGTCGACGCGGAGAACAACATCAACGGCGGCTTCCCCGTGCTCAAATGGCAGGGCGGCCGCGCCCCGCAGGTCACGCAGGACGCCGAGGACGTCGCGGCCGATAAAGCGGCCCTGACCGTCACCCCGACGACTGTGACCTCCGCCGGGAAGCTCGAGCTGGCTTCGACCGGCGCGAAAGGCTCGATCATCACCTGGAAGAGCAGCAAGCCGGCGATCATCGCCGACGACGGCACCGTCACCCTCCCGACGAGCAATGACGTGACCGTCATCCTGACTGCCACGATCACGAAGAACGGCGTCTCCGACACGAAGGAATTCACCCTCACCGTCAGGACGGCCGCCTCCGCGGACAAAGCCGCGCTGGAGGCCATCATCGCCAAGCTCGGCACGCGGTTCCGCGTGGCTTACAAGACCGGCGAGGTAAATGTCCTTGATACCGTCCGTGACAAGCTCGCGGACGCCATCACCGCCAGCGGCGCGTCCCTGACCGCCGACCAGATCACCGTGACCCTTGCGGACAAGGGCAAGACGAGCCTCGGTGCGGGCACGCTGATCGACGACAGCGGCAAGGTCACCTATTACTACGAGGATCCGTCCCAGAGCAGCATCGGCACCGGCGACGCGCGGGTCAACGGCGTAACGTTCACCCTCAGCACCGCGAACGAAGTCAGCGTCACGACCGGCAGCTGCATGGTCTCCATCCCGTGGGACCGCGCGAAGGTCACCGAAGCGATGACCACCGCGGCGGCTGCCCTGACGTTTGACACCATCAAGGGCGAGAACGAAACCAGCACCGCGGTCACGAAGACCCTGACGCTCCCGGTGAGACTGGATACCTGCGGCTGGTCGACGATCAGCTGGACCAGCTCCAGCGTCGTCGTCACCGTGGAGGACAAGGGCCCGCTGACCCCCGCGGAAGGCACGATCCATCCCAACGATACCGACACCCCGGTTACCCTGACCGCCACCTTCACATTCAACAAGAACATCGACGACTATAATAAGGACGTCGAGGCGCCGATCACCGTCACAAAGACGATCGAAGTCACCATCCCCGGCGCGGCGAGCGACTACATGCAGACCATCCAAAAGATCTGCGCGGAGTACACGCTGGCCCGACTGACGGACTTCGTCACCAAAGAGCCAATCGACCCGACCAACGTGACGAATGATATCCAGCTCCTGCGCTCCGGGGACTTTACGACGGTCAGCTTCCATACCGGCTCCGACGGCTATGCCATGATCGTGACCGCGACCGCGCCGGATGGCACTGCGACGACCTACGCGGCAGTGAACGGCTACCGCCTGGAGATCTGCCGCCTCGCGGAGACGGCCGGTCAGGTCAAGCTGACCCTCACCGTCACGAAGAAGAACGGGAAGGATCTGGATACCCGCTACACCCAGACCAAGGAGCTCGGCACCATCACCATCACCCCGCTGAAGCCCTCCGAGCTCGCCGCGGAGCTGGCCCTGCTCGAGAAGGCCAAGGCGAATTTCTTCGCCGGCATCAACGACGACCAGAACATCTCGGCCGATGCCGTCACGAAGAACCTGCACGCCTTCCATGAGGCCCGTCTGGATGCCGACGGAAAACTCATCTGGGTCTACACCAGCGCCGAAACGCTGGGCACCGGCATCGTCCCGACGGATCTGCCTGGCTATGACTCGATGGGCACACAGCCCTGGCGGCTTTTCCGCAGCAGCAACAGCGCCGTCATCGCCGATGAAAACCTGCTCGTCACCCCGCATGCGACCGACGACAAGACCGTTACCATCACCGCCAACCTCAAGAGCGCACGCTTCGGCGGCTATTACGAGACCTGCAAGGACAACAGCAGCTACGCGGATGTCCTCGATACGCTCAAAAAGCTGGCAGGCGAGGAAGTCAGCGTGACCGTCACCGTCGTCAGCACGGCCAATCAGGCGGCTGCGAAAGCCGCCGGGGAGAAGATCGACGCGCTCTTCCCGGTCACCAAGGACAGCGCGGATGCCATCAACGAGGCTTCGGGCGCCTACAAGAGCCTGACCGATGCGGCCAAGAAGCTGCTCCCCGATGCGGAAGAAAAGCTCGCCAAGGCCGAAGCCGACTATAAGAAGGCCGTCGCCGACGCCGCGCAGGATCAGGCCGACCGCGACGCGGCCGCCGCCGTCGACGCGAAGATCGAAGCCATCGGCACCGTCACGCTGGAAAAGGAAGGTCTCATCACCGCTGCCCGCAGCGCATATGAAGGCCTGAGCGACGCCGCCAAGGACCATGTCACGAAGCTCGGCGTGCTCGAAGCCGCAGAAGCAAAGCTCAACGAGCTGAAAAACGCGCAGGGCTACCAGACCCAGCTGCAGAGCGTCCTGGCCTACATCCGCAGCACCGTCACCCCGAAGGCGAATCAGAGCACGAACGGCGACTGGGCCGTCATGGCCCTGGCCCGCGCGGGGCTCAGCTCCGACGCCGACAAGCGCTGGTACGCGGGCTATGCCGACGAACTGGCGAAGCTCCTGGCAGCGAACGGCGGCAGCTTTGAGACCACCAACGAGAATGCCCGCCTCGTCCTCGCTCTGACCGCGCTCGGGCAGAACGCCAAGGCCTATACGGTCGGCGGCGAAACCTACGATCTGGTCACCCCGCTGACCGCGAAGACCGGCAGCGCCTACAAGGCGACTGTCCCTGGCACCACCAGCGCCGCCTTCGCCATCATCGCCATCGACTCCGCACCCTATACCGTCGCGGATACCGCTGCGGTCCCGGCGATGATCCAGTATCTGCTCAGCATGCAGAACCCCTCCGGCGCATGGAAGATCAACAACGATAACCCGGCCGACAATGTGGACGCCACCGCCATGGTCCTCACGGCCCTGGCTCCGCATAAGAGCGAGAACGGTGTGCAGGACGCGATCGACAAGGCCCTGACCTATCTGGAGGGCCTGACCGGCTACGGCAACGCCTGCACCGACGCGCAGCTCGTCACGGCCTACTCGGCCCTCGGCATCGACTGCACGGACGCCAAATACGCCAGAGGCGGCAAGAACCCGCTGACCAGCCTCCTGTCCTACCAGACGGCCTCCGGCGGCTTCTCCCTCGACTCCACTGCGTCCAACGCCAGAGTCTCCCCGCGTCCGACCGAGCAGGCGGCCTATGCCCTCGTCGCTTATGACCGCTTCAAGCGCGGCGTGAAAAGCCTCTACGATATGTCCGACGCCGTCGACCTCCTCCCGGCAGCCAGCGGCGCAGCCGACGTCGCGGCGAAGATCACCGCCCTCGGCACCGTCACCGACTGCAAACGCGAGACCTATCTTGCCCTGCAGGAGATCGAAGCGGCCTACGCCGGGCTGACGGCGGAGGAACAGGCAGAGGTCACGAACTACGGGACCTTCCTGCAGCAGAAGCAGACCTTCCAGACGCTCCTCGAGGCCTACCGCAAGGCCAAGCTCGCCGAGCTCGACGCCTATTACGACAAGCTCAAGCGCACCGACTACACCACCGACCAGTGGACGAAGATCACCGAGGCCTACCGCACCGGCCGCAGCTCCATCAGCAGCGCCCAGTACGCCGAGCAGGCTGACGCCGCGCTCAAACAGGCCAAGGCAGACATCGACGCCTACGTGAACGGCGACACCATCGAGGTCAGCTTCCGTCTGATCGGCGATTTCCCCGAGTCCTACACCGGCAAGCACCTCGGCTACGTCACCTGGATCGAAACGGAGACCTACACCGTCAAGAAGGGCAGTACCGTCTATGACGTCTTCACCGAAGCCCTGCAGGATGCCGGGCTGACCAGCACCGGCGCAGCCTCCGGCTACGTCAGAAGCATCACCGCCCCGTCCATCCTCGGCGGCTACACGCTGAGCGAGTTCGACAACGGCGCAGGCTCCGGCTGGATGTTCACCGTCAACGGCACGCACGGCAACTACGCCCTGGATGAGCACGTGCTGCAGAACGGCGACCGCATCGTCTGGCACTACGTGGACAACTACGCGACGGAGACCTCCACCTGGCTCACGGCCGCGGATATCTCTCCCGCGGAATACGCCCGCCGCCACATCGGCGACGTGGTCACGGCCGGCAAGCACGGCAAGGCGGCGCCCGTACTGACGCTCAGTGACCTCGGCCGGACCGTGAAGTTCACCTTCACGCCCGACAAGGGCTGCCATGTCAAGGACGTCAAGGTCAACGGCAAGTCCATCGGCGCGGTCGAGAGCTACACCTGCAGCAGCTTGAAGATCTACGACCGCATCACCGTGGAATTCACCGACGGCACGCTGCCGTTCACCGACGTGCGCGAGACCGACTGGTTCTATGACGACGTCGTCTTCGCCTACGAAAACGGCCTCTTCTCCGGCACCACGGCCACGACCTTCAGCCCCTACGCCCCCATGACGCGCGCCATGCTCGTCACGGTCCTCTACCGGCTCGAAGGTGAACCCGCCGTCACCGGCCGCAGCGGCTTCTCGGATGTCACGATCGGCAGCTACTATGAAGCCGCCGTCACCTGGGCCGCCGACAACGGCATCGTCAACGGAACCAGCGCCACGACCTTCAGCCCGAGCGAGAATGTGACCCGCGAGCAGATGGCAGCCATCCTCTGCCGCTACGCGCAGTACAAGCAGTACGGTACGTCGGCAAGCGCGAGCTTGAGCGCCTTCTCCGACGCCGCGGCAGTTTCCACCTACGCGAAGGCTCCGCTTTCCTGGGCTGTCGCAGAGAAGCTGGTCAACGGCACGGACGGCAAGCTCCTCCCGCGCGCCAGCGCCACCCGCGCCCAGGTCGCCGCGATCCTCCATCGTTTCGTAGAAAACATCACCAAATAACCCACCCCAAAAGA
>OHHU01001477.1_pt1 | contig 10190 bp, 7 predicted proteins | sample 1568151 | NCBI WGS metagenome assembly OHHU01 (sample SAMEA3879572, study PRJEB24766) | human gut metagenome | biome: human-associated habitat; feature: feces | place: USA | collected 1985/1987 | reverse complement strand
GATGGTTCATTGGCCGGAGGTGATGGTCGCCTACGAGGAAACAGAGAAGCTCCTCTTCTCCGCCGACGCCTTCGGGCGCTTCGGCTCGCTAGGGCGCACCGCCAACGCGCCGTGGGCACCGCAGGCACGACGCTACTACTACAACATTGTCGGCAAGTACGGCGCGCAGGTACAGGCACTGCTGAAAAAGGCGTCCGCGCTGGAGATCAAAACGGTCTGCCCGCTCCACGGGCCCGTGCTGACGGGCGAAGCACTCGGCGAGGCCCTGCGCCTCTACGACCTGTGGTCGCGCTGGCAGAGCGAGTCGCCGGATGATATTCTTCTCGCCCACGCCTCCATTCATGGCAACACCGCTCGCGCGGCGGAGCTGCTCAAGCAAAAGCTGGAAGCGAAAGGCGCGCGGGTCACGCTCTGCGACCTGACGGCGACCGAAGTCTCCTACGCGGTGGCGAACGCCTTCTACTGCGGTAAGCTCGTACTGGCCTGCTCGACCTATGACGGCGGACTGTTCCCTCCCATGGAGGAATTTCTGAGCCATCTGCAAGCCAAGGGCTTCCGCGACCGCACGGTGGGTCTGATCGAAAACGGCTCGTGGGCGCCTGCCGCGGCGCGGCTGATGCGCGCAAAGCTCGAGGAAATGAAGGACCTGCGCGTGTGCGGCACCGTGGTGTCGCTGCGCAGCGCGCTCAGTCCCGCAAGCGAAGCGCAGATGGAAGCGCTGTCCGCGGAGCTGTGCGCGAAATAAAGACGCAAACCGCTGATCCGGTATGGTATCCCACTTTGCTGCCGCCGGATACCGCAAGATGCATCGTGGAAAGGCGAAGAGCTCTATGAAACGAAAATACAAGGGATTTACCTTGATGGAGTTATTGGTCGTAATTGCGATTATCGCCGTACTGGTCGCCATTGCGATCCCAATGCTTGCCTCTCAACTGGAAAAAAGCCGGGAGGCGACAGACCTTGCCAATGTGCGCTCTGCCTATGCACAGGTTTCTGCAGAGGCCATGTTGGGAGATACCACGGCTACTGTCACAGTTGATTTGAAGCAAAGAGAGGCCGACTGGCAGTCGGTAGACCCCGTAAACATCGGCGGCATCGTCCACTCTAGAGAGCAGGACGACACGGACAACTGGATAGGCATTGCCACGCCGGGGGGAAGCTGTGTGGTTTCCTATGATAAGAGATACGGCGTGGTGCTCACATGGAGTGGGCGTGCAGCACCGTCCAAGCCAGACTACCCATTTGATACCAACGAGAATTTTTTTGATGTGCTGTACAATGCGGCTTTTTGGACAGATGGCACGCTCAAAAACAACCAGTCTTTCGAGTTTGACTCTCGCTGCCCGGAGTCGGACTTTATTCCGGCAATTCAGCAGGAGATCGACAAATTGGATAACAGCCTTCTGCAGCAGACGGATTGCACATGGGCATATCTGGGATTCAAAAGGAGAACTGTAGAAGAGCAGAAAAAAAGCTGCTATCTCTTATGGACTTCTCTTGACACGAATAAGGTCGGCGGCGGAAAACAGATCCCTGTGCTCATTCAAACTGGTGATGGAAAGTACTATGTTTCCGAAACCACGACTCATCAGCGATGGAGAAATAACCAAAAGTATGTCACCGTTTCGGAGCGAATGGCAGACTACAAGGATCTTTTGAACTCAGACGCGGAATACTCCACGCTGGAGGCCGCCTACGACGCATACAAAACAGCCCTGAACAACGCAAAATACGACGGGGTTCGTGGAAGCTCGGGCCAATAAGGCTGCAAAAAGTCAGCTTCCTCTATACTGCGCGGTTCGATATCGTCGAAAGCACATAAAAGCATCCGCGCGAGGGGCTCAAAGATGTCTCTTTCTTGATCTTGACCGTGATCTTGCCGGTAGCAGCAACGTGAAGCCAGACCGGTCAAGCCAGAGCGCTCCAATCAACACACTCGTGCCATGTGCAAGTACCGCTGGTACCGACGCAGCGATGAAATGCCTCAAAGCCAAGTCTTGGGGATGTGCCACAGGGAAAAGCTCCATCAAATTGGATTCTTGCGTGGCAGAAAGGACCGCATTACCGAGCGTGAGTATTGGGTACAGTGCAAAGGACAGGCAAAGCAGAATAAAGAAGTCGCCTCCTTTCCAACCGTTGGACAATCTGCCAAACCTCTATGGAGTTTGAAAAGGATCTGTTTTGAGAAAAGTGATTGTAAATATTTGAAAATCGCATACAATCATCTCGGCTTCCATAATAATCCAAAACTGAATGAATCAAAGGAGAAAATGATAATGAGTACGACCGCAAGAATGGTAATGAAGATTATTGGCGCAAGTCTGGCATTTGCTGCGTTTGTTTGTCTGCTGATTGGCGGTTGGCATGATATCGGTGCTGGCTATACTTGCGTGAAGAATCGGATGAATAAGAGATTCCGCTCCGAGTATGACGATTATGATGAGAAAGATTCGATAGGGACTCCTTCCACGTAATTTCAGGGAATTAAGCGGATTTGCCGCAGAATTTCCTCACCTGCAGAAGCCCCCGCAATTCACACGCCAAATGCGTACAGAAAGCAAAAAGGACAACCGTAGATTTGGCTTCCTAAACCGCTACCCGTCAAGAGGACAGTGAAAAAATAAAATTTTCCCGACCAGCAGAGTAAACTGCTGGCCGCTTTTTATGCGGCAAGAGAGAGTCTGTGCTTTTCTAAGGGGTCATCACCCCTAAATTGCGTTGTACTCGTCTGGTGGGGGGACCCGTCACTCACGTTGTGCCCACACGGCGAAGCGAGCGGGTAGAAACAAAAGGCACCGGAGGGGAAGCGTTTTCCTCTCCGGTGCTTTGCATTACTTCTCGTAGCTGACGTGCAGCAGCTCGTGGCAGCGCTCCTCGCCGTATTCGGCCATCATGCGTACCACGATGGGATTGCGCTCGGCGCGTTTGAACATTGCCGCGTTGTCGGACTGGTGCAGACCGTCGCCGCGCTTTTCCTTCGTGGCCTTGAGCCCGTAGGGCTGTCCCGCGCCGCCGACGCAGCCGCCCTGACAGGTCATGACCTCGATAAGATGGTAGAACGCCTCGCCCTCGTCAATTCTTTTGAGCAGCTTTCTTGCGTTGGCAAGACCGTTGACCACCGCGAGCTTCAGCTCGGTATCCCCGATGGTGACCGTCGTCTCCTTGATCGGCGCGTCGCCGCGCAGGCCGAGAATGCTGATCTCGCGCAGGGCGTTCTTGCTTTTATCCGGCAGGCAGTGACGAACCACCGCCTCAGCCACGCCGCCGGTCGTGCCGTAGATGACCGCTGCGCCGGAGCCGAGACCGAACGGCAGGTCGGGAGATTCCAGCTCCAGCTCATTGAGCTGGATGCCCGTCTCCTGCATCATGTCAATGACCTCGTGCGTGGTGAGCACCAGATCGACGTCGGGGCGGCCGTCGTGAATGAATTCAGGGCGCGCGGCCTCCATCTTCTTCGCCGTGCAGGGCATGATGGCGATGTGGTAGGTCGTGCGGCCGTCCTGCGCGTCCTTTTCCGCGTACTTGTCGCGGAAGATCGCGCCTACCATCTCCATCGGCGACTTGCAGGTGGAGATGTTCTTGAGGTACTTGGGATTCTCGTTCTCAAGATACTTCACCCACGCGGGGCAGCAGGAGGTAAACATCGGGAACGGGCCTCCGTTTTTCAGCCGCTCCAGAAATTCCTCGGACTCCGCGATGGTCGTGAAGTCCGCGCCGAAGGTCGTGTCGTACACCTCGTCCACGCCCATGAGCTTGAGCGCCGTAACGAGCTTATCGAGCACGTTTTCACCGGCGGGGATGCCAAAGGCCTCGCCCACGGCCACGCGGACCGCAGGCGCGATCTGGATGACCACGCGCTTTTTCGGGTCGTGGATGGCGCGCCACGCCTCGCCGATCTGGTTCTTCACCGTGATCGCGCCGGTGGGGCACACGGCGGCGCACTGACCGCAGCTCACGCATTTGGTCTGCGCCATTTTGCGGTCGAACGCAGGCATGACCTGCGCGCTGCTGCCACGATAGGCAAAGTTCAGAATGCCCATGCCCTGCATCTCTTCGCACACGCGCACGCAGTCGCCGCAGAGGATGCACTTGTTCGGATCGCGCAGCACGGCGGGCGAGGTGTTGTCGATCTCATAGTGCTCGCGCGTATCCTCAAAGCGGATGCGACGCACGCCGAACTGCTGCGCTAATGTCTGCAGATGGCAGTGACCGCTTTTCTCACAGGTCGTGCAGTTGCAGTTATGGGAGGCGAGCAGCAGCTCGAGGATGACGCGGCGATGCTTCAAAAGCCGTGCGCTGTTCGTGCGGATGCGCATACCGTTGCGCGGCTCCATCGAGCAGGATGCGTCGATCTTGCCGGTCTCTTCATTCTCCACCACGCACATACGGCACGCGCCGTAAACGGAAAGGTCGGAGTAATAGCAGAATGTCGGCATTTCGATGCCGGCCTTGCGGATCACGGAGAGCACGTTCTTTTCGCCGTCGTAGCTGACGCGCTGTCCGTCAATGATCATCATTCCCTTTGCCATGGCTCAATCCTCCTCAATGGCGTCGATCGCGCCGAACGGGCACGCACCCCAGCACGCACCGCAGTGGATGCACTTTTCGTTGTCGATCGTGTGCGGCATACGGATCTCGCCGGAAATGGCCTCCATCGGGCAGTTGCGCTTGCACTTGCCGCAGCCCTTGCACAGCTCCGGCTTGATGACAAGGCGGCGCTTACGGCCGTTGCAGATCGGACAGTGGTGGTCGACAACGTGTGCAAGGTATTCCTTGCGGAAGTATTTGAGCGTGCTCACCACTGGGTTGCACGCCGCCTGGCCGAGACCGCACAGCGCCGTCTCGGTGATGGTGCGGGAAAGTTCCTCGAGCAGATCAAGGTCCTCAAGGCTTCCCTCGTTGTTCACGATGCGCGTGAGGATCTCGAGCATCCGCTTCGTGCCCTCGCGGCAGGGCACACACTTGCCGCAGCTTTCATTTTGCGTGAAGCTCATGAAAAAGCGCGCCGTTTCCACCATGCAGGTGCCCTCGTCCATGACGACGAGACCGCCCGAACCGATGATGGCTCCGACCTTCTTGAGCGAGTCAAAGTCCAGCGGCAGGTCGAGGTGCTCCTCGGTCAGGCAGCCGCCCGCGGGGCCGCCGATCTGCACCGCCTTGAATTTCTTGCCGTCCTTGATGCCGCCGCCGATGTCGAAGATGATCTCGCGCAGCGTCGCGCCCATCGGCACCTCAATCAATCCCGTGTTGACCACGTTGCCCGTCAGGGCGAAGGCCTTTGTGCCGGGGCTTTTCTCCGTGCCGATGCTGTGGAACCATGCGCTGCCGCGCAGGATGATCTGCGGAACATTCGCATAGGTCTCCACATTGTTGAGCACCGTGGGCCGCGCCCAAAGACCCTGCTCGACCGTGCGCGGCGGCTTGACGCGCGGCATACCGCGCTTGCCCTCGATGGAAGCGGTCAGCGCGCTGCCCTCGCCGCAGACGAATGCGCCCGCGCCGCGGTTGATGTGCAGATGGAAGGAAAAGTCCGTGCCCAGAATGTTGTCCCCGAGCAGGCCCAGCTCCTCATCTCTGGCGATGGCGATGCGCAGGCGCTCGACTGCCAGCGGATACTCCGCGCGGACGTAGATGTAGCCCTCGTCGCTGCCGGCGGCGAGCGCGGCGATCATCATGCCCTCAATGACTGAATGGGGATTGCCCTCCATGATGGAGCGGTCCATAAACGCGCCGGGGTCGCCCTCGTCGCCGTTGCAGACCACATACTTCTTGCCCTTGGGCTGGCGGCGGACGCTGTCCCACTTTCTGCCCGCGGGAAAGCCCGCGCCGCCGCGGCCGCGCAGACCGGAATCGAGGATCTCACGGCAGATGTCCTCGTCGGACATCTCAAAGAGCGCCTTTTCGAAAGCGGCGTAGCCGTCGTGGGCAAGGTATTCGTCAATGTCCTCGGCGTCTGTCGTGCCGCAGTTTTCCAGCACCACGCGCTGCTGCTTGGCGTAAAAGGGGATCTCGTTGTGCTTGGCGTACCGCACACCATTGAGCTCATAGAGCAGGCGCTCGACTGCCTCGCCGCCGAGGATGGTCCTTTCAATGATCTCATCGCAGTCCTCAAGCCTGACGTGCGTGTAAAGGAAGCCCTCCGGCTCGATCTGAAGCAGCGGCCCCATTTCGCAGAAGCCGTGGCAGCCGCTCTTTTTGAAGTGGATGGCGTCGTCTCCGCCCTCGTGGCGCAGCGCAACGCGCGTTTTCAGCCCGCGCTTTTCACACTCGGACTTCAGGTAATCGTAGATCTTCAGCGAGCCGCCCGCAATGCAGCCCGTGCCCGCGCAGACAAGGACCTCGCGCCGGTCCGCCGCGAGCAGCTCCTTGGCCTGTACGCGCAGAGCGCCGAGCCATTCTCTCGTCAGTTCAGCCATTTGCAGCGCCCTCCCTTGCACGAATGTCCTCAAGCAGCGCAAGCGCTGTTTCGGGATCCATCTTCGCGTGTACCTCGCCGTCGATCGTCATGACCGGCGCAAGGCCACACGCGCCGAGGCACGCCACAGTCTCCAGCGTGAACAGCCCATCATCCGAGGTCTTTTTCTTGCCGGAAAGGCCCAGATACTCATACACCGCATCGTAGATCGGGCCGGATTTGCGCACATGGCAGGCTGTGCCGGCGCAGACCTTGATGATGTGCTTTCCCTTGGCTTCGAGCGAAAAGTTCTCGTAAAACGTCGCTACGCTGTAGACGCGGGATACGCTGATATCCAGCGCATCAGCGATGAGCGTCAGGTTTGCCTCGCTCAAGTAGTTGTACTCCGCCTGCACATCCTGCAAGATAGCAATAAGATTCGCCGCATTGTTCTCATGCACGGCAAGGATGCTCAGGACTTTCTCTGTGTCAGGTTTCATAGTTGCCCCTCCTATCTAATCCTGACAGCGATTATACCGTAAATATTTTAGCGTTTTCAACATATTGCTACAAAAACAGCGATTGATAATTTCTATGTATGAATCTACTTAATATTTTTTGATAGGCATTTTGTATTAGATAAGCTACGCTCCATGGGTAAGGAAGCCTCAGTACAAACGTGTTACCCTGAGCCAGAAGCCAAATGGCCTAGAGCAGCACTGATATTCAATGAAGCCTTATTGATCCAGCTAATGCAAAAGGCAACACCGCCCTTGCATATTTTGCACCGCTGTAACCCGCTAAAAAGTCAAGCCCTAATTAAAAAAGTTATAGGCAGAAAAAGAGCATAGCAAAACAGAGACGGCAAAACGGAACGCTTGGCCGCCTCAAATAAAGTATTGGGGATAAAGGCTTTGGAGCACCTCTCTCAGCTCTGATGTGCTCATCGAAGCCTGTGCTGTAATAAGAATGACACCTTGTCCGCAGATAATTTGTATGTCTGCGTCCGGCATAATACCGGCGTTTTCCATAAGCTCATCTGGAATAGCGATTGATTTTGGTGCACTATCAAGTTCTTGCAGCGAGGCAGACGCTGTTAGTAATTCGCGGTAGACATTGGCTTCTTGACCATTGGAAATAAAGGAAACAAAGACATCACCCCCGATATCCAGGCCCATCTCATGAATAGCCTCCACAGGGATGATGAGCCTTCCGCTTTCATCAACAGAATACTTATCTTCAACAATTGTGATAGAGATCGACCTCTCTTTCTTCCATAAAGGCGAGGCCGTTCTGCGTCATTTGCAGCACATTACATTGCCCGAAATGCAGAACGGCCCCGCCGTTTCTGAAATTTGGTTATTGCTCAGTCCTATTCGACACTACTTCCCGGACTGCGGGCGGTTAAACGAACCAGCGCTTGGCAGCGCCCAGCAGGACTCTCACCTCCCGAGGATCTCTCGAGCTGCCCCCATTGCTTGAGACTGTGGCTGGGCAGGCTGTTTCTTCCGGGCAAACGGGATCATTGCGAGGCAGGCTGCCACGCCTGCTTTTGGCTGGATGAGTATCGCTCTGCACCTTCCTTGCCGTTTATTGACGCCGGAGCTGAGTCCGACGCAGGTGGTCTTGGCGCATCTGCCGCATCGCTGCTCCCCCTCGTCAGGGGACCATCTGCCGTTGTTGTTCGTCACCGGATATAGCCGCATAAGCTTCGGCATTTTTCAAAGAGCGTGTTCCGCCTCGTGTTCAGGCAGGAAGCGGGGCCTGTATCCCCTCACTCTCTTAGGCGATGAGAATCACTCTTGCACCAAGTTTTTTCGTTTTCCAATATCTTTTTTAATTTGTGAAGTATGCTGACCTTACGGTTATGAATTGTCATATAGTGAATACTTTTCTTTTTCGCAAACTGTCGCTCTGTCATTCCCTGATAGTAGATTGCCTGCAACAATTCCATATCGGCCTGTGTCAGCAGTTGCATTGCTCTTTGTAGGCAACGAATGGATTCACGACGCAGAACCAGAGACTCCACATCTATGTCCTCACTTCCAAATTGCAGATGTCCCTCCTCCAGCAGTCGTTCATAGGAGTCCTCACGACCATGCATAAAACGCGCGATACGCTTTTCATTATCAAATTCAAAATGTTCAGCTTTCAATTCTTCCTCAAAACGGCGCATTTGCCGGTCACTTTGTCTCAGCACAGCCAGCACAGCCGGTGTGAGTTTCACGTCTGGATAAATCTTTTCGTAGTCCGGATAGTATTTATTTGTATACGACATATCGTCGCCTCCATTTCTGAAATTTTGAAAACCCAAATTTCAGAAGCGAAGGCGGCCCGCGACAGGGTGATAGTCTGTAGGTTTCACCTACGATACGCACGCAAAAATAGAACGATGCGACTACTTTGTAGTCGCATCGTTCTATTCGCTTTTCGTGACAAATCTGCGCAGTACAGAGCCTGCGCGTCGGTCCGCAACCCGGTCTGCGCCAAGTCAACTTGGCCTTATTTAGCTATCCTCGCTTTCCAATCCTCTCATCATTTGTCCTCCTACATATAGGGTCTCGTGCAAGAAGCTTTCTTCTAATTACACAAAGCCTATGTGTATTTATTGGAAGGCTCATTCCAATTACAATGAAGCAGGGTGATTGTATTGCAAGATATTCAGGTAGAGTTTGGACGGAGAGTTCGTGTCGCCCGCGTTGAGAGAAGTTGGACGCAAGCACGGCTTGCCGAGCGGCTCCATACGACAACTCGAACCGTGTCCAAGATTGAGCGAGGCCAGATTAACATAAGTTTGGACACAATTCGCGCGTATGCCTGCGAATTGGATTTGAGCCTTGACGACCTAATCAGGGACGCAAGTCCTGATAGAATCCCATACTGTGCGGCGCGTTACTTTGCCGGTATGAGCGACGCGCAGGCAATGAAATATATCAAGTTGTGTATGGACGCAGATTCTCTGCGCGAAGAATAAATGTAGAAATACAATGCAAAAAGGCGCAGGGCCAATGACCGCTTAAAGCGTTCATCGGCCCTGCGTCTTTGCGTCCAGCCGTTCTAATATGGTTATTGATTTCTTGCGAATGTTCACAAGCAGCTCTGCTTTACACTTCGGACAATAAAGCAGATGTCGTATCAGGATTGTGTCGTCTCTGATTTTTGTCCGAGTCTTTTCGCCACAACATGGGCAGCGGATAAACTCCCCTTTATCTGTATATTTGTTGTTACACGTCATTTGTTACAGCATACTCACATTCCCGACATTTTGGTCATTGCTCACATAGTTCGACTGCAAATGATACTCTTTCGTCACTTGCAATCTCGTCGAGTTGTTCCGGCTCGAACAGTACTTCCTTGGGAACAAGCCCGCTGCGCACGGTGAAGTCGCGTTTGGCGGCTTCATAGTCGTCTTGGAAATAGTGCCCGTGATGGACGCCCTCTCGGTCGAAGTCCCACTCCCACGTTACAAACCGGACGCCGCGCTCGGTGGGGTGGCCCGCCAGCACCGCGTCACCGAAGTCCGCGAGGACGCGGTAGTCACCGTGCAGCCCACTGGCCTTGAGAAGCGGGGCGGTTTCCAGAATCGCCATGTATTCCGAAGTCGTTTTGGCGGTGTCGATTACGCTTCGCAGCGCATCCTGCGTCCGAATACTGTCCATGTTCTCTTGTCAGTACAACACGCAGCCCTTGCCGGAGATACGGCAGAGACGCCCTTTTTCCCAGCAGACGGGCAGATGCTGATCCTCGATGCGCTCCGGCTCAAAGCCGGCGTGTACCAAGCTGATTTTGAGTTCCT
>OHHU01001473.1_pt1 | contig 10196 bp, 9 predicted proteins | sample 1568151 | NCBI WGS metagenome assembly OHHU01 (sample SAMEA3879572, study PRJEB24766) | human gut metagenome | biome: human-associated habitat; feature: feces | place: USA | collected 1985/1987 | reverse complement strand
AAATCGATCATGGATGATCCCATCGGCAAGGTCCCCATTCCCGGCGATTCGCATAGGAAATTCATATTTTCTCTTGCCGCCCGAGCGCTGCTCGCCTTTGACAGATAGTTAATATACGCACCGACAAGCGCATCCTTTTCCGTATATACGTCGATGTCTTTGCTCTGCGTGTAAGCAGCCAAAACACCGACTGCCAGCAAAACGCCTGCAATGCAAAGAAGAAAAGTCGGGCATCGCATGGTGCGTCCATTGCGTAATACAATTTTCTTCATTTCAATCCCTCCTCAAATCCGAAAAACTGTGCAAAATGCCCCGGGAGCCTTTTTTCGACCCTCGGGGTATTTCAAAACAGCGGAAATTTTTTACTGGCTCAGGTAGCTACGCAGGAGGACCTGCAGCAGCTCGTCGCGATCCAGCTTGCGGATCAGCGTGCGCGCCTGCCGGTGGTTGGTGATGTAGGTGGGGTCCTCCGAAAGGATGTAGCCCACGAGCTGGTTGATGGGGTTATAGCCCTTCTCCTCCAGCGCGGTGTACACGCTCGTCAGGATGTGGTGGATCTCCTCGTCCTTTTCCTTCGCGGCGTTGAATTTGCGGGTATAGTCTTCCATTCGGTCTCCCCTCCTTCCACTTGCCAGTATACCCCAATTTTTTGCAAAGTAAAGGGGTTTTGGGCATCTGTAACAAAACCGTAATATGTTGCTGTAGTGCGGTAAAGCGAGCGTGAGTCTCGTTCCGTCGGGCCATGATGCAGCAGTATGGACGCCGACCGAACCAGGCTCCCACACGGCGAGGCGGCGCGGGTGCGCCGTCACAAGTATTTTGCGCAGCAAAGCCTTGGCGCAGGGGCAATTCACTTGCCCCGAGCATGTTCGATTTCCTTGGGGTGGAGCGACCACAGGGAGCGGAACCCAAAAATAAGACCATCTGCCTTTGGCAGATGGTCTTATTTTTGTCGTGTGTCGACAGAAAAGATGCAAAACCTTCTGTTGCTTTAGAAAAAGGTAGAGAAAAGTGAATGTTTTAACGATATGTCTGCAGAAACTATGCGTTAACGAATGCAGAAATTTCTCTAAGCCAACTAAGAATTTCGTCATCTGGGTCCCTACTGTGTAACAGATCTATGGTCATTTTTGCAGCACCAATATTATTTATTCTCTTTTTTATCGTGTCAGGACGAGGTCCCTCCGGATTTGTCTTTCTTATCAAAGCAGAAATTTCAGTTGGTACATCCATTGTATCAGTTATCTCGATATCAACACCAAAAAGTTCTTTTACAACATCGGCATGGATATAGTTTTCCATTTCCCGTTTAGCGGTTTCTCTTGCAGAAGAACCGTCCCCCCCTTTGATTAACTCTATTGCAAGTAGCGGCATGAGCGTGATTATTATCACTATCATATATGTGGTATTCTGGCGCTCCAAGTTTTTCAACACAGTATCATTTCAGATGGTGCAAAAGAGGTATAGTCATTTTCTAACATTGCACATAACGCATTTGCCCAGCTCTTTTTACATTGGTGCTAATATCGTATACTACATTAGCACCAATGTCTTGCAAATTTCCACGCTTTATTTTCCGTGATATCCTAACATATAAAGAGGAGGATATTACTATGAAATATTCAAACGAAGAAAAGCTATCCATCATCACGCGCTATCAGCAGGGCGAAAGTGCTATCGCGCTTTCCAATGAACTCGCTATCCCTCGAAGTACCTTATACCGTTGGTTCAACTCCTTTCCGACAGACAGCTCGGGCAAGCCATTGAAATTTTCCTATCAAAAATACGCATTACTCCAGCGCAAAGTTGAAAAATTGCAGAATATCATCACAATTTTGCAATCTGTTGATTGTCTGGTATCCGCACCATTAAAGGAACGGCTTCATGCTTTAGAGCCGTTTTATGGAAAATATGAAGTTCACACAATATGCGAGGCGCTGGATGTTGACCGCGGTACATTTTACAACCATATGTTACGTAGCAAGCGCGGCAACGCTTGGTTTGATAAACGTCGCCAAGAATACTGCCAGCTCATTCGTGATGTGTTTGACGAATATAGGCAGGTGCTGGGTGCAGAGAAAATTCGGACGATTCTCGTTCAGCGTGGATACCAAGTCAGCGCGGAATATGTTTCGCGACTCATGCGTGAAATGGGCTTAAGCAGCGTTCGGTCGACAGCAAAGCAGGAATATCTAAAGCTGCGTGAACCAGACGAAAGAAAAATATCCTGCGGCAACAATTTAACGCTCAGCAGCCAAATCAACGCTGGGTCAGCGATGTCACCTGTTTTAAACTTGGGGATCACTACTTTTATATTTGTGTGATTATCGACCTTTTCTCGCGCAAAGTGATTGCACATAAAATTTCAAAAAAGAACAGTACGCAACTTCTCACTGCAACATTTAAAATGGCACATGAAGAACGCCATCCCCCATCTGGTCTTATTTTTCATAGCAACCGTGGAGCGCAATATACCTCTCACCGGTTTCAACAGCTTTTGCATAAATACAATACGAAGCAATCCTTTTCTCAGCCCGGCAAGCCGCATGATAACGCGGTCGCAGAATCATTCTTCGCATCGCTGAAAAAAGAAGAACTCTACCGGAAAGATCATCCTTCCGATAGAGCATTTCAAGCCAGTGTAGCTTCCTATATTGAGTTTTACAATACCAAACGACCTCATCGCACATTGAAAAATCTGACGCCATGCCAAATGGAAGAGAGCTGCTGTGCAACTGTTAAATGAGACATCCGTGTTCGAATCGCCTAATTTGCTCGTTTTCTACTACGTTTTGAGACGGTTTGTATTTTCGTGTCTCATATTTGCTTCAGCGCGCCACTCGCTGAAATCCCTGTCATACCAAGACTTTCAGGACATAAAATGACCCTACCTAATCCTTAAGTCTCATCGACTTGTTCGAATTGGGTAGGGCCTCCAAAAAGAGGGCAAAAAACGCTGATCTCGGAATAGCCTTACAGGGAAGGAATCCTTTTTGAGCCGGTATACTGCGGAGGTATGGATAGGGGCTGTCGTAAAATTAGTTTGCAAATCAACTGAATGCTATGGCGGGAGAAAACGCAGATCTCTGCGATTTCTCCCGCTATTTTCAGCTTTACGGCCCCAAATAAGAACAGAACAAGGACTCAGAAGCTTTCCGGTATAAGCACTGGCTTGTTGATTGATTCGTGAGCCCGGACGAGAGCATCATCGACCGCTAGTCGGGTGAAAAAGAACAATCCTCGGAACAATATCAAAGATCTACGGAATAATGTCGTTGTACTAATTGACATAGTTCCGATAGTACAATGAATACATAGAAAATAATCCAAGATGATTTGCTTCTCTGATATAGGCGGTACAGCAAGCTATGCCACCTATATCAGAGCAAATTTTGCTTATCAGTCATCAAACCCGAAGTCAGTAATCTTCAAGGTCTTGCAGTTTTCAGAAACTGTCCTTACTGTCGACGAAGGAATGCCATCAGGGGCATTAACCTCTACTTCCAGTTTCAACTGCACATTGGCTCCTTCAACTTGCATCAGATGCCGAATGATTTCATCAACATAGGTTGAAATCACCCTATTGACGCGGACAGCATCGACATCCGCAGACATATAGAAATGCCTATTTGCAGCAGTGGGCAGAGTAGCAGCTCCAGTACCGCCTGGTGTCCCAGCACCTTCGCTGCTGGTGCCTGTATGCATTCCGCTTCCGCTGGGTGTAAATCCGGAAGAAGTGCCGCCAGAAGTTGCTTGACTGCCAGCCGCCGCTTGAGCTTCCGCCTCTTTCTTGATCTGTGCCTTTGCAGCAGAAGGCTTCACGAGCAAATCTGTGTTATTGAAGTTGAAAATGCTCTGATTCCACTTCAAGCCAACATACCGCTCACCATTATGCGCCGCTGCAATTCCGAAATACTCATCGGATGCGCAGCCCTGACAAATGGTTTCCTGAAGAACGCTGTAGCTGGACAGTCTTGGCAAATAGCAATAAGTGCAGAGGTATTCCCAAAGCTTCTTCACTGAAATGTTTTCAGTATCCTTCCAAAGAAGCTCATCCAGTGTCATTTGCAGCAGAGCCGGAGCCCATCTTGTGATGACCTGGTCGCTTTGAAGCATTTTCCTTGCTGCCTTTGCAACAATGGAATCCTGTCCGCCGCCGAGATCACTGATTTCCCATTGAATTGCCTTCATGTCGCCATATTGGTCGATAAAGGGAACCATCAACCAACAATAGGTTTCTTTCAGGCGAAGCTCCACTGTGTCGTTGCTGCGCTTCAGATTGTTCTCTGTTTCCCGGACTTGCTGACCATCAAGATTCAGATCCTCTTTATCGGACATGATGGAAGTCCAAGCAATGTAGCGCTTTACCTCCTGACGGAGCGCACCTATCTTGCTCTCATCTGGGGCAACAAATGCAAGCATGTTCCGAAAAATACGCGGTGATGCTCCACGGTTATTCAGAATGTCCTGAACAGCTCTCATCGCAGCCGAATTATCGTAGTTCCTGCGATAGGTATCATTGGTACGCAGGAGAACCAGACGTACTGCTTGATCATCCGGGACATCACCTGAAGATGTTGGAGACGGATGAACCCCCGCAAAGGGATTTTCCTTTCTGCACTTCTTCAAGCGGCTTTCAATTTCCATATCGACATCCGCCAAAGAGACCTGAGAGGCGCGATCTTCAGCAGTCTTACGCAGCGTTGGCTTTGTGTCATACCAGAAGCGGTTTCCATTCGGATTGTTATAGAGGTAAGACAGAGAGCCATGAAGCGTGTTCAATGCGTCCTTAAAGTCGGCAATATTTTCGCCAGGCTGAACAACGCCCAAAAGGACTCGAGAAGTTTCCAAACCTCTGATTCCTTGGTCCCGAAGGGCAGAAGTGCTCGGAGCGCTGCCAAGCATAACTGTTCGGGATACGCGACGGCACGCGAGAATGCGTCCATACCGAGGATTTGCTTTATCTTTTTGATAGGGGATAGAATCCTTTCCGTCTACTTCACGGTCAATGATGCTGTTCCATGTATCCGGAAGGTGGCGAACTAGCTCATCACGGACTTGCGGCATATCCAGTGTAATGGAGCCCGGCATGATCATGGCTCCCTCATCGTTTGCCATCCAAAGCTCATGAATAACTGCTGCCATCAGACGCAGCACACCTCTTGTGCGCTGGAATCTCTCCAATGTTGCCCAATCGCCATAGAGACGATCGAATACTTCTGGATGTATCGGGTAGCAAGATACAAGGCGGTCACGATATTCCACTTCCTTGGATTCAAGCGGAAAATCTTCAGAATTGTCCTGATACATTTGGCTGAATGCATCACAAACAGCATCGCGGGCTGCTTCGTCCTTGCAGTCCAAAAACAGTCTACGGCGTACAACTTCAAATCCTTCGTTTGCAGCAACTGGCTTCCAAATAGACTCCATACGTCCAAAAGTATGCTCGATTGCTTCGAGTGCCTTTTGGCCTGCCTCGCCACCAATCTCAATGCTGGATTCCGGAATAGAAGCAACCACGATGCTGTTTTCACTTGCGCGTGCAGCTTCGGTAATCTGTTGAATGAATGTAATGAAATTATCGAAAGAACCAGCAGGCAAACCTTCTGCACCAAAGAGAACTTTTGCGTAAGCAACCAGCTCGTCCATCAAAATCAAGCAGGGGCCACATTCGTTGAACAGGTTCTTCAAGTTCTCCGAGCCGGGAGCTACGCCTTTCAAATCGGCATCACGAATATATTTTGCATATAGCTCAGGCTTACCGGCAGAAGTCACCAGTTGATACGCCATTTCTCCCCAAATGGTGCCAACGCTATATCCCGGAAGGTTTGCAGGCTTTTTCCGACGGGATGGGTCAAGCGCCGTACCAACCAGAACAGCGACATTTGCGTGTGGGAATTCTTCTAATCCTGCGCGTTCCATAATCGGCTTCAGGGCAGGTACGGACTCCAGCGACATTCTGCTGTGTGCAATGTGGTAAAGAGCCAGCATGCTGTGGGTTTTGCCGCCGCCGAATGCTGTCTTCAACTGGATAACAGGTTCTCCGCCTGTCCCGTTTAAGCGCTGTAAGGACTCCACCAAAAGTCCTGCCATACCTTCGGGTAATGTTCATAGGGACACAAGTTGACACCATATCTTGCAAGGGGGCGGACAGCGTTTGCTGTCCGCTTTCTTGCGTTTTTTCTCTGCTTTTTTATTATGCGGGAAGCTGGAATATCTCGCTTAGGGGCGGCGCAATGTGCGGCTGCGCCTCGCCCTGCTCCATTTTGCTGTCCACCGTGCCGATGTCGCGGTAGACGATGCGGATGCTCTGGTGGGAGCTGCGGGGAGTATTTCTCCGTCCGCTCGCCTACCTCAATCCGCTGGATGAACAGCCGCAGCAGCTCCGGCGTCAGCTCGTCGATGGCGGTGTACTGCTTCGCCTTCTCAACGAATGTGTTCACGTTGGCGGAGGCAGCTTTCAGCTTTTCCAGCCGGGCCTCCTTTTCGGGGATCTGTTCCTCCAACGTTTTCTGTTCGACGGTGTAATCGCCCGCCAGCATCCGGTACTGCTCATCGGTCACCCGCCCCAGCACGTTGTCCTCATAGAGCCGCTTGAACAGCTTGGACAGTTCCTCTCTGCGCCGCCGCATGGTATCCAGATCTTTTTGGATCGTGTTCATCTCACGCCGCAGCTCCAGCGTATTCTTGCTGCCGATGTAGGCGGCGAACTGCTTTTCCTTCATCCGCGCGAAGTGCGTCACCCGGCGTAAGTCCTCCAGCACAACGGCTTTCAGTTCAAACTCCCGGATGTGATGCGGCGTGCAGACGGTCTTGCCCTTTTTGCCGTAGGTGTAGCACTTGAAGTTGTACTCCGCCTTTTTCATCGTGCTGGCTCTGTGCAGCACCAGCGGCTTGCCGCAATCCGCGCAGAACACCAGTCCAGAGAAGATGTTCGGCTCGTCCATGTGCTTGGGGACACGTTTTTTGTGCTGACGCACCTCCTGCACGATGTCCCACTGCTCCTGCGTGACAAGGGCTTCGTGGGTGTTCTTCACCACGAACCGCTCACTTTCGGGGCGCTCCACACGCTGCTTGTTTTTGTAGGAGATCGTAGTGGTGCGAAGCCCAACCGAGTGTCCGAGGTAGACCTCATTGTTCAGAATGCTGGTGACGCTGTTGGAAGACCACAGGCATGGTCTGGTGGTGTCCAATCCGCGATGGCTTTTCCCTGTCTTGCGGTAGTAGGCGTTGGACGGGTTCACCACCTGCTCCTTGGTGAGGATGGTGGCGATCCGCTTGGGGCCGTTTCCAGCGGCGCAGAGGGAGAAGATGCGCTTCACCACAGGTGCGGTGTCCTCGTCGGGAACCAGCGTGTTGGCGTCACCATCACTTTTCCGATAGCCGTAGGGCGGTCTGCCGCCCAGCCGCTCTCCCTGCTCCGCTTTCATTTTCATGACCGCGCGGACCTTGCGGCTGGTATCCTTGGCGTGAAGCTCGTTGGCCCAGTTGCGGATGGGGTTGAAGTCATTGCTGCTCTCCACTGTGGAATCCACACCATCGTTGACAGCGATGAAGCGGACATTCTTCTGGGGAAAATATATCTCCATGTAGTAGCCCACCTGAAGGTATTCACGCCCCAAGCGGGAGGCGTCCTTTACGATGAGGTTCGCCACCTGTCCCGCTTCGATCATCTCCACGATCTTCTTCCATGAAGGCCGCTCGAAGTTCGTACCCGAGTAGCCGTCATCCGCAAGGAAGATGGTGTTCTCGAAGCCCTTTTCTTTTGCGTATTTCTCCAGCAGGGTGCGCTGGTGCTGAATGCTGTTGGACTCTCCGGCCCGCTCGTCCTCCTGACTGAGCCGCCCGTAGAGTACGGTGTATTGCTGATTTTCTTGACCTGCCATAGTTACCTCCTTTTCGTTGGGGCAGGCCGGTACGGTAACACGAAGTATACCGCACCGGCCTCCGCAAGTCTACCGGAATTTTACTGCTCATGATGCTCCCGCTCTAACTTCGTGTCGATAAGCTGCAGGAGCTTGTCCGTGGGTGTTGCCGATGCGCCGCCAGGGAATACGGAGGTCACAAGGAAGCACTTCCCACCGACCAGCATCGCCCGTTGACGGGTGAGGTCATCGCCCTCCCATTTGGCTGTGCTGTCACGGAACAACGTTTCCACGCCGCCGTCCTCGGAGCGGCGCAGGATGACCTGCTCCGGCCGGTAGGCGCCGAGGATGCCCGTGTCACGATAAATTTCCCAATCCTGTTTCATTACAATCCTCCCATGGTTTGCTCATGCTGTCGCTTGTTTTGTTCTTCTTGCGCAGACTGCTCGTCCAATTTTTCTTTCATCGCCAGAGCTGCGCCCGCGGCGAAGCCAATCGCCGCGCCGAAGTTTTCAGCGGCGATCTTCGCCTCCATGCGCCGCCGCTTTTCCTCGGCATCCTCGTCCTCATCCAGCAGTGTTTCTACGGCAGCCAGTCCTGCCACGGCGGGGATCAGAGGAATAGGCCGCGGATCGCCGCCGCGCCATACCAACCCGCCAGTGCCGCCGTGCCAAGGATCAGCACCAGCATGATCCACTTGAGGGCCACCAGCAGGCTGAAGTCCGGGAGCCAGTCGATCCACTTGGAGGAATACTTTTCGCTCAGGTTCCCAACCCGTTCCAGCAGTCTGTTCATCTCTGTCAGCGATTTCTGCATCTCCGTGAGCGACTTCTGCACCGATGTCAGGTCGACGCGCGTTTTTAGCTCCGGCAGGGTCTTCCGGATTTCCTCCAGCTCCCAGTTTATTCCGTCTGCCTGCTCCGTCAGCTTGTCCATCGCCTGCGGCAGATCGCACTGGATCACAATGGGCTGGATCGGCTGCGGCGCAGTCGACGGCGCGCTGTTCGGCTGATTCAGCCGTTTCAATTCCTCCATCGGTTTCCGTTGCTCGATGAAATTTTCTCTTGATGAGTTCTGCGCGTATTCTGAATTCACGTTCTATGGCCTCCTTGCAATACTTTTCCTCGTGTAGTTTGTTGTCACGGCATTTTAGTCCGTCCGGCGTGGTGTAGGTGATGTACTTGCGGCCACTCTCCCAGCGCACCGCATAGCCCTCGGATGCCATCAGGGAAACGAAGGCGTCCTTGTCGGCGGCGTATTTCATGCACTCGTCAATGGTGTTCATGAGCCGCAGCTTCCAGCTTTGGCCCTTCAGCGCCGTGTGGTATTCCGCGCCGCTCATGCCGCGGGCCTGCTGTGTGATCGACTCAAAGACCGGCAGGCCCAGCTCCTGACAGACCATGTCATTGCGCCGCATCAGCTCCTGCAGTTGTTCCTTCGCCATGTGCAGCTTTTTGCCGGTTTCAAAGTTGACGGAGTTGATGACGCAGTGGGAGTGGATGTGCTCCCGGTCTACATGGGTGCAGACCAGCACCTCGCAGCCGTCGAAGTATTCCGCCAGCCGCCGCGCGGCTTCGTGGGCCTGCCGTGGATCGACAGCCGCGCCTTTTGGAAAGCTCTGCACCATGTGGTAGAACATCACACCGCCGTCCTTGTGGTAGAGGAGCTTCGTGTTCAGGAAATCGTCATAGACGCTCTGCGGCTGACAGTTGATGCCGCTGACGAGCGGCTCGCCCTCCCACGTGGTTTTCTTTTCCTGCATGACGTAGAGCATCACGCCGCGCATGGCGGCGCGGGACTGTGTGCCCCGCTTGTAGTTCACAAAATGTACGATGGCCATACGGCTCACCGCCCTTCCATGACTGACCGCAGCGCGGCGCTGACCTCGGACAGCTCACCGGCAGCTTTTTCCAGACCGATGACCTGCACCTTGCCCATGTTGGCAAGGACGGTGAGCCGGTTGATGTTGCTGCCGATGCCCTTGAGCTGGCGGAGCAGCTCCTTCTGTTCGTCGATGACCACGATCCGCTTACCGAGACAGCAGGCGGTGACGTAGTCGCTCATGGACATGTGGGCCTTCGCCGCCAGTGCCCTGATCTTCTCGCGGTCAGCGGACGCCATGCGCGTGCTGAATTTGATATCTTTTTTCATGTTTTTCTCCAATCGTAGCTAAAAGTGGGTGTGGGCTTCTGCCCGCAGCTTGGGGGTGTGGGGCCATGCCCCGCCCAGTGCATTTGGCAGGGCAGCGGCTTCGCCGCAGACCAGACAAATGCGATGCTGGCTGTCGGCGGCACAAGCTACATATCACTCATTTCCGTCGCTGCCGCCGAC
>OHHU01001472.1_pt1 | contig 10198 bp, 8 predicted proteins | sample 1568151 | NCBI WGS metagenome assembly OHHU01 (sample SAMEA3879572, study PRJEB24766) | human gut metagenome | biome: human-associated habitat; feature: feces | place: USA | collected 1985/1987 | reverse complement strand
TAAAACCCCGGCCAACTAGCTTTCCCTCGGGCGCCCTGCGCGCCTATGGCGCGCAGTCCGAATGGGGCTCAGCCCCTAGCCCTGCCTGCGGGGGAGGAGGAAGAAGGCGGCGGCCAGGAGAATCAGAAGGGGAAGGGCAACGAGAAGGGCGACACCCATGGTCTGGCTGCCGACCGTCAGAGAGGGCCGGAAGGCGCTGGAGGCCATGATGTCCAGAGAAATCTCGCCGCTGGGAACCAGCTCCTTGAGAACGGCGGTCAGAAATTGTTCGTTGAAGGTGCTCTGATAAATGTAGTCGTCCACCAGCATGGTGCTGTTGCCAAGGGCAAACATCCGGCTGACGTTGCCGTTGGAGTGCATCCGATGGGCGTATAGGGCCAGAGAAAGCTCGCCTTCCCGGTCGCCCTCCTGCTTGTCCAGCGTGTTCCTGCCGTCCGTCAGACTGCGCAGGTAGCCGTGGGGTCCGGTCTTCAGCACCGTGGCGACGGTCAGGCTGCTGTCCGGCTCGGCAGGATCCTCAAAGGCGCTGGCGGCAGGCATCAGGAGCACGTCGTAGCCGCTGCTGAGCAAAGTGGCGGTCATGTCCAGCTTGCAGACCTTCGGAATGATGTAGAGCGGTTCACCGTAGTAGGTGTCGGTGTCCTCCTCCCCGGCCACGGCCACGCCCGCCAGAGGCACGATGCCGTAGCTGCGCAGAAAGGCCAGATAGTTGGGCACGCCCTCGATGGGGTCGGTGTAGTCCCGCACTACAAAGACGTTGCCGCCGTTTTGGGTGTAGGTAAGCAGCGACTGGGATTCGTCCTCGGTCAGGTCTTTTTGCAGACCCACGATGAACAGACAGGCGAGCCCGTCCAGTACGTCCCCCGTGCGTAAATTCACACTGCGGCTGTCCATGTTGTTGCTGGTAAGGAAATTGGTGAAGTTCTGAAGATTTTCCAGCGTCAGTTCGCCGTGACCCTGCAAAAAGCCCACGGTGGGAATTTCCTCCCGGGTGACGTATACGATGGCCTCCGTCAGGGTCTTTTCGTAGCTGAGACCCTCGATCTGGAACTCTCCGGCCTCGATGTTGTAGCCGGTAGTGAAGAAATTCTGATAATCCAGCACCTTGTAGCGGCCGGTGGCCGGGCAGGAGACGATGACGGAATCCGCCGCAACGGAGGTGGTCTCGTCGCCGGTGAACCGGGACAGAATGGCCGGGTTCCGGGCGATGTCTGTGGGAATGACGCTGATGTGGTCGGACAGCACCTTGTAGCGGTTCAGAACCTGCAGGACCTGCTCGTCCTCGTCCCCGTTCTGGTAGAGCAGATACAGCTCCACATCGTCCTGCACCCGCTCCAGCGCTTTTTTCGTTTCCTCGCCGGTGGTGGCGTAGCGGTTGTAGCTTAAGTCCTTCCGCCAGCCGTACAGGTTTTCCAGCCCGGTCACCGCCGCGTTGGCCAGCACGAACAGGGCCAGAAACGCCGCCATCAGAAGGATGCTGCGGCGGCCGTGCCGCCATTTGGGCTGACGAAGCCGGGCCAGCAGACGGCAGGACTTTTTGGACGTTTTCATGTCAGGCCGCGCCTCCTTCCCCGAAACGGCGGGCGTCCAGCACCCGAACCGCCCCCGCCAGACAGACGATGATAAAGCTCACGAAAAACAGCACGCTGGCATAGCTGAGCTGCCCCAGCAAAAAGGGCTCGTAACGGTCGTACAGACTGACGAAATTCAGCACGTCCCGCAGCCATAAAACGCTGACGTTGCTGGCCAGAAGGTCGGTCATCCACAGAAAGAAATTCGCTCCGAAGCCCGCTACCGCGCCGGTGATCTGGTTTTTGGCAAAGCAACTCACCAGCAGGTCCAGCGCCAGAAAGCTCAGACTTTGCAGCGTGAAGCCCAGATAGCCCACGAACCATTCCCCGGCGTAGACCGTGCCGTAAAAGGCGATGATGAGCGTGTACAGGTTGCTGCAAAGGATCGTCAGAAGCAGCACCGCGGCGGCGGCGAAGTATTTGCCCAGCACCGCCGAGGCCAGCGATACCGGGGCGGTCAGCAGCAGCTGGTCAGTGCGCTTCTGCCGCTCCTCGCAGATCAGGCGCATGGTCAAAAGCGGACACAGCAGCATGTTCAAAAGCGTCAGCTGGGACAGGAAGGACAGAAGGTCGCCCGACAGGCTTTTCAGGTTGGAAAGATAAAAGATCAGCCCGGCCAGCGCCAGAAACACGCCCATGAACACATAGCCTACCGGCGTGCGGTAATAGCCGAGAAATTCCCGTTTGAAAATGGTTCTCACGTCCGATCTTCTCCTTTCACTCGTCCGCGATGGCCTGCAGGAATACCTGCTCCAGATCGCCACTCTGGCGGCTCAAATGCAGCAGCGGTACCCCCAAGCGGCTCAAAAACGCAAACAGCCGCCGCTCCGGCTCACTGTCCCCGGCGGCAAAGACCAGGGTCAGGGCGGTGTGGACGGTCAGCCGCCGCGGACCGTCCAACTCCCGCAGACGGGGCACGATGGATTTTTCCGCCGCGCCTACCGTCGCCAGCAGGGAAACCGCGTCCGTGCTGTCCGCGTCGTCCAGTGCCATGGCAGTCTTTACCTGCCCCTGATGCAGAATAACCACGTGGTCGCAAAGCTGCTGCACCTCGCTGAGAATATGGGAAGAAAACAGAATGGTCTTTTCCCGGCTCAGGCGGCGGATGAGGGCGCGAATTTCGGTGATCTGCTTGGGATCCAGTCCCACAGTGGGTTCGTCCAGCACCAGAATCTCCGGGTCGCCGCACAGGGCCTGCGCCAGCCCCGCCCGCTGGCGGTAGCCCTTGCTCAGGTGGGACAAAAGCCGCCGCTGCATCTGGGTCAGGCCGCACAGCTCCATGATCTCGTCCACATGCGCGGGCACGGCTCGGCCTTCCACCCCTTTGAGCCGGGCGGCGAAGCGCAGGTATTCCCGCACGGTCATTTCGTCGTACACGGGCGGGACTTCGGGCAGATATCCCAGATGCTTCCGGGCCTCCTCTGGCTCCAGCAGCGCGTCATGCCCGGCCAGCAGCGCCCGGCCCTCGGTGGGGGCCAGATAGCCCGTCAGAATATTGATGAGCGTGGTCTTGCCCGCGCCGTTCTGCCCCAGCAGCCCCAGCACCGAGCCCTTTTCCACATGCAGCGACACATCCCGCAGGGCGTACAGCGAGCCGTAGCGCTTGGTCACATGCTGAATATCGATCACAGGAACCCCTCCCTTGGATGGCAAAATGGCCGTTTCTATCATAACACATTCCCGCCGGTCACGTGTGACTGAATTGTAAATCTGAGAGGGAGGGAAATGCAAAAAGGCCGCAGCTGCGGCCTCAGTGTGTCAAAAAAGCTCGCCTGCGGCGATCTTTTTCGCCAGAAGCTGTCGGTGCTGTTTTCAGCAAAGCTGAAAACTCCCCGCCCGACCGGGTGCTGCGCACGGCGAAGCCTTACGGGGCCATTTGCCGACCGCAGGTCAGCCGGTCGATACGAATACAGTCAGAGGGGCTGCCGCCCCTCTGACAACTCCCCTGAAGAGTTTTTCGACAGATACTGTTGCGGCCTGCGGCGCGAGGCGGGGCTGTTCACAAAAAGGGTGCGAAGCGCCGAGGGGCGGGAACAGCGGCGAAGCCGCTCCTCAGCCCCTGTTTTCATCCATTTCCCTCAGCTCAGCCGGTACACCCGGGCCTCGTAGGGACGGAGAGCGAACGAATCCTCCCGGGAGACAGGCAGGTTGGCGATCAGCAATTCGGCGTCCGCCCAGCCCATGGCCGACAGCTCCAGCCTGCCGGCGGCTTCGCCGGAAAAGTTGCACAGCACCAGCAGGCGCGTATCGTCCAGACGGCGCTCATAGGCGAAAATCTGCGGATCCTCCGGAAGCGCCAGCCGGTAATCGCCATACACGATGACGGGATTTTCCCTGCGCAGGCGGATCAGGGCGCGGTAGTAATTCAGCACGCTGTTTGGATCGTTCTCCTGCGCGGCGGCGTGGATGGAGGGATAGTTGGGGTTGACGCGGATCCAAGGGGTGCCTGTGGTGAAGCCGGCGTTGGGCGTATCGTCCCACTGCATAGGGGTACGGGCGTTGTCGCGGCCCTTGGCCCGGATGCAGGCCAGCATCTCCTCGGGCTTCACGTCGCCGTCCTCCACCAGCTCCCTCCATGCGTTGAGAATTTCAATATCCCGGTAATCCTCGATGCGGTCGAAGGGAACGTTGGTCATGCCCAGCTCCTCGCCCTGATAGATGTAGGGCGTACCCTGCATCATATGCAGCAGCGTACCCAGCATCTTGGCGGAGGCAACGCGGTTTTCCTCGGTGGAATCATCGCCGAAGCGGGATACGATGCGTGGCTGGTCGTGGTTATTCCAGTACAGGCTGTTCCATGCGCTGCCGTTCAGGCTGGTCTGCCATCGGCTGAGGCAGCGGCGCAGGTCGTCCAGCCGGATACGGTTCAGGCTCCACTTTCCCAGTGGCCCGTAGTCCAGACCCATATGGGCAAACTGAAAAATCATGTTCAGCTCGCGCTGATCCTCCCCGGCATAACGGCGAGCGTCCTCCGGCGTGACGCCGGGGGTCTCGCCCACGGTCATGACGTCATAGCGGGCAAGCACCTCCCGGTTCATTTCCTTCAGGAACTCATGCACCCGGGGGCCGTTGACCGCATGGGGCGTAAAGTCGCCGTAGAGCGCGCCTGGCTCTCTGGGCCCGTCCGGCAGGCCGGGCTCCTTAGAGATGAAGTTGATCACATCCATGCGAAAGCCGTCCACGCCCTTATCCAGCCAGAAGCGCATCATGTCGTACACGCCCTGACGTACCTTGGGGTTCTCCCAGTTCAGGTCGGGCTGTTTGGTGGAGAACAGGTGCAGGTAATACTCGCCGGTGGTCTCGTCCTTTTTCCACGCCGGGCCGCTGAAGCAGGAGCCCCAGTTGTTGGGCAGCCTGCCGTCTTTTCCCTCCCGCCAGATGTAGTAATCCCGGTAGGGATTCTCCCGGGACTTGCGGCTTTCCACAAACCACGCCATTTCATCGGAGGTGTGGTTGACCACCAGATCCATCAGGATCCGGATGCCGCGCTTATGCGCCTCGGCCAGCAGCTCGTCAAAATCCTCCATGGTGCCGAACTCGTCCATGATGGCCCGGTAGTCGGAGATGTCGTAGCCGTTGTCGTCGTTAGGCGAGCGGTAGATGGGGTTGAGCCAGATCACGTTGGCGCCCAGCCGCTGAATGTAATCCAGCCGCTGAATAATACCGCGCAGATCGCCGACCCCGTCGCCGTTGGAGTCCATAAAGGAACGGGGATAGACCTGATAAACGACCGCTTCTTTCCACCATGCTTTTTTCATTCCTTTGTTTCTCCTTCTTGCTGTTTTTGGGCAGTGGATTGATTGGTTTCCCGATACAGGGAAGGCGACATGCCGTATGCCTTACGGAAGACGGTGGAAAAATACGAAGCGTTTTCCATGCCCACCTCCCGGGAAATCACCGCGACAGGCGTATCGGTCTCCATCAGCATCCGGGCGGCCGCCTTCAGCCTGCAGGCGGTCAGGGCTTCCACAAAGGACTGCCCGGCGGTCTGCTTGAACAGCCTGCCCAGATACCCGGCGGACAGGGAAACCCCGTCGGCCGCGTCCTGCAGGGAGAAGCCGGGATGCCGGTATTCCTTCTCGATCATCTCGCAGACCTGATGGATGATGCGCTGACCCCGCAGCAGGCTGCGCTGCTGTTCGCTTTCGTTCAGCAGCCGATGGCACACGCCGAACAGCTCCCGGCTCAGGCTGCACAGCTGATCGAAGGAGTCCGACTGCTCGACTCGCGCCAGCATTTCCGCCAGTTCCTCCCCGCTCTTGGGCTGACAGGTGGATTCCACCAGCTCCACGCACTGGCGTAGCACATCGGATACCACATGGATGCAGATATTGGGCGACAAATGACCGCACTCCTCAAAGAAAGCGTCCAGCGCCTGATACAGCTCGTCCGTCTGCTCATGGAAAAGGAAGCCGGAGATCCTTTTGAGCCACGTATCGGTAGGCGTGGCCGGGGCGCTGCGCCATTTTTCCACCGTATCCTGTGTGAAAAGAATGCGCTCCTGATGATAGAAGGAATCGTAGACCAGCCGCAGGGCCTCGCTGTAGGCCAGATGAAGCTGCTCGGGCGTTTCCACTACCGGGCTTACGCCCAGCCGCACTTCGCTTCCCTGCTTTTTCCGGCAGGCGAGGCAGAATTTTTCCATCTGCTCCGTCAGCTGCTCCTCCTGAAGGGCGTCGGCGGACGCAAAGCAGAACAGCAGCACCCGGTAATCCGTCCACCGGAAGGAGATGCACTCTCTCAGCCCCGGCAGCTGCCCGGCGGCCAGACGATTCAGCTCTTCGACGGTGTACTCCCGTTTTTTGGTGTGGGACAGCACCCCTACCACAAAGCGCTCCGACTGCGTAATGGAAGCGGGAAGCTCCACCCGGTCGCAGGGAAGGCCGAACAGCAGGGACTGCAAATTGGACTGGTACAGGCTCTGCTTCATCATATCCGAACGGTCGCGGTATACCGTCAGCTCGTTGGAAATGACCGCCATTTCGTCCACCACCGCGTCGCTTTCGTGAGGCAGTTGGGAGACCAGATCGTCGATGGGCCGGTAGATGCGCAGCAGCAGGATGAACATCGCGCCCATGGAAAGGATCAGCAGGGCCAGAAGAAAGAGCACCAGCATAATGATCTTGGACCGGGCTGCGCTGAGCAGGCCACGAGCGGGCTGGATGCTGACCACCGTCCACGCCTGCGTGGGAAATTTGCAATAGGAGACCAGATTTTTCTGACCGTCCAGCTGTTGATAAAAGGAGCCCTGCTCCGGCCCGGCCTGATACAGCCCGGACAGAACCTGCCCCCATTCGGCGGGCAGATACCCGTCCACCGGCTGCACCAGCAGCTGATTGCTTTCCCCCAGAATATAGGTGTGGGAGCCTGCGCTGCGGGTCAGCATGGTCTGCAGATGGGAGCGCTGAATATCGATGGCGATGCAGCAGGTATAGCTGTTGGAATAGCTTCGGATGGGATACACCAGCGTCAGCACGGCGGTTTCCCCCAGACCGGGAGACGTTACCATCCTCGGCACGGAAAACGTGCTGCCGCGGGCGATCTCCTCGTCGTTCCAGGCGGTCTCCTCGCGGGCGTAGTACAGCCGGTTGAGCTGCTTGCCGGTGGTGACATTATATAAGGAAATATTCTGAATGAACGGGTGCAGCGCCTTGTACCGGCCCAGCGAGCGGAAGGCGTGATAGTTGGTCAGCGGGTCGCTCTTCCTGGCGGTAAAAAACGCTCTGATGTTCTGGTCGGCCTGAATGCTGCTGGACAAAGCGTCCATCTCCTCCCAGAGGTTCTGGGTGCTGTTGACCTGCTGAGCCATCAAATCCGTTGCATAGGAGGCCGTCTGGCTGTTGGCGTAATTGGAAAACTCGCTGTAGAGCAGAAACCCGATGGAAGCAAACAGAACCATCAGCAAAACAAACACCGCCAGCAGGCTCCGGCGATGGAGCTTGTAGTGAAGAACCCGGGACAGATACTGCTGCTGCGGTCTCTTTGGCTTGGTCATGGCTGCTCCTTTGCAATGGTTTTTTTCGGTGGCGGGTCGTCAAGCCGCTTATTTGCAATTATTATACACCCCATCACGGGTTTGTAAAAACGCTTTTTAGGTTTTTTGAAATAAAACGCGCTTTTTCAAATGTCGCATCTGGTCATTTTTCGTATTTTTCTAAAGCAATCACGGATTCTTTTTGTTGTGATTTGGCTGATTTGGTGCTAGGATGGACTTATCAAACAAGGAGGTTGGGAAATGAAGTCGCAGTCCGTTACGGCGCCCTCGCTGACGAAGAAGCGCTATACCTTCTTCACCGATGTTCGCAGGAACCGCTTTTCCTATCTGCTGATCCTGCCGGCGCTTCTGTATGTGCTGGTGTTCAGCTACCTGTCCTACCCCTATATGATCATCGCCTTCAAGAACTTCAACTATAAGCTGGGCGTTTTTGGCAGCGAATGGTGCGGATTCAAGAATTTTGAGTTTTTCCTCAAATCCACCAACGCCCCCACCGTCATCCGCAATACGCTGGTTTTGAACCTCCTGTTCATCGTAACCGGCACCCTGACCTCGCTGGTGCTGGCCATCCTGCTCAACGAGCTGCGCAGCAGGGTATTCGTCCGCACGGCCCAGACCATGATGCTGTTTCCTCATTACATCAGCTGGGTGGTGGTCAGCTATATCCTGCTGGCGATCTTCTCCAACAAAAACGGTCTGGCCAATCAGCTGCTCAACGCGCTGGGCATGAAGAGCGTCAGCTGGTATACCAAGGCGGACGTCTGGCCCACCATTCTGGTTTGGATGAAGATCTGGAAGAGTGCGGGCATGAACGCCGTTATTTATCTGGCGGCCATCACGGGGATTGACGAGAGCATCTATGAGTCCGCCACCATCGACGGCGCCAACCGCTTCCAGCGCATCGTCAGCATCACCGTGCCGCTGATTATGCCCACCGTGTGCATCATGACGCTTCTGGCCGTGGGCAAGATCATGAACGGCGACTTTGGCATGATCTACGCGCTGGTGGGCGATCAGGGCATCCTGTACGAGACCACCGACGTGATCGACACCTACGTTTACCGGGTGCTGCGCCAGACGGGCGACCCCAGCCAGTCCATGGCCATCGGCCTGTTCCAGTCCCTGATCGGGCTGGTGATGGTGGTGGGCAGCAACTGGATCGTCAAGCACACCTTCCACGAAGGCGCGCTGTTCTGAGAAAGGAGGCTCTGCCATGAGTACGCTTGCCGCCCCGAAGAGGGTCAAAAAGTTGAACCGGCTCAATGCCGGAGACTACCTGATGTATCTCTTCACCGGTCTGTTCGCCCTGTTCTGCATGGTGCCGATGGTGCTGGCCGTGTGTGTATCCTTCAGCAGCGAGGCTTCCATTTCCCGCTATGGCTACCGCTTTATTCCCTCGGCCTGGTCCACAGAGGCCTACCGGCTGATCTTCAACGGCCAGAGCAGCGTGATGCACAGCATGCTGATCTCCATTCTGGTGACCCTGCTCGGCACCATCGCCGCTGTGGCCATTACCGCCGCCAGCGCCTACACGCTGGCCAACACCAACGTGAAGTATCGCAACCAGCTGTCCTTCTTCTTCTTCATCCCCATGACGTTCACTGCCGGGCTGGTGCCGTGGTACATGATCTGCACCCAGCTGGGCCTGCGCAACAACTTCGTCGCCCTGCTGATTCCCAACCTGCTGTTTTCCCCCTTCAATATGTATCTGGTGCGCAACTACATGTCCGATATGCCCGGCGAGCTTCGGGAGTCCGCCTACATCGACGGCGCTACGGACGTGCATATCTTCTTCAAGATCTATATGCCCCTGAGCGTGCCGGTGCTGGCCACCGTGGCCCTGTTCTACGGTCTGGCCTACTGGAACGACTGGTGGAACGCCATCATGCTGGTGGATGACAAGAAGCTCTATCCTCTGCAATATCTGCTTTTGCAGCTCAAGTCCCAGATTCAGATGATCAAGGATATGCAGAAGATGATGGGCGGCTCCATTCCCGGCCAGAAGGCTCCCTCCGAATCCCTGAAGATGGCCACCTCCATCATCACCATCGGCCCTATCGTTCTGCTCTACCCCTTCCTGCAGAAATACTTCGTCAAGGGTCTGGTGGTAGGCGCGGTCAAGGGCTGACGGAACGCCGGTTTCCATTGATACAAGCCGCACAAGCGGTTTGCAGATAAAAATCTTTTAAAGGAGGAACTCCCCAATGAAAAAGTGGCTGTCCCTGCTGTGTGCTCTAATCATGGTTCTGAGCATGCTTCCAGCCGCCATCGCTTCCGCCGAGGAGATGGTGACCATCAAGTATGTGATTCCCGGTTCCGAAAAGGAAGACTACGCCACCGTCATCGAAGCCGTGAACGCCAAGCTGGCCGCCGATCTGGGCATTCAGGTGGAGCTGGTCTACATCCCCTGGGATGTGTGGGACCAGAAGCTGAACCTGATGCTGTCCACCGGCGAGGAATTCGACCTGTTCCACGTGATGCAGGATCGCGTTTCCTTCGCTACCTACTATAGCCGCGGCGGTTTGGCCGACATCACCGATGCCCTGAACGCCTACGGCGACGGCATCAAGGCCTCCATCGCGCCCAACGTGCTGGACGCCGCCACCATCGACGGCCGTTACTACTGTATCCC
>OHHU01001458.1_pt1 | contig 10262 bp, 7 predicted proteins | sample 1568151 | NCBI WGS metagenome assembly OHHU01 (sample SAMEA3879572, study PRJEB24766) | human gut metagenome | biome: human-associated habitat; feature: feces | place: USA | collected 1985/1987 | reverse complement strand
CGCGCTTTCATGCTCCTTCCGCGTGCAGCTTTTTGGTGCTTCGCCTAAGCCCTTGGTTGCTCCCCCTACTTTCCGCGAAGAACCATTTTTTTACTGCGAATCTTCCTCCGCGCGGCAAAACAGCACCGTCAGCACGCCGTTCTGCGCGGATGCATGAATTTGCACCCCGTACGGCAGCAGATTCACAAACGTGAAGTCGCTGTAATTGCCCACGGCGGCATCAAAAAACTGCGGCACATACACCGCGCCTTGCTTGCTGTGCAGTGCCCACTCCTCGATTTGCAGCGGCAGCGTCAGCGCGGCGTTGTAGAGCGTCGTCGTTACTTGACACACCCCGCCGCCGTACCCGAAGCCGTCCGTGCTGACATTCGGCGCAAGCTCATAGCCATTTGAATGGCGGTATGGCGCACACAGCGCGTTGAAGGAGAATGTTTCCTCGCGCTCCACCGCCACGCCGTCAATGCGCTTGACCCCTTCGCTGATGTTGTGCTCGCGCGCCGCTGCCTTGCCCTGCCCCTGCTGGTCGCCGTAGAAGGTGGTGAAGCCGCCGATGATGTCGCCGGGTTCGGCGGTTTCCCAATCTGCGAAGGGATGATAGGCGCCGATTTCGTCCGTCAGCTGCATCTCGCCGCGCCAGACGGGCAGCAGGTACGCGCCGTCCGCTTGTGCTTCCACACAGGCAATTTGCCCGGCGGACGCGGTGCAGCCCTTGAATTTGCCGCCCGTAATCAGCGTATCCTGCGAAAATTCTACATATCCGCTCATGCGATGCGGCAGATTTTGCAGGGGATAATGCAGCGCATCCAGCGACTGCACGCGGTACAGCCATTCCGGTTTGGCATACCCGACCTTATTGCCGACCTGCACCTTGCACCACGCGTCGTCCCATTCCAGAATGAGGATTTTTGTCTTCTTCCGCACGGTGATGCCGCGGTCGCTCTCGCTGGGCGTTCGGCGCAGGCTGAAAATGGTGTAGGAATACGCCTGATACTGCGCTTCGCTGTCCTCGGCGAGGCAAGCGGTGGCGGCAAGGGCGAAAATCAGCAGAGAGGTCAGCAAGACTTTCCAAATGTGCTGCATGGGGTGATGCTCCTTTTCTCCGGGGTGGATGGGCGCTGGAAAAACGCGCCCTACGTATGAAACGAACGTAGGATGAGGAAAATTCCCGGAAAAGGGAAATTTGTGGGGAATTTCGGCACTTTCTTATCTGGAAATGCTATTACAGGTTGCTTTTCCTATATTCAATTGGAGAGATTCCGTAAATTTCTTTGAATTTGCGGTAAAAATATGGGACATCGTGAAATCCGCATTCTTCTGATATGACCGCAACCTTCATTTCCGTGTTTGCCAGCAGTTCAGCGGCTTTTTTCAGTCTGTACTGTATTAAGTAGGAAACTGGAGACTGGCGAATGCCATTTTTGAAGATTTGCATACAACTGTTATTGCTTATATGGGCAAAATTTGCAATATCAGAAAGGGAAATCTGGTCAGGATAATGACTATGAATAAAACTCATCATCATTTGCAGGCGAGAAGCATTGAGGTCTCTTTTAACAGGCTGCCCCTGCTGAAGCCTGGATTCCATATTTTCATACAGCACTTCCCAAATGGAGGTCAGCAGTCGCAAAGTTGTCAACTCCCTGAAATTTGGCTGCTCTTGTGTTTTGAAAACTTGATTCAGCAGTGAAAGTATCTCCTTATGCCATAAAGAAAGCGGCTCAAAAACCAAATAGGGAATGTCGGAAACAAGCAATGGCTTAACATATTGTTGATATACAAAACTTTCTGGTGAAGCTAACAGCACCGGAGAAAAAACAATATTAGGTATCACGGTGGGGTGCTCTGCTGTAAATTGATGTAGTATTTTCGTATTGATAAATAAGCCGCTGCCTGCTGGCAGAGAAAAACGATCTTTTCCGACACAGCAGTGTGCTTCGCCGCTTTGCACATAAACAAATTCAATTTCTTGATGCCAATGCCAACCGAGCGTATGAAAGTCGAAATCCCAGATGTCTTCCAGATAGTATTGGAACGGAAATGCCGGTTGACCGTGGTTTCGCTTTTCCATGAGCGTTTCATCTGTGATGATTTTCAATTCGTTATTATTCTCCAAACATGCCAACCTCCTCTGTATTGTGATATTGTACAACAATAAGGTGGAAAAGTCAATTGCTATTCCAAAATAAACGTGATATTATTCAAGAGAATTCTGAAAGGAGCACTTCGAGTCATGAAGAACTACAGCAAAACATTAAGAGCCTGCTACCTTGGCCTCATCACGCAAGCAATTGCCGCTAATTTTGCGCCATTGCTTTTTTGGTCGTTTCATTCTGATTTCAACATTTCGCTGGGTCAGATTGCCTTAATTCCTGCGGTGTTCTATGTGACGCAATTGGTCGTAGACTTAATATGCGCAAAGTATGTAGATGCTATTGGCTACCGAAAATCCATTGTGGCGTCGCAGCTGTTAGCTGGTCTTGGTCTGATTGGCATTGCGGTTTTACCCAATATCGTATCGCCCTATATCGGAATACTGATCGGCGTGTTTTTTTACGCATTCGGGAGCGGCCTTATTGAGGTACTGTGCAGTCCGATTGTGGAAGCCTGTCCCTTCGAACATAAGGAAAAGGTGATGAGCCTTCTTCATTCTTTCTATTGCTGGGGCAGTGTGGGCGTGATTTTGCTTTCTACGCTGTACTTTGCAATTTTCGGCATCGACAAATGGCAGATACTGGCTTGCGTATGGGCAATCATTCCGCTGTATAATATCTACAATTTTGCTACTTGTCCGATTGAGCGTCTGGTAGAAGACGGACAAGGAATGTCGCTGCGTCAATTGCTGAAAAAGCCTATTTTTGCAGCTGCAATCATCCTTATGATTTGTGCTGGAGCATCTGAAATGTCAATGGCGCAGTGGGCATCAGCTTTTGCAGAATCCGCATTAGGATTAACGAAATCTGTCGGCGATTTGGCAGGGGCGTGCTTGTTTGCAACCACAATGGGAATTTCGCGTATGCTGTATGGCAAATTCGGAGAAAAGATAGATTTGATAAAGTTTATGCTTATATCGGGCGTTATTTGCGTCGTGAGCTATCTTTTGGCCGGTCTATCTGCAATGCCGATTTGGGGCTTAGTTGGCTGTGTCATGTGCGGCTTCTCAGTGGGTATTATGTGGCCCGGAAGCATCAGCATCACTGCTCCGAGGATTCCCAAAGGCGGTACGGCGCTGTTTGCGCTGCTGGCAATGGCAGGGGACATGGGCGGCGCATTTGGGCCGAGTGTGGTGGGATATTTTTCGCAGCATGCCGGAGATAATCTTCAGGCGGGTCTGCTGACGGGCTGTATATTCCCTTTAATCATGCTGGCAACGCTGATTGCAATGAAAAAAATGACCCCCGAAGGATAAAAGCGGATATATCAGGACTGTTCCCCATTGCAGCATAGCATTGCAAACCGCGGCACATGCTCTTCTTCCTTTACAGCCAAATCGGTTCATGCCCCAATGTCGGCACGACCTGCGTCCAGAAAACCTCCTGCGCAAACACCACCGTCGCCGTATTATCGCATGGATGGAACGCAATCCGTCCTTCCCGCTTCACATCATGGTCAAAGACCAGCTGAATCCGCTTCTCCTCGTCAAACCACAGTCCCAGCGGCGACAAGCTCCCTGATTCCAGCCCCAGCATCGTCGTCAGGCACTTTGGCGGTGCAAACGACAATCGCGAGGAATGCAGCAGCTTGCTCGTGTCCGCCGTGCGGAAAGGCTTGTCCGGCAGGGTCACATACAGATAGAACGCCGTCTGCTGGCGGTTGCACAAGAGAATGTTCTTGCAGAAGGTGACATCCGGCGCGGCGTAGGGCAGCGCGAGGCACTCCTCCATGGTGAAAACCGCGGGATGCTCGTAAACTTCGCAGGGAATGCTAAGCGCCTGCAGGTGATTGAGGACGCGCGCTTTGTTCGACATGGGCAAAATCCTCCTTTTTCGGCGTGATGGATGGAGAAAAACGCCGCAATTTGCGTGTGTTTCTAAATTCGCCCGGCAGCATTTTCGGCATCTTTTCTTGCACTTCCGCGTCTTCAAACCTCGATTTACCGCCAGTAAACCTTCGGTTTTCATCCTTGAATTGCAAGAAAATCTGCTCGAAACTGCATCGGTCTCATTTTAGAAACACACGCTAGACACAGAACGGGCAATTTCGTCAAAATGACGGTGGAAATTTGCCTGCAACCATGCTATAATACGCTTGAATCCAGCAAAAATCAAGAGGAGGTCAGGTTTGGCAATGAAGAGAAGAATCGGTATTCTGACCAGCGGCGGCGACTGCCCCGGCTTGAACGCGGCAATCCGCGGCGTGACCCGCGCGGCGTATGAATTGTTTGACGCGGAGATTGTCGGCATCCATGACGGCTATCGGGGTCTCATCACGGGCGACTATCAGGAGATGAAGCGCAGCCAGTTCTCCGGCATCCTGACCCTTGGCGGCACGATTCTTGGCACGGCGCGCACGCCCTTCCGCGATATGCGCAAGATTGGCGAAGACAACGTGGACAAGGTTGCCGCGATGAAAAAGACCTACAAGGATTTGAAACTTGACTGCCTTGTCACCCTCGGCGGCAATGGCACGCACAAGACGGCGAACCTCCTTTCCAAGGAAGGGCTGAACGTCATCGGTCTGCCCAAAACGATTGACAACGACCTGTACGGCACGGACTTCACGTTCGGCTTCCACACAGCGATGGACATTGCGACGGAGGTCATCGACCGCATCCACACCACGGCGGCGTCGCATGGGCGCTGCATGGTAGTGGAAATCATGGGCAACAAGGCGGGCTGGCTGACGCTGTATTCCGGCGTGGCGGGCGGCGCGGATGCCATCCTGATTCCCGAAATCCCCTATAAAATTGAAAAGGTTGCCAAGGTTGTCGAAAGCCGCGCCAAGAGCAACAAGGGCTTCACGATTATCGCGGTGGCGGAGGGCGCAATGACCCCCGAAGAAGCGAAGATGGGCAAGAAGGAACGCGAAGCCAAGCGCGCGGCGGAACATTTCTCGTCCAGCGCGTATGTGGCGCAGCAGCTTCGCGACCTCGTGGGCGTGGAAGCGCGTGCGGTTGTGCCGGGTCACATCCAGCGCGGCGGCAGCCCGAATGCCTACGACCGCGTGCTGTCCACGCAGTTTGGCGTGCACGCGGCGGAACTTATCCGCGACGGCGTGTACGGCGTAACCGTGGCGCTGAAGGGCAACGAAATCACCCACAACAAGCTGTCCGACATTGCCGGCGTGCCGAAGCTGGTTCCGCCGGACAACACGATGATTACGACCGCCCGGAATATCGGCATCTCGTTCGGTGACTAATCATACTGCTTTATCTGGAAATAGTATAATTGCGCAAGAGGCTGCGGAAGGACAAACCGTTCTTTCACAGCCTTTTTTCATGCGCGAAAAGCAAAAAGGAAAATGAAGTTGACAAATTCCTGTATTGTTGTATAATGGAAACAAAAAAAGATGCTGACAAGCACGAAAAATGGTGAATTACACGCCGTCAGCAGAAGTTCGTAATTTCAAAAGGAGGCAGTCTATGCGCTTTTTCCACCTGTCCGACCTCCATCTGGGCATCAAACTCTACGAGCATGACCTGCTGGAAGATCAGAAGGCCATTCTTGATGAAATCGTCGCGCTGACCCGGCAGTATCAGCCCGACGCCGTTGTTTTCGCGGGGGATATTTACGATCGTTCCGTGCCGCCTGTCGAAGCGGTTGCGCTGTTTGACGACTTCATGACGCAACTCCGCGCGGCGCTCCCAAACGGCGAAATCATGCTGATTTCCGGCAACCACGACAGCGCGCAGCGGCTCGATGTCTTCCGCAGCGAACTGTCTGATCGCGGCATCCACATGATTGGCAATCCGCCCATGCAGAAGGGCGAAACCATCGAGCGCGTCACCCTGACGGACGATTTCGGTGCGGTGAATTTCTACCTGCTGCCGTTCGTGCGGCCGGGCATGGTGCGCCTTGTGACCGGGACGAAAGAGAACGGCGACAATTTGAGCTATCCCGAAGCATTTTCGCGTCTGCTGGCGCTGTCGCCGCTGAACCCCGACGAGCGGAACGTGCTGGTCAGCCATCAGCTCTTCCTGCCCGATGGCGGCGACGCGGAGAACATCGAGCGCGCGGAGAACGAGGTGAAGCAGGTCGGCAATCTGGATGCAATTCCCGCGTCGCTGATTGCGGATTTTGACTATGCCGCGCTGGGACACATCCACAAGCCGATGAAGGTCGGCAGTGAAACGCTGCGTTACTGCGGCACGCCGATGCCCTACTCCCTCAGCGAGGAAAATCAGCAGAAGGGCATCTTGATGGTGGAAATGGGCGCGAAAGGCGACGTGCGGACGACGGTTTTGCCGCTGCACCCCGTGCATCAGGTGCGGAAGCTGCGCGCGACGCGGGAAGCGCTGCTGTCCGGCGCGAGCGAGGATTTCGTGTCCATCTGCGTGATAGGCGCGGAGGCGACGGAGATGGTGGGTCTGCGCGAACTGTTGCGGGAGAGGTATCCGAATCTGCTGGAGCTTCGGCGCGAGCGCGAGGAAACGGTGGAACTGGCAGCTCTGCAGGAGCGCACGGAAACGCTCTCCCCCTACGAGCTGTGTCTGCAATTTGCGGGCGAGCGGCTGAACGCCGAGGAAAAGGCGCTGCTGACGGAGGTCATGAACGTCATGAAGGAGGAAAACGCATGAAACCGATTCTTTTGACGATGCAGGCCTTTGGCTCTTACGGCGAAAAAACGGAGATTGACTTCCAAAAGGGCGGCGATTTCTTCCTCATCAGCGGCGACACGGGGTCGGGCAAATCCACCATTTTCGATGCAATGATGTTCGCACTCTACGGCGAAGTGAGCACGGTTGGTATCAACAAAGACAAAAAGAAGAATGAGAAAGTGGACGAAATGTTGAGCCAGTTTGTGGATGTGCAGAAAACGAAGCCGTATGCCTCGCTTATTTTTACGGCATACCAGCACGGGCAGGAAGAAACGTACACTGTTAGGCGGACACCGCGGTATACACGCCCTGCCAAGCGGGGCGACGCGAAACTGCAGGATGAACGTGAAACGGTGGAACTCCTGATGCCGGATGGGTCGCAGTATCCGGGCAAGCTGTCGGAAACGAACCGGAAAATCGAAGAGCTTGTGGGCTTGACGGCAGACCAGTTCCGCAAAGTGGTGATGATTGCGCAGGGCGAATTTATGGATTTCCTGCGCGCGGGCAGCAAGGAAAAGACGGAACTGCTGCGCGATTTGCTGAAAACAGACTACTATTATCAGTTGAGCGAACGCCTGAAGACGCTGGCGAAGGACAAGAATACTGCGGCGAAGACCCAGCGGGCGAAGCTGTCCCTGATTGCGGCGAATGCGGTGACGGAGGGGCTGCCGGAGGAAGATGCGCAGGCGCTGGAAGCGGCGAAAGGCACGGTTATCACTGCAAAAGAATTGCAGCCCGAACAGGTGGATACGCTGGCGGAGGTGCTGTCCGGCGTGTGTGCGCGCTTGCAGCTGCAGCAGGGCGAATTGGCGCGGCAGCAGACAGCGGCGCAGAACGACCGCGACGAGTGCATGAAGCGAATCGAAGCCGCACAGCCGCTAATGCAGCGTTTTAAGGAACTGGAGGATGCGGAAAAGACACTGCAAGAATGCGCGGCACAGGCGGATGAAATCGAGAAAAAGCGCGGGCTGATTGGCAAAATCCGCGATGCGTGGGCAATCGAGCCGAAGTATCAGCGCATGAAGGATGCACAGAAGGCATTGACGGATGCACAGCGGGAATTGGCAGCGAAGCAGCAGGAACTTCCGCAGCTGAAGCAGACGGCGGCGGATGCGGCGGCGCTTCATCAGCAGATGGAAAAGACGAAGGATGCGGCAACAACGCAATGCGCGGAGGTTGAAACAAAGGTCGAAAAGGCACTGGAAATCTTTGTTGCGCTGGAAAAGGCGGAAAAGGCGCTGCGTCAGGCGGAAGAAGCGGATGCGAAGGCGAAGGCGAATGCGGAATCAGCCAAGAAAGCACTGGATGATTTCAAGAATCAGGAAGACGCGTGGCGGACGCAGGAAGCGGAATTGCAGGGCGCAGAAGCCGCTTATGAGGTCTGCAAGCAGCAGAATCAGCAGTATCGCGACCTGAAGAAATCGCTGGAGGACTTGCACGGCAACCAGAAAGACGTGCAGGAGAAAGCAAGGCAAGCAGCGGCGGCGAAGGACGCGTATGCCAGCGCAACGCAAAAATATCAGCGGGCACAGAATGAATATGATGATTATCGCTTGGCGTTCCTGAATGCGCAGGCGGGCTTGCTGGCGCGTGAACTTGCGCCCGGAAAGCCCTGCCCGGTCTGCGGCGCACTGGAGCATCCTGCGCCGTGCCAGTTGACGCAGGAAAATCAGCAGCTGAACCGCGAGCAGCTGGAGCGGCGGCGTAAGGCGGCGGATGACGCGGCGAAAGCGCAGGAAGAGAAAGCAAAAGAATCGGAATCGGCGCGAGTCAAGCTGACAGAGCGGCAAAAAGCCGCTGAAGAAGCGGAAAAGAAGCTGGTAGAGAACGCGACGAACATCCGCGAAAATGTGCCGATGGCAACGGCGGCGGACGTAGAAGCGATGCTGACGGCGTGGCTGCCGGAACTGCAAAGCGCGTCGAAGTCGGTTCAGGCGAAGGTGGACGCACTGAAGAAAGTGCGGGAGAATCTCGACGGCGCGAAAGCAGAGCGCGAAAAGCTGGAAAAGACAGCATCTGCCGCGCAGGAGACGGCAAAATCCACCGCAGTGAAAAAGGCTGAAGCAGAAAAAACGTGGAAGCTGCATCAGGAAGAACTGTCCAGCAGCGCATACCGCACGCGCGGGGACGCGGTGGCACAGCGCACACAGGCGCAGGAAGCAAAGCAAAAGGCGGAAGCGGCGGCAAGTCAGGCTGCGGAAAAAGAACGTCAGGCGCAGAAAGCGGAAACGGACTGCGAAACGCAGATTCGGCGGCTGAACGAGGAGATGCCGCAGAAACAGGCGAATGCGGAAGAATTTAACCAGCAGTATCAGCAGACGATGGCGGAAAAGTCGCTGGATGAAACGCAGTGGCAGGCACTGACGGCAAACTATGATGCAGAAGAGCCTGATCGCTTGCAGAAGGAAGTCAGCGACTTTGACCAGAAGAAAAACACGGCGGAGACACAGTGCACGACGGCACAGAGCGCGATTGCCGGGCGGGAAAAGCCGGATATGGCGAAGTTGGAGGCGGCATCCAAGACGGCAGAATCGGCGCTTAAGGAAGTATCGAATGCCCTGGAAGCCGCGAAACACCTGCGTTTGAACAATGAAAAGGTGCTGGAAGATCTGCGCGAGGGACGCGAACAGCTGGCGAATGCGTGCAAGGCAGCAAACACCGCGCAGCACCTTTCGGACGTGATGGCGGGCACCGAAAGCGGCAACCGGATGAATCTGGAGACGTTCGTGCAGCGCAATTATATGGAAAAAATTCTGTGCGACGCGAATCGGCGCTTCCGTGATATGTCGAACGGCCAGTTTGAACTGAAGCTAATTAACGTCGAGGACGCGGGCGAGGGCAAAAACAAGGGGTTAGACTTGGAAGTGTATTCCATCGTGACGGGCAAGACGCGCTCCGTCAACACGCTGTCCGGCGGCGAGTCGTTCATGGCGGCGCTGTCGCTGGCGCTCGGTATGGCTGACCAGATTCAGGCGGCGACGGCGGCGATTCATCTGGATGTGATGTTCATCGACGAGGGCTTTGGTTCGCTGAGCGACAACGCGCGCAACGAGGCAGTCAATATATTGAAGGAAATGGCGGGCAAGCAACGGCAGATTGGCATCATTTCGCACGTTTCGGAGCTGAAGGACGAGATTGAAAATCAGCTGATTGTGAAGAAGGACGACCGCGGCAGCCACATTTCTTGGCGATAATGAGCGGATCGGGCATCCGTGGCGGAGAAAGGCTGCGGATGCCCCTACTCTTTTGACGGACAAAAGGCAAATGATGGACGGAAAAGGTTCGCCCAAAAGCGACGAACGATGGACTGCTAAATCAGGCATATTCGTTCGTCTTTCTAAAAAGTCTTGAAAAAAGCCAAAAAACAAAAGAAAAAAGGGTTGACGCAGGGCTGAAATTGTGATAAGATAACAAAGCTGGTTGCGCGAGCCGCCTCAAAGCCGCTTGCGAGATCGGTACGAACCTTGAAAACGATACAGAACAATAACAACGCAAACAAGACAGTAAT
>OHHU01001452.1_pt1 | contig 10297 bp, 12 predicted proteins | sample 1568151 | NCBI WGS metagenome assembly OHHU01 (sample SAMEA3879572, study PRJEB24766) | human gut metagenome | biome: human-associated habitat; feature: feces | place: USA | collected 1985/1987 | reverse complement strand
AAGGGTTTGCGAGCCATTCGGTGTGGTGCCGGTGGCGGGGGTCGAACCCGCACGGTTGTTATGCCGAGGGATTTTAAGTCCCTTGTGTCTGCCATTCCACCACACCGGCGGATAGGGATATTTTAGCACCGAATGGGCGGTGCGTCAAGGAGGAATCCGGGCGGCGGGAGGCGATGGGAAATAGCAGAGAAATAAAAAATTTCGTCGATAGTTTGGTTGTTCTGCCATCTTGAAAAATTGGAACAAATGTTTTAATATACAGTTACTGCCTCGAACGCAAGAACCTGGTTGAACGGAACGGAAGGATGGGAGTGGATGCAGGATGCCGGAAAATCCGAAAGGGAAGACCGAGACGCACCGACGGGCGCGGGAGATGGACGAGACCATCTTACGCCTGTTTCAGGCGCTGAGCCGGGAAGAAAAGCAGCAATTTCTTACTTTTTTTGAAAACGCTCCAGAAAGGCGATCATCGCCTGCTTCAGATCGTCGTCAGCATGGGAAAGAAGCTCCCTGAGCTGCGCGTCGAGCGGATCCTCCTCACCGGGCACGGGCTCGGTGGGGAGCTTTTTTTCGTCGGTCGTGCCGCGCAGGTAGGCGGGCGTGGTGCCGAGGGCGGAAGCGACGATGGAAAGCTGCTCGTCGTTCGGCTCGGATTTGCCGGCTTTCCAGTCCTGACAGATGGTGGGGGTCCGGCCGAGACGGCGGGCAATCGAGGCTTTGGTGACGCCGGTCTCGCGGATCAGGGCTTCAAATCTGGTATAAACGAACAAATCAGCCACCTCACTTTTGTGCAGAATGTGGAATCGAACGAATATGCGACATACTCCCCTTGACAATCGCACGAAAATGAGATACACTCAGCGTGCAGGTGCGGGAGCGAAAGCCGCCGCAGCGGGAAGTTCAGATACAATAATTGTATCCGCTGCGGCGCTTTTTGTCAACCTTGAATCGCATAAAAATATGATGGAGGAAGCTGGTATGGAGGTGGTCTGCGGCTGCTGCCGTTGGTGCAGGGAGCCGGTCCGCAGGGCGGAAGGGCGGTATGCGGCGGCGGACGGCGCGGTGGTGCACGAGGAGTGCATGGAGGAATTCCTGCTGGAGGCGCTGGGGCTGCGGCGGCTGGCGGCGCAGGCCGGATACCGGTACGAGAGAGGAGAGGATACGGATGCGTAGGGAAGAAAGCGGCGTGCTGCCGGTCTGGTGCCCGTTTTACCGGGAGGACAGCGGGAAGAGCATTTTCTGCGAGGGGATCACGGATGAGAGCTTTCTGCGGCTGACGTTTGTGTCGGCCCGGGCGAAGCGGCAGCAGATGGAGATCTTCTGCCGGACGAAGCACTGCGAAAAGTGCGAGCTCTATGGGGCGATCAACGCGAGGTATGCGGATGCGTGAGGAAAAGGGCGCAAGAAAGCGGGCGGACCCCATTGGAAAGGCCTCCGGGAATCTGGAAAAGGCGCTGGAGACGATGTCCCGCCGGCTGCTCACGCAGATCAAGGAGGGCGAGACGCCGGGCAAGGAGCTCGGGGAACTGGCGAAGGTGATGAAGCAGGCCGTGGAGATCCGGCAGGAGCTGCAGGGCGAAGGGGCCGGGCAGGAGTGCGGCGTGCGGGTCGTCTTTGCGGGGCAGGCGGAGGAGTTTTCGGAATGACGGAGCTGCGGATGGATGCGCCGAACGAGAAGCAGCGGCGGTTTTTGCTGGACCGGCACCGGCACATCGCCTATGGCGGGGCCAGAGGCGGCGGAAAGAGCTGGGCCGTGCGGACGAAGGCAAAGCTGCTGGCGCTGCGGTACGCGGGGATCAAGCTGCTGATCGTGCGGCGGACGCTGCGGGAGCTGCAGAACAACCACATCGATCCGCTCCGGCAGGAGCTGGCGGGCGTGGCGAAGTATAAGGCGGCGGACAAGCGGTTCGAGTTTCCGAACGGGTCGGTCTTGACCTTCGGCTACTGCGCGTGCGACGGGGATCTGGGGCAGTATCAGGGCGCGGAGTACGACGTGGTGTTCCTCGACGAGGCGGGGCAGCTGCAGAAGGCGTGGATCGACGCGATCAACGCCTGCGTGCGCGGGACGAACGGATTTCCGAAGCGGACGTATTACACGCTGAACCCCGGCGGGCCGAGCCCCGGGTCTTGCTCGAGCGGCAGCCGGACTATCTGCAGCAGCTCGAGACGCTGCCGCCAAAGCTGCGCGAGGCGTGGCTGCATGGGTCGTGGGATGTGTACGAGGGGCAGTTTTTTGAGGACTTCCGGGACGTGCCGGAGCACTACCGGGACCGGCGGTGGACGCATGTCATCGAGCCCTTCGCACCGGACAAGGGGTGGACGGTCTGCCGGAGCTATGACTTCGGGTACGGAAAGCCGTTTTCCTGCGCGTGGTGGGCGGTCGACTACGACGGGGTCCTCTATCGGATCCTGGAGCTCTACGGCTGCACGCGGACGCCGAACGAGGGCGTCAAGTGGACGCCGGACCGGCAGTTTGCCGAGATCCGGCGGATCGAGACGGAGCACCCGTGGCTGAAGGGCCGGGAGATCACGGGCGTGGCGGATCCGGCGATCTGGGACGCGTCGCGCGGGGAGAGCGTGGCGCAGACGGCGGCGCGGTACGGCGTGTATTTTTCGCCCGGCGACAACGAGCGGATCGCGGGGTGGATGCAGTGCCATTACCGACTGCAGTTCGACGAGAACGGGTATCCGCGGATGTATGTGTTCCGGAACTGCAGGGCGTTTATCCGGACGGTGCCGCTGATGCTGTATTCGCAGACGCGGCCGGAGGATCTGGACACGGCGCTGGAGGACCATGTGTGCGACGAGTGGCGGTATTTCTGCATGTCGCGGCCGGTGCGGCCGATCCGGGGCGGGCAGACGGCGGCGATCTGGTCGGATCCGCTCGACCAACTGAGATAAGGAGGAAGCAATGGAGATACGGACAACAGGCGTCCCCGTGATCGGGGAGAAGGAGCTCCGGCGGGCGGCGGAGATCCTGCGCCGCTACAAGCAGGGCAGGCAGAATCTCGAGCGGCGCATCATCGCCGACGAGGACTGGTGGAAGCTGCGGCAGTGGCGGCAGTTTGCGGACAAGGGCAATCCGAATGACGACCGGCCGGCGTCTGGGTGGCTGTTCAACGTGATCATGGGCAAGCACGCGGACGCGATCGCGGCCTATCCGGGGCCGAATATCCGTCCGCGGGAGCCGGACGACCGGATGGAGGCGCAGATGCTCTCGTCCATCCTGCCGTGCATTCTGGAGCAGAACGACTTTGAGGAGGTCTACTCCGACACGTGCTGGCAGAAGATGAAGCAGGGCACGGGCGTATGGGGCGTGTACTGGGACCAGGAGAAGCTGGGCGGGCTGGGCGATATCTCGATCCGGCCGGTGAATGTGCTGAATCTGGTCTGGGAGCCGGGCGTGACGGATATCCAGAAGTCGCAGAACGTGTTTTATCTGGAGCTGGAGGACAACGAGACGCTGTTGGCGGCGTATCCGCAGCTGGCGGGAAAGCTCGGCGGCAGCAGCGGGCTGCTGGCAAGGTACCGGACGGACGACGCGGTGGACTTGTCGGAAAAGACGCTGGTGGTGGACTGGTATTACAAAAAGCGCGTGGAGGGCAGGACGGTGCTGCACTACTGCAAGTATGTGGGGCAGACGGTCTTGTACGCGACGGAGAACGATACGTTCGTGCCGTCGGTCACGCGGGAGGAGGTGGACGCGCGGGGCGAACGGACACTGGTGCAGGTGCCGGTGCGCGGGCCCGCGTGCGAGCGGGGACTGTATGACGACGGGGAGTATCCGTTCATCTTCGACCAGCTGTTTCCCATTGAGGGCTCGATCTGCGGCTACGGGTACATCGATATCGGCAAGGGCGCGCAGGAGCAGATCGACCGGATGGACCAGGCCATCGTGAAAAACACGATCATGTCGGCCACGCCCCGGTGGTTCCGGCGCGCGGACGGCTCGGTCAACGAGCAGGAGTATGCGGACTGGACGAAGCCGTTCGTGCATGTGGACGGGAATCTGGGGCAGGACTCGCTGCAGCAGGTGCAGGTGCGCACGCTGCCGGCGGTGTGCGTGCAGGTGCTGAACAGCAAGATCGAGGAGCTCAAGTGGACGACCGGCAACACGGACGTGACGAACGGGCAGGTCTCGTCGGGCGTGACGGCGGCCTCGGCCATCGCGGCGCTGCAGGAGGCCTCGGGCCGCAGCTCGCGCGCGGCGACGCGGTCGGCCTACCGGGCCTACGCGCGGATGATCCGGATGGTCATCGAGCGCATCCGGCAGTTTTACGATCTGCCGCGGAAATTCCGCATTCTGGGCGTGGGCGGGGCGGAGGAATATGTGTCCTACTGCAATGCGCATCTCAAGGCGCAAAGCCTCGGCGCGGACGGGCTGCTGCGCACGCCGGTCTTTGACGTGACGGTGACGACACAGAAGCACACGGAATACACGAAGCTGGCGCAGAACGAGCTGGCGCTGCAGTTTTTCCAGCTGGGGTTCTTCCGGCCGGGGATGGAGCAGCAGGCGCTCGCGTGCCTCGACATGATGGATTTTGACGGCAAGGAGCAGGTGCTGCAGAAGATCCGGGGCGGGACGCAGGACGCGCTCTGGCAGCGGATGGCGCTGACGCTCGCGCAGCGGTATGAGCCGGAGCTGTTCGCCTCGCTGACAGATTCTGCGCAGGGCATGCGCGCGGACGTGCGGCTGGAGGGTGAGAAGGCCCCTGCGCAGGTCCGGCAGGCGAGAAAACGCGCCGCAGAGGCGGCGCAGCCGGAATGATCACGGTACAGCTTTCCGGGACTGCGCTAACGGTGCGCGGGCACGCGGGGTTTTCGCGGTACGGCAGCGATATCGTCTGCGCGGCGGCGTCGATGCTGGCGTTCACGCTGGCGGCGGCAATGGAGGAGGCGGGGCTGCAGCGGACGCCGGAGATCGAATCGGCGTGCGGCAGCTTCCGGATCGCGGTGCGCTCGCGGGAAGGCGAGCGGGCGCGGGTGGAGGCGGTGTTCGCCGCCATCGGCGCGGGGTACCGGCTGCTTGCGGCGCGGTATCCGGAATATGTGCGGGTCATGGACGAGGACAGTCCTGAAAATAGCAGACAGAGACCCGAAGACGGCCCGGAGGACGGGCAGAAGGAGGAGAAGGATGGAGAAACTGGAATGGCTGCAGGCGTTCGCAGAGCCGGAGCAGCCGGAGACCGGCGCGGCGGCACCCACGCCGGAGCAGCAGGAGCGGCTGGCGGCGCTTTCGCCGGAGGGCACGCAGGCGCTGACGCAGGAGCAGCGCGAGGCGGCGATGCGGCAGGGCTATGCGCGGCTGAAGGCGCAGTTTGCCGCGGTGCAGGCGGTCTATCCGCAGGCGGAGCTGAGCCGGGCGCTGGAGGATCCGCGGTTTTTGCGGCTGGTCACGCACGGTGTGGACGCGAAGAGCGCCTATGAGCTGACGCATCTGCGCGAGCTGACGGCGGAGGCGATGGCCTATGGGGCCAGACGGGCGCGCGAGGAGCTGACGGCCGCCATGCAGGCGGGGTATCTGCGCCCGCGCGAGAGCGGCCTGACGCCGGGAGCCGGCGGCGCGTTCGCCGAAAGCCCGGAGCACTGGTCGCGGCAGACGAGAGAGGAACTCAAAACAAGAGCCAGACGGGGCGAGACGATCCGTCTGTGAGGAGGAAAAGGAGAATGGATATGCATCAGGAGATGGATCTGCAGCTGTTTGCCGACGCCGGTACGCTGGTGAATGCGGGCGGCAATTACGTGAACGCCTATACGGGCGAGAAGACTGCTTTCCCGGAGGGCGGCGGCATGACGGCTTCGATGAAGACGTTTTACGACACCGAGCTGCTGGAAAACGCGCGGCCGGAGCTCATCCACACGCAGTTTGCCCGCAAGCAGGTGCTGCCGGCCGGGCGCGGCAAGACCGTGGAGTGGCGCAAGTGGAATACGCTCGAGGATGCGGGCGCGCTGACCGAGGGCGTGATCCCGACGGGGCAGAAGTTCGGCCAGAGCGCGGTGACGCAGGCCGTCACGCAGTACGGCACGTATGTGTCGGTGTCTGACCAGCTGGAGCTGCACGCGATCGACGACGTCATTCTGGGTGCGGCGGAGGAGCTGGGCGCGTCGGCCGGTACGACGCAGGACAAGCTGGTGCGCAACGTGGTCGTGGCCGGTACGAACGTGCAGTACTGCGACAAGGTCGGCACGAACGGCGCGCACACGGCGGTCACGAGCCGCGCGGGTCTTGACACCACGGCAAAGCTGACGCCGGACGAGGTCAACAAGGCCGTCACGCTGCTCAAGAAGCTCAAGGCGCCGAAGATCGACGGCAAGTATGTCGCCATCATCCATCCGTCGGTCGCCTATGACCTGCGCTCGTCGGACGCGTGGGTCGAGGCGCACAAGTACGCGGGGATCACGGAGCTGTTTACCGGCGAGATCGGCGAGCTGCACGGCGTGCGCTTCATCGAGACGACGGAGGCCAAGGTCTTCAACGGCGAGGGCTGCCCGGTCAAGACCGCGGCGGACGAGTCCAATGGCACGCCCGCGGAGTATTACAGCGTGTACGCGACGCTGTTTCTCGGCAAGGACGCCTACGGCATGATCGACCCGGAGGGCGGCAACATGGAGATGATCATCAAGGACAAGGGCCAGGTCGGCGGACCGCTCAACCAGTTCTCGACGCTGGGCTACAAGTTCTCCAGCGCGGCGAAGATCCTGTATCAGGACCGCATGGTGCGCGTGGAGAGCTGCGGCGCGTATTCCGCGGAGGACGAGGCGAACTGAGGCAGATGCCCCCGGACCGGCAGGCCGGTCCGGGGGCGGGCAGAAGAAAGGAGCAAGGCATGGAACACGCATTTGCAGAGATGAAGAGCATCACGCTGCCGCGCGCGGGCGGCACGGAGCAGCAGTCGGAGTTCGTCTGCGTGAACGGACGGACGTTTCAGGTGCCGCGCGGAAAGGCGGTCGAGGTGCCGGAGCCGGTCTATGAGGTGCTGGAAAACGCCAGACGGCAGCTCGAGGCGGCGCAGAGGATCGAAGATGCGATGGCCGCGGGCTGAGAAGTCCGGCGCTGGAAGGAGGGGACGCGCATGACCATCCGGGAGGCGATCGAGCTGGTCGACCGGCTGAAGCCGAACCAGTACGGCAGCGCGGACAAGCTGCAGTGGCTGTCGGAGCTGGACGGGGCGGTCTGGCATGAGATCTGGTCGGCGCATGAGACGGCGGTCCCGGCGTTCGCGGGGTATGGGCCGGAGACGGATCTGGACGGGACGGCGCTTCTGATCGGGTGGCCGTATGACGAGATCTACCGGTGGTATCTGGAGATGAAGATCGACGACGCCAACGGCGAGATGACGAAGTACAACAACTCCGCGGCCAAGTACAACACGTATTATCAGGCATATCAGAACGCCTACAACCGCGCGCACATGCCGAAGGGCGAAGCGGCGTATTTCCGGCTGTGAGGGGGGATGCGGAATGTTTTATCCGAAGCTGGCCGCCGGGCGGCAGCAGACGCTGACGACGGAGGCGTTCGGCGGGTATGACCACAACCTCGAGCTGGCGGACGGGGAGTTTTACGACATGGAGAATCTGTCGGCGGATGATTATCCGCTGCTCGCGCCGCGGCCACGGCGGGGGACGGCGCAGGCGATCGAGGGCGTGCAGGGGATCCTGGCGAAGGATGCGCTGTGCTGGGTGCAGAACCAGGTGCTTTATATCAACGGCGCTTCGATGGAGGCGTATATGCCGTCCGTGTCGATCTCGGCGGGGGAAAAGCAGCTCATTTCCATGGGCGCGTATCTGTGCATCTTCCCGGATGGGATCTACTTCAACACCGAGAAGTACTCGGACAACGGGTACATGGGACAGGAGAACACCGTCAACGCGGCAAGCACGAACATTGACATTTCCCTGTGTCTTGTCGACGGGACGGCGCTGACGGTGAGCTATAAGCAAGCCAGCCAGCCGGAGAGCCCGTCGAACGGGCAGTATTGGCTCGACACGTCCGGCAAGCTCCACACGCTCAAGCAGTGGGCGGAGGCGACGAGCCAGTGGGTATCCGTGCCGACGGTGTATCTGAAGCTTTCCGCGAACGGCATCGGGAGGGGCTTTCAGCAATACGACGGCATCCGGCTTTCGGGGCTGACCGGGAACGAGCAGGTCGAGAAGCTCAACGGCAGCCAGATCCTCTACGACGTGGGCGATAGCTATATCGTGATCGTCGGCCTCGTCGATGAGACGACGAAGGTGACGAGCGGGACCGTGAAGACGGCGCGGAAGGTCCCAAGCATGGACTTCATCACCGAGAGCGGGAACCGGCTGTGGGGCTGCAAGTACGGTGTGGCGGACGGCGAGACCGTCAATGAGATCTACTGCTGCAAGCTGGGCGATTTTAAGAACTGGGAGTGCTACCAGGGTGTGTCGACGGATTCATGGCGCGCGAGCTGCGGCACGGACGGAAAGTGGACAGGCGCGGCGACGCTGGCGGACAGCCCGATCTTCTTCAAGGAGGACTGCTTCCACCGGGTGTATCCGTCGGCGACGGGGGCGCATCAGGTGGTCGTGCAGAAATGCGCGGGTGTGCAGAATGGGTCGAGCAAGAGCCTGGTCGTGGTGGACGACCGGCTGTATTACAAATCGCGCATGGGCGTTTGCGTGTACGACGGGAGTCTGCCGCAGGAGATCGGCAGCTGCTTCGGGACGAAGCTCTACTACAATGCCGTGGCGGGCGGCGCCAGAGGAAAGTACTTCATCAGCATGGAGGATGAAGGTCATAACTGGTCGCTGTTCGTCTACGACACGCGCAAGGGTCTGTGGCACAAGGAGGACAGCACCCACGCAGAGGACTTCGCGCGGGTGGACGATGAGCTGTATTTCCTTGAGGACGGGACGCTCAAAACCGTGTACGGGAGTATCGGGACGCTGGAAGGCCAGGTAGGCTGGATGGCGGAAACGGGGATCATGACGTATGGACTCGTCGGGAAGAAATACGTCTCGCGCATCAATCTGCGGATGCAGCTGCCGAAGGGGTCGAGCGTCGACTTCTGGGTGCAGTATGATTCGGACGGCGTGTGGCGGCACTGCGGGCACATTGAGGGCCGGGGGCTGCGGACGTTCCTGCTGCCGATCCGGCCCGCGCGGTGCGACCATCTGAAGTTCCGGCTGACGGGAAAGGGCGAGATGAAGCTGTTCAGTCTGGCACGGGTGCTGGAAGCGGGGAGTGATGTGTAATGGGATCTTTGACACTTGCATACCCGTCGATCGCGGGGAAGACGACGCAGGAGCAGCTGGAGAGCATGCGGCGGTATCTGTGCAGCGTGACGGAGCAGCTGAATCTGGCCGACTGGTCGGCGAAGGCGACGCTGACGGAGATCTCGCAGGCCATCGACGCGGACAGCCTCTCCGAGGCGGAGAAAAAAACGACGCTCTCCGGCTACGGAGCGCTGAAAGCGCTCATCATCAAGACGGCGGACTTCGCCGCGGCGAACTCGGAGACGTGGTCGACGAAGCTGTCCGGCAGCTATGTGGCCATCTCGGACTTCGGCAAGTATCTCGAGAAGACCCAGCTGACGATCGAGGGAAACTCCGTCGGCATCAAACAGCTGTATGACTACACGGCGGGCGTCAACAATCAGTTCTCGGTGAACTCGCAGCAGTACATCAAGACGGGGCTGCTCTACTACAAGGACGCCGTGCCGGTCTACGGCGTGGGCGTGGGGAACATCGAGACGACGGTGACGGACGGCGGCGAACGGGTCATCGACCGGACGAAGAACGAGCTGGTGACGGTGACGCCGGACCGGGTGAGCTTCTGGCAGGACGGGCAGGAGGTCGCGTACCTCAGCGATAAAAAACTCCACTTCCCGTCCGGGACGCTGGAGGCGGCGGGGGCGGTGCTGTCGGGGAAGATCACGGCGGCAGCCAACTCGACGTTCGGGCCGTGGACGATCTCGGAAAGCAGCATTTTCCGCACGGCCAATGAATTTGGGGGCAGCGCAAGCATGTACTTCGGCACGAGCGGGCTTTCCATCAAGGACAAATTCAAGGTCGACGCGAACGGCAAGCTGACGTGCACGGGGGCGAGCATCTCCGGTGCGATCACGGCGACGAGCCTCAACGTGACGAACGCCGTGGTCACAGGGCTGCGGGTGGACGACATCACGGCGGGGAATTTCTCGGCCTCGCGCATCAACGGCGGGATCCTGGATTTCAATAATTTTTCGGTCGACCACCTGTCGGCGAGCGATATCACGACGGGGACGCTGTCGGCGGACTATATCAAGCTCGGCGGGGATATGGCGGTGTATTCGTC
>OHHU01001448.1_pt1 | contig 10307 bp, 9 predicted proteins | sample 1568151 | NCBI WGS metagenome assembly OHHU01 (sample SAMEA3879572, study PRJEB24766) | human gut metagenome | biome: human-associated habitat; feature: feces | place: USA | collected 1985/1987 | reverse complement strand
CAGGACGAAACTTTCTGCCGCAATTCTGCGGGCAGCGTCGCGGTGTGCCTTCGTAAAGATGTCACGTGCCGGACGTTTCAGGTCGCAGTATTTATAGGGATTGTCAAACAACCCCAGTTTGTATTTGGCTTCCAGGATGCGGCGACAAGCTGTGTTGACTGTTTCGACCGATACTTTGCCTTCTTCGACAGACTTCTTCAATGTACCGATGAAGCCTTCACTGACCATGTCCATATCTACTCCGGCATTGATGGCCCGTGCCGACACGGTTTGCAGGTCGCCGATTCCGTGTTCTATCATTTCGGAGATTCCGGTGAAGTCTGTTACCACGAAACCATTAAATCCCCATGTACCGCGCAACACATCGGTCATCAGCCATTTATTGGCTGTTGCCGGCACACCTTCCACTTCGTTGAAAGAAGCCATTACACTACCTGCGCCGGCTTCTACACCGGCCTGATAGGGGAGCATATAATCGTTGAACATCCGTTGGCGGCTCATGTCTACGGTGTTATAATCCCGTCCTGCCTCGGCTGCCCCATACAGAGCAAAGTGCTTGATGCAGGCCATGATTTCATCATTGCGACTCATATCTTTTCCCTGGTATCCACGTACCATGGCCCGGGCTATCAGTGCACCGAGGAAGGGATCTTCGCCCGAACCTTCGGATACCCGTCCCCAGCGTGGATCGCGACTGATATCTACCATCGGACTAAAGGTCCACGAAATGCCGTCGGCACTGGCTTCAACGGCGGCGATGCGTGCCGATTCTTCGATAGCCGGAATGTCCCATGTACACGAAAGTCCCAAGGGAATAGGGAAAATGGTCTCGTATCCGTGAATTACGTCCATCCCAAAGAGCAGAGGGATACCTAGCCGGGAGTTCTCTACGGCCAGACGCTGTACGTCACGAATTTTATCCACCCCTTTCAGGTTGAACAATCCGCCTACTTCACCTCGCTTTATCTTGGTGGCGATGTCACTGCTTTTAGCTTGTCCGGTGGTGATTTCACCAGTTACCGGCAGGTTAAGCTGACCTATTTTCTCTTCCAGGGTCATCCGTTTCAGCAGATTGTCGAGGAAACGGTCCATATCCTGAGGAGGTTTTTGCGCTTGCAGCCCCAACGGGAGTAAAAGTGCAAGCAGAATGAGTAAAGAATATTTCTTGTTCATAACTGTATATGTTTTTTTACTTCACCACAGAGGGCACAGAGTTTTAATCTCTACGGGATATATAAATCTCTGTGGGACTCTGTGTTACTCTGTGGTGTGCTCTTAATAATCCGGGTTCTGTACCAGTACGCCTTTTGATTTATCTATTTCGTCCTGCGGAAGCGGTAGCAGGGCATTCTTGGGTTGATAACCCGTTTTGCCTGCAGCATGGAGCACTTGCGAAGCGATGCCCCAGCGTACCAGGTCGTAGAAACGTCCCGATTCCAGTCCCAGTTCTACCCGTCGTTCGTGGCGGATGGCATCACGCAGCACGGTCTGATCTAATGAAGTCACTTTAGGCAGAATGTCCGGGTTGTTGCCACGGGCGCGGGCTCGTACCATTTCCAGATAGTTGGAAGCTTCACCTGTTTTACCCAATTCATTGGCCGACTCGGCAGCCATCAGCACCACGTCACCATAGCGGATAATGCGGATGTTTACCCAAAAGCCGTGCCGGGTAAACTCTTCACGGAGTGCCGGGTTGGTATAAGCTTTCTTGTTAAAATAAGTACCGTCGGCTTGAGATACCGGAGACTCTCCATAAGGTTTGTTGGTATTCTCGGGAGTGATCGGATCAGTATCCGAACGACGGAAGTAAAGCAGCGTAGCATCTTTGCGGGGGTCGCCCGGTTCGAACGCTTCACCCATCAGCTCGGTTCCCATGTGCCATCCCCAGCCGAGGTCCCATTGGCCGGAACCGCGTACACCTTGTACTTCGCAGAACTGGCTGCCGATTTTATCGCTTGCGGGCAAAGCGGCAGTAGATGCACATTGCAACTCGAATACCGACTCACTGCTGTTCTCGCCTTCATCGGTGAAGATGACATCATAAGGAGTATTCAGATTGTATTGCCCTGAATTCATTACATCGGTCGCAGCGGTATACATGTTCTGCCAGTCATTGCGCATCATGTACGTACGGGCATGCAGTGCACGGGCGCTTCCCCAGGTGAGTCGTCCCAGATAAGCGGACTGCCATTGACGGGGTAAAAGCCCTTCGGCCTGTGTCAGGTCGGAGTCGATCTGTTTGTAAATTTCTTCGGCGGTGGTCTTCGGCACGTTTGCTTCCGAGGCGTCGTTCACTTTGAAAGTGACCAGTGGCACTTCGCCGAATGCACGAACCAGGTTGAAGTAACAATAAGCACGGAAGAAAAGGGCTTCACCCTTGTTACGAAGGTCGTTCTCCTCCGTCAGGTTACCTTTCTCAATCGTCTCTATAACATCGTTACACTGGTAGATGACGGCGTAATTCTGACTCCAGTAGGCTTTTATCAGTCCGTTGCTGGCGTTGTACTGAAAATCATCGTACATCGCAGCCTGATCGGCCCCGTCACTGGCGGTACTTCCTTTTTCCGAATCTTCCGAACGGAAATATTCGATGGCAAAGGCGGGGATACCGGCGGTGATGTTATAATTACGCATCATGGTGTAAATGTTGAAGACCTTTCCTTCGGCAAGTGCTCCGGGATTATCGTCTTCGGTAAACTGTCCCTGTGGGTGACGGTCCAGAAAATCGTTGCAACTGCAGAAGCTCAGAGCCGATACAGCTAATGCAATGGGTAGAATGTATTTATTTAGTTTCATACTCTGCTTCGTTAAAATGTTAAGTTAATACCAAATGTATAGACTGCCGGTACCGGATATGTCCCGTTGTCCACTCCGAAAGCAATGGCTGACCCACCGATTTCCGGTGTGTAACCTGTGTTGTGCTTCCATGTCTTCAGGTTCTGTATGTTGACGTAAACCTTCAGGGCCTGCATACGTATCTTTGACAGCAAAGTTTTGTCGAAACTGTAGGCCAGTTGCAGGTTACGGATGCGGAAGAAGCTTCCGTCTTCGATGAAGTATTCGGAGTTCTCGCTGTTGATGGCGTGCTTCGTATTCAGCAGGGGTTGTGTGTTCGAAGTGCCTTCTCCGTGCCAGCGGTCGAGACGTTGTTCCATATAGTTGAACTGCGCCCAATTATAGTTGTCCCACGTACGATAGATCTGGTTGCCGCCTTGTCCCATCATTTCCATGCTGAGTTCCCAGTTCTTGTATGAGAGTCCGAGGCTGATGCCATAGGTTACGTCCGGAGTCGGATCACCGATTTTTGTACGGTCGTCCGGTGTGATTTTTCCGTCTCCGTTTACATCGGCAAACTTCAGGTCACCCGGAGTGACGGTTGCCAGTGTGTTCACCGGAGAAGCATCGATTTCAGCTTGGTTTTGGTAAACACCGGCTACTTTATAGCCGTAGAAATAACCGATCGGGTAGCCTGCCATTGTATAGCTTTGGCTCTTATCGCCTGCGATGATGGAGTACCCATCCTGTACCAGACTTTTCACTTTGTTGCTGATGGTAGTCAGGTTTGCACTGACAGAGTATCCCCAGTCACCGATCTGATCTCTCCAGGAAGCCATCAGTTCGACACCTTTGTTCTCAATCTCTCCAAGATTGCCGATGCCCGGTACGGTTCCCGACAGACCCGGTACGGTGGCGAGCAGGTCCTTGGTATTCTTCTTATAGTATACTCCTTCGAAATGGAAACGGTTACGGAACATATTGGTTTCAAAACCGGTTTCCCATGCTTCTACTTTCTCCCAACGGAGACGTGGGTTGGGCAGATAAGCCAGTTGGTAGCCCGGATAGATGATAGCCGGTTTGCCGAATACGGCAGCAAAAGCATTTTCCAACAGAGGTTCTGCCGGATAAGCCTTATCCATATTCTGGTTTCCCAGTGTACCCCACGAGCCTTTCAGTTTCAACATGTCCAGCCACGTGATATCTTTCATAAATTCTTCTTCGGTCATCAACCATCCGGCACCTATGGAGTAGAAATTCTGCCACTGGTTGCCGGTATATGCGAAAGCTGAAGAACCGTCGCGGCGGAACGAACCGTTGAACAGATATTTACCTTTATAGTTGTAGATGATACGTGCCAGCATAGATACGGTGGTGCGCTCCCATTGTGTACTTCCGTTGGTGGCGGTAGCCAGGTCGCCGATGCTGACGAACCATTTATCGGGATTGTTCGGAATCACCAGTCCGATGCCCTGTCCGCGGGAAGCATCCAGTCCGCTGAGCGAATTATAATAGGTTGTGAAGCCGGCGGTGGCAGTCAGGTTATGTGTACCGTCGGCAAAACTGTTTTGGTAAGTCAACAGATAGTCACTCTGAACCTTGGTTTCGTTTTGCTTGTTCTGGCTCACTTCTGTTTTTCCGTTTCCGAGCGTAGCAACGTTCCCGGCCACGGTTGCGTCATATACCTTGATAATCGGTTTGTAAGTCCGGCTGTCATTGGTGGCATAGTCCATAGAGAACATTGCCTTAAAAGTGAAGTGTTTCAGGAAATCTACTTCACCATAGATGCTTCCAGATGCCCGGTAATTGACCGCGCGGGTGGTGTTGGCACGCAGATTGACGTCTACCATCGGATTGTTCATCTGTGCTTTCTGGAATTCCGGCAATGAAGTATATAGTCCGTATTCTTCGTTATATACCGGAGCCACCGGAGTGGTACGGATAGCGTTCAGAACCGTTTTGCTGTCGGCCGGCAGCATGCGTGCTCCGTTGAATTGGAAGCCTACTTTGATGTCTTTGGTAATCTTATAATCATTACTTGCATTGATGGTCACTTTGCTGTATTTTTCATGCTTGATGTTTCCCTGTTCGTGAGAGTAACCCACGCCGAGATAGAAGCTATGTTTTTCAGAAGCACCTGTGATGCTGACATTGTTGTTTGTAATGAATCCCGTCTGGAAGATCTCGTCTTGCCAGTCCGTATTCGCATTCCAGTTGCTGAAGTCGAACAGGGCATTTCCCTGGTTTGCCATTTGTTCGTTATAGAGTTCCTTAAACTGGGGTGCATTCACCATTTTGATTTTGTCTACTACGCTTTTCCAGCCGAAAGAGGTGTTGATGTTGACCAGCGTCTGTCCCTCTTTGGCACGTTTGGTGGTTACGATAATTACACCGTTGGCACCACGCACACCGAATATGGCCAGTGAGGAAGGGTCTTTCAATACTTCCATCGACTCGATGTCTTCCGGATTCAGGAAGTTGATGTTGTCGTTGAACAGTCCGTCTACAACATACAGAGGTTTGTAACCATTGATGGAGTTCGTACCGCGGATACGTATTTCCGGATCGGCACCGGCTTGTCCGGAGTTGACGATCTGTACACCTGCTATCTTTCCTTGGAGGGACGATAACGGGTTGGTTGCCGGTTTGTTGGCTATTTCCGAACCCTTGATGTTGGTGATAGAACCGGTCAGGTCGCGCTTCTTGGCACTACCGTAACCGATAATTACTGTTTCGGCAAGCATTTGTGAGTCGTCTTTAAGCGTGACATTTATCACAGTTTGCTGCCCCACTTTGATTTCCTGCTTTTCATATCCTACATACGAGAATACGAGTACATCGTTGGGCGTTACCGAAATGGAGTATTTGCCATCCATATCGGTAACGGCCCCGGTAGAAGTGCCTTTTACCAGGATAGATGCACCGATCAGGGGCTCGTTAAATGAATCTGTAACAGTACCTGTCACTGTCTTCGTTTGAGCCATGGCCACCGATGTGCTCAGTAGCAGGCAAGTCAGGACAAATACACTTTTCAGCCAGGAGGCTCTCTTCTGCCGAAGAAGTCGTAAAGGTTTAGTCTTCATTGCATTAAATTTTACCATTGTATAACTATTTTGATTTAACACACCTTCTGCCAGCTCTCTTTCAGATACTCGATAGTTATATCGACGGCAAAAGTATCCAATGAAACAAATAAAAGTCGAAAAAGATGTGAACAGATGGAAACTCCCTGCACTTTTAACATATATCGGACTTGGAATCCGACAAATGTAGAAGAAGCTTCTAGTATGATATATTTACCTTATGATGGTTGTTGGATTCTATATAATTGTATGGAATTATGTGCTTTAATTAAAGAGCTTTTCGAATTGCATCTATTATCTAATTGTTAATTGTCTAGGCTGGATAAAATAAACAATGATGCTAGAAAATTTTTTCATGATAGATGGTGTCCAAAATGGCGAAATCTCTATTATCAACTCATAAAAAACTAGTTATGATTAAAAAAAACGATTTTACTGACAATGTTAGTTGGGGCACTGTTTGCTTGTGATGATAAGTCCTCGATAATGCTTATACCAGTATTTTCCAACGCCAGTTGATACCGGAAGAAGTGACTACGCTAGCCAACACTTCCTTTGCGGCGACAAGTGGAAAAGGGGGTACTATCAGCGGTGTGCCCAGCTCTGCACAGTATCTCTATTTTATGGCTAATATCAAAACAGATGTCGGTCAGGTATTTCCCGCTGTCGAGGGAACGACAAGTGCTGATGCCAGACTACGCCTAAATCGTTTACAAGGTACAGCGCCCAGTGACTGGACTGCCAATGCTTTCGTAGATTATTGTACGCCTTTGGCTTCCGCATTGAGTTTCTATCCGGATGTAACGATCTCAACACCGAGATATCCCCGTATGAGTGAGTAATATTCCGTGGCGGCTATCAATACCTTAATAGATTTTTGATAGAAGTTGTATGTTTTATATATAGCTCTTTGAATGGACCGGCCATAAATAATTCGCCCGGGTGATATTTCTATCATCCGGGCGAAACCGTTTAAATTTTTACTTCGATATTCAGTTTACCGCCAAGCCCCCTTTCAACTATATCTATCAGGGTTTTCAGGGTCAAGTTACCTCCATCATTCTCTACTTTAGAGATAAACGTACGCTTTTTATTAATGCGCTCGGCCAGTTGTGCCTGCGTCATTTCTTTCTTCTGACGGGCATTGCGGATTTGAACGCCAATGCGCAGTGTTTCCAGCTCACGCTCCAAATTGTCTCGTCTGGGTGTACCTTTTACACCGTAAATTTCATCTTTAAATTGATCTAATGTTGTTATATCCATCATTACCTCCTTTTTTTATCATCATAATATTGGGCCATCAATCGGACAGCCTTGTCTATCTCTTTTTTAGGGGTTTTCTGCGTCTTTTTCTGAAAACCGGAAAGCAAAACCACTAATCGTCCCTTATCGAAAAAACAGAAGACACGAAATATATCACTACCTAAGGTGATACGCATTTCATACAGGCCGTCTGTGCCCTCTATGTGTTTAAGATACTTCGTCGGAATACATTCTATATTTTCTAAAATATCTAAGATTTTAATAATCTTGTTTTGTACTTTCGGAGATTGCTCCCTATAGAACTCTTTAAAATAAGACTTATACATAAGGAGCTCCCTAACCTTCTTTTCCATTCGACAAAGGTAACGTATATATTACATATAAACAAATGAAAAGTTCAGCAATTACAAAGATTTATGATACAACTACCCTTTCAATCCGGAAGAGGAAGGCAACCGATAGACGTACTTTTTCCTCTTTTCTCGCACAAAGATAGGCCGCAGACGTTCATCCATCAATGACCGCTACGCTATTTCATCAGAAAATATCCTGCGCTCCTGCGTCGTGTGGTATTTTCTGCCGAAATTCATTACCGGCTGTCCGTCTGTGTCTTGATGGATGTTTAAGAAAAAAGGAAAAAATGTGTAGGGGCTGCGCTGGTGATACCGGAAATTATGTGCACCTTTGTGTGTGATTCCACACCCATATTAATTTCGTAATGGGGCAACAGAGCCGTGAATCACTTGATTACGAAAAAATAATTTTGAAAAATATGGCAAATACTAATATGGAACACGGAGAAATAATACTATACCAACCAGACAATACTATAAAACTGGAAGTGCGAATAGAGAATGAAACTGTTTGGTTGACACAAGCACAAATTGTTAACTTATTCCAGTCAAGTAAAGCCAATATCAGTGAGCATATAAGAAATATATATGACTCAGATGAATTATCTGCTGAATCAACTGTTCGGAAATTCCGAACAGTTCGAATGGAAGGTAATAGAAAGGTTACCCGCATTCTTGAATATTATAATCTGGATATGATTATTTCCGTAGGTTATCGTGTGAATTCCAAGCGAGGAGTCCAGTTCCGCCAATGGTCAACAGGAGTACTTAAAGAATATCTATTAAAAGGCTACGCAATCAATCAGCGCGTGGAGCAGTTGGAAAACAAAGCAAACACCCATGACCGGCAACTGGAAGAGTTAACAAACAAAGTCGACTTTTTCGTCCGGACTTCATTACCTCCTATTGAAGGTGTCTTTTTCAACGGACAGATTTTCGATGCCTATGTCTTTTCCGCTCAGTTGATAAAGTCTGCAAAGTCATCTTTAGTATTGATTGACAACTTTGTCGATGAAAGCGTGCTCTTACTATTGAGTAAACGTTTGCCCGGAGTGACTTCTATCATATATACCAAGCAAATAACTCCACAGTTAGAATTAGATTTGACAAAGCACAACAGCCAATACCCCCCAATAGATATACGTACCTACCAGCACGCACATGATCGATTTTTAATTATAGATAATTTAGAGGTCTATCATATAGGAGCTTCACTTAAGGATCTTGGCAAAAAACTTTTTGCTTTTTCTAAAATGGAAATGCCAGCCAAGATAATCACTGATTTATTATAATCCTTATTCACACAAGGACAGGTCGGCTGTCCGTCCGTACCCTCGGGAGAGTTTTCGAAAAAAGGAAAAAGTGTGTAGGGGCTGCGCTTGTGATACCAGATATTATGTGCACCTTTGTATGTTTCCTGTAGCGTCGGTCTTGTCTGTTACTTGGCGGCTGCTGAAAGACGACTATTTAAAAACTTTAGATAAACGATTCTGTTCCCGTGCCTGATACTGTAATGGGTCGGCATATTTTTCTTTCTTGCCTTGGCATTGAAAGTTTGATAGTTCAAACGGGTCAGCAGAACCGTTCTATTTTCGTTAAACCTCCCTATACTAACGGTGTTCAGCAAACAATCCCACCGATAAAAGTGTTTCATTATACATTTTTTAGCCGTTTGCTATGGTAATTCAAAAATTATCACCATCTTTGTGGTGTACTATCAGATTTTTGTAAGGCAGAAACAAAGGGGAGAAATCACCTTTGTTTTACACTAACTGTAGGTGTATAATTTTATATACCTACAGTTTCTGGATAAAAACGGCTCCTGCCCCCGTGTCTAACTTGTAATGGGTTAGCATATTTTTCTTTCTTTGTTTCGGCTTTGAAAGTCTGATAGTACAAGCGGGTCAGCAGGGCCGTTCATTCTTCCCTGCCCGATTATACGTTTGTGCTATGGGCAAACCTATTATTAAAATCCTGTATTTCCATCGGCGGAGAACCAACGCAAGCGGATGGTATCGGTTGGAATATATTTTCCAGCGAGGTAAGAAGACTCTACGTTATGTGCTTTCCACTCGTGACCCTGAATATTTAGTTTGTTTCTGCTCCCCCTGCATGGTCGAACGTTCAGAAATGATTGTCTTTGTGGCCGAACTTCTTTTAGAAATTCATAAGGTGAAATATTCATATTTAAAAGTTACGCCAAGTTATGCCTATGCTACTCCTAAATATAAATCCCGAATCAACCAAATGTGCAAAAAGAGCCGTTATCACAAAACGCCTGTCATTATAGACGGACTATAGCACTTTAATCTTTCATGATCAATTTTCTTTTATAATTGGCCTTGAATCTAAATCCCGCTCACCTAACCAGTTAGCTCGCCGAACCGCTGTCACTCTATCCCCCCGGAGGACAGCGGTTCTCTTTTTGCTTTGCAATTATCAGACTAAGTGATGCTATTGGGTTTAACCTTAAGATAGATTATCGGTCAGGTTAGTGAGTTTTCAAATCAATATCAAATAAGAATCTGGAAGAAACAAGGCAGTTGGTATCTTAAAACATAAACTCTTTAATGGATTGTATCTAAGTGTTTTATGATGAGTCCTGCTACCCGGGCTGATATAACATAGTATACCATTTTCGGTTAAACATTAAAGGAAAACAAAATGCTCTAAACGATATTTTTACTTGAAAAGTGAACTTCTTTCTGTTGTAAGTCAGTGAATTAGTTCCTGATGTGCTCCCAAAACGGCGGGTGTAAGATGGAAGATCGAAAGGCGAAAAATGGTTCTTCTTCAAATTTGGTGGTAAGTTTTCTTTTACTCATGGAATCTA
>OHHU01001446.1_pt1 | contig 10317 bp, 7 predicted proteins | sample 1568151 | NCBI WGS metagenome assembly OHHU01 (sample SAMEA3879572, study PRJEB24766) | human gut metagenome | biome: human-associated habitat; feature: feces | place: USA | collected 1985/1987 | reverse complement strand
TGATTGATTTCTATGTTCTTCCGCATTATCTTACAGCACCATTTAAGAAAGTTACCGAGAAAATAATGACTGAGTTTTCGGATTTGAATCTATGCCCAATTAACAACCGTCAGGGAATTGTAATTGATGGTGAAGGTTCAAAGGTTATTTGCAAAGACTAATTTGAAAATTCCAGTTTGTCGAGATAAACAATCAACCCAGCGTCGCGTCATGCGGCGCTTTCTTTTTACCCTTCTGGAGGTGATACCCCATGATCTGCGTCTATCCCGCCGACTGCTCCGACTTCTCCGCCAACGGCAACGGCACCCTTTCCCCGCTGTCGGCAGAGGTTACCGAAACGCTTAATGGTGAATACGAACTAACACTGGTGCATCCCATTGATGAGGCCGGAAAATGGCAGCGGCTGGTGGAGGGCTGTATCCTCCGCGCTCCGGTGCCTGCCGCCATGACGCCCCGCGTACACTTCTCCGCGCTGGGCGACGACAGCGGCGCGGAAGTCTGGCGGGTGAACACCGACTTCTCCGGAGCGCAGACCCGGAAAGGCACACTCCGGCTCCGTTCCGGCCCCGGCACCAAATACAAGACGCTGGCCAGCTACAAGCACGGCTCCCTTGTTCAGGTCGTCACCAAGACCAACAGCAGCTGGTATGAGGTCACCGCCCCGGATGGGAAGCACGGGTACATGTCCACCATCTATTTGGTGTTTGATCACAGGGAAAGCTCCGCGTCAGAGGCAATATCCTCGACAGTAGAAGAACGCCAGCTGCGGGATCAGCCCTTCCGTATTTACCGGGTAGTGCCGGAGCTTGACAAGATCACCGTTTACGCCCGGCATGTGTTCTACGACCTGCTCGACAATATGATCCAGTCCTACAAGCCCTCATCCGCAGCGGTGGGGGCTTCTGTTGTGCAGACCATTTCTTCTTCCTGCTTATCGGAGCATGATTTCACCTTCTATTCCGACCTGGACAGCCGGGCGGAGGACGTGGAGTTTGTGAACATCAATCCCGTGGACGCCCTGCTGGGTGAAGGTGGTGTGGTGGAGAAATACAAGGGCGAGCTCACGCGGGACTGGTGGGATGTATTTCTGGTGAAGCGCGTGGGCCAGGACAGCAACGTGCAGATCGGACAGGCGAAAAACCTGCTGGGCATCAGCTATGACGTTGACCTGACCGATGTGGTCACCCGCATTATGCCCACAGGCGAGGACGCGGACGGAAACGTGCTGTACCTCCCGGAACTGTTCATCGACAGTCCGCTTATCGGGAATTATACCCACCCGAAATGGATTCACCTGCCCGTTTCGGATGCCAAGGAAAAGACAGACGGCGACGACAAGAAAACCAAAGAACAGTGCTACGCCGCCATGCGGGAAGCGGTGCAGGCCCAGTATGACTCGGGCTGCGATATGCCCACCGTCACCCTGAACGTGGATTTCATCAACTGCGCGGAAACTGAGGAGTACAAGGAGTACGGCTTCCTGCAGAACATCTACCTGGGGGACGCTGTGCGGGTCATCGCGCCCCGAATCGGGGTACAGGTGTCCATGCGTATGACCCAGTATACCTACGACTGCCTGACGAAGAAGTACACCAGCATGACCCTGGGCACGGTGGCCGATACGGTGGAGGGCAATACCATCTCCGCGAGACAGCTGCCCAGCGGTATTATCACCGGGAGCAAGCTGGCTATTAACTCCGTAGGCACAGGCGCTCTGCAGTCTGGCTCGGTCGGCTCTGTCCAGATCCAGATGGCAGCGATTGAAACGGCCCACATCCAGGATGCAGCCATCAGCAAGGCCAAAATCGGTGAAGCAGCTGTCGGAACGGCGCAGATCGAGGATGCTGCCATTGTTCGGGCAAAGATAGCCCAGGGTGCCATCGGATCTGCCCAGATCGACGACGCTTCGATCACCCGTGCCAAGATCGGTGAAGCGGCCATTGGTGCCGCCCAGATTGAGGATGGCGTGATCACCTCCGCGAAGATTGGCGCGGGAGAAATCCAGGAAGCCAATATCCATGACGGCGCGATTACCCATGCCAAGATCACGGATGGTGCCATCCGGAACGCCCATATTGAAAACGGCGCTGTAGATAAGGCCAAGATTGCGGATGCCGCCATTACCAATGCGAAGATCGACGGTGCGGCCATCGGCACGGCAAACATTCAGGATGGTGCCATTGTGCGGGCCAAAATCCTCGACGGCGAAATCGTCACCGCGAAGATTGCTGACCTCGCTGTGACTGGAGCAAAGATCGCTGGTCTGGCCGTCACGACCGCCAAGATCGCGCAGGCAGCAATCACCAACGCACAGATCGCCAATGCCGCCGTGGATACGGCTCAGATTGCTCTTGGTGCCATCACCGCCGCCCTGATTGCCCAGGGTGCTGTGGGCACTGCGCAGATCGCGGACGCCAGCATCACGGACGCGAAGATCGTAGAGCTCACTGCCAATAAGATCAATGCAGGTACACTTTCCGTGGAACGGCTGATCATCCGGGGCAACAATCAGAGCCTGATCTATGCCATCAACAACATGGGTGAGCTTGTCTCTGCCGAGGTCGATACCATTGACGGCTATGTGCTGACTCAGCGGACGATCACGGCAGACAAGATCGTCGTGCACAGCATCACAGCAAATGAACTGGCTGCGCACACAATCACAGCCAATGAAATCCTCGCCGGGACGATCACGGGCAACGAGATCGCCGCTGCCACCATTGAGGGCAGCAACATCAAGACAGGGACGCTGACCACATCCCATGTAGCTGCGGACTTTGGAGAATCGCTCGACCTGTCCAGCAACCGGAGTGTGGCCATCAGTGTGGAGAAAGCGCTGGAAGGCATGTCTGTCGGCGGCAGGAACTATGTGCTGAATTCCGGCTCCGAATCCACAGGATCAGCCGACCTCATTGCCCGGTACTCCCTGGCTGAAGCCATGGAGGAAGGCGAAACCTATTCGATCTCCCTGTCCATCTCCATGTTGGATCTTTCCCGGATTACGGTACGCACCTCCGAAGGAGACAAGGTGCTGGCAACGATCCGGCTCGATGACGTCGATACGCAGACTGTCAATGCTTCCTTTACAGCAGAATACGCCAGCGGAAAGACGCCGGACGATAATCCCGATTACGGCGACATCCTCATTTATCGTGACCCAACAGGCGACGCTGACCCCGAAACCACTACCGTTCATTGGGTAAAGCTGGAAAAGGGCTCCATGGCCACCGACTATACCGCCGCTCCCGAAGACGGCGAAGCGTCCCTGGAGCAGAAGCTGGCTTCTGTCCGGGCGCAGATCAGCACCGAGGGCGACAGCATCCGGCAGGAGGTACAGGCGAATTACGCGCTGGCCAGCGATATGTCCCAGGTCAAGTCTCAGATGGGCACACTCTCCGAGCAGTCGGAAAGCAACTTCACCTGGGCCGTCACCCGCATTAATCAGATGCAGCAGGACATGGAAACCGCCCAGGAAGCCACAGGGGAACAGCTGGCGGTCTTCCGAACCTATATGACCTTTGATGAGGATGGGCTGGTTATCGGCAAGACCGGGAACCCGTTCACTTTCCGTGTCGTAAACGACCGTCTGGCCTTCTACATGAACGACACCGAGGTGGCGTACCTGAGCAACAACAAGCTGTACGTCACGCAGGCGGAGATCATCAGCAAGCTCATCATCGGACGCTTTGCTTTTGAACCCCAGACCAACGGGAACCTCTCCCTGATCTACAACGGCTGATGCCGGGAAAGGAGCAGTTATGGCGACAACCGTATCCTATGCCGCGTCGCTCTGTACGCGGAAATACACATCCTCCGCTAATGCTAAAAGCAGCGCAGCCTGTCAGGAATTCTATGATTCCAGCTACAACTACGTCGGCATCATCAGCTTCTCCGGCATGAACCTGGCGAACAAGGTGATCACCGGGATCTGGCTGGACATTGACGCGGCGAAGGCAGGCTACGGCGCAGGCAGCACGAAAACCGTCTTTCTGCGAAAGGCCAATTACCAGAATGGCATCGCGTCCGGTATTGCAGGCTGGCAGTACACCGGGGATGAGCTTGGCACTTTTGACGGTTCCTTCTATGGAAACTACACCAGCTATTACATTACCGGATCGCTGTTCAATGCCATGGCGGCATACATTGCTGCCGGAAACAACAGCTTCACCATCTATAACCCGTATGCCAGCGCATCATCCCACGGGTATTCCTTCAACTACATGCAGTTGGAGAGCGTTGTTATCACGGTCACCTATGAGGAGGCTGTGTCTCAGCCGACGGTCTCTTCTTCCTCGGTCAACCTGGGCAGCGCTCTGACGATCTACACCAACCGCCAGAGCACAGCGACCGTACACACCATCTCTTATTGGTTTGGTGAAACGAGCGGAGCCATCGCCACAAACGTCGGCGCTTCTGTTTCCTGGACGCCGCCTTTATCGCTGGCAAGCCAGATCCCGAACGCCACCAGCGGCATCTGCACGATCACCTGCAACAGCTTTGTCAACGGGACGCTGACCGGAACCAGAACATGTACGGTCACGCTCACCGTACCTGCGACCGTCGTTCCATCCATTTCCTCTGTGGCAGTGGAGGATACCAATGAGACCGTGGTGACGAAGATTGGTGCCTATGTGAAATCCCTGAGTACGCTCTCAGTGGCCATTACGGCGGCAGGCATTTATGGGAGCACCATTTCTTCCTACCGTACCTCGTTGGATGGCGTCACCTATACGGCAGCATCCTTCACAGCCAGCAAGAAACTGTCCGCCGCCGGGGATATGACTATGACGGTCACCGTCACCGACGGCCGTGGCCGGACAGCCACCTACACAAATACCTTTAATGTACTGGATTATGCGGTGCCTTCCATCAAGAAATTCTCGGCTGAACGATGCAACTCGGATGGATCGGCGGCACAGGTGGACGGCACGAAGGTACGATACTCCTTCCAGGGCAGTGTGACTTTCCTGAACAACAAGAACGGCTTGTCCTGCGTCATTTACTACAAGCTGAAAAGCGCTACTGCTTGGACAACTGCCGAACAGATGGCCATCACATCCTATACCGTCACAGCCACCAACAAGCTGCTGTCTTAGACCTTTGACGCGCTGTACAGCTATGACATCAAGGTGCGTCTGACGGATTACTTCTACTACGTGGAGCAGGCCGTCAGCATCGGCACCAAGGGTGTGATCCTGGACTTCATGGCGGACGGTACCGGAATCGGCATCGGGAAGGTGGCAGAAACTTCCGGGTACATTGACTGCGGCTGGCCGCTGAAGCTGAGCACTGCTCTGGCTGTAGCCTACGGTGGAACGGGAGCCACATCGGCAGCAGGCGCGATTGCCAATCTGGGCGGCGTGAAGAAAACCGGGGATACCATGACGGGCAACTTGAACATCTCCGGTTACCTGTACCCGTCCATGCTCCTGCTTCCGACCTACAATGACACAACCAACCGGACGGTGTTTGAAGGCAGCTACGCAGGCGCTTCGTCTTTTGCCGCCTGGGAGGACAGCACGGGCAACAACCGCCGGATGCTGGAAGTCCGCACAAAGGCTTATCAGAACAGTCTCGACTGGGCTGTGCTCCTGCGTGTCTGTGACGCAGGCACATGGGCCAACTACCGTGTGTTCCATTCTGGCATGCCCTCCGGTGTGCCTGTCGCCAACGGCGGCACAGGAGCCACCACCGCCGCAAACGCTCGGAGCAATCTGGGCACAAATAACGCAGGCAACATCACCACAGGCACACTGGCCATGGCTCGTTTGCCATTCAAGGTGGCTTATGGCTCTGGTTCCGTAGCAGGCAACAGTGCTCTCAGCATCAATTACAGCGGTGCCGGGTTCACGGCCATTCCGTGTGTGGTGGTCAGTTACTCCACCAGCAGCGGAAACTGGTCAGGCGATAACGGTGCACTGAAAGTTCACAGCAAAACAACAACAGGCGCGACAATCATCGTCGGCGGTAATTTCAATACGGCAAGGAATATTGACTGGATCGCGATTGGAGTGTAACCATGAGCCTTTTTCACTCTCGGGATCAGCCCGCTTCCGATTCGGAGGCGGGTTTTTCTATATCAAAATGATTGGAGGAAACGACAATGCGGAACTTTTCTATCGATCTGATCTGGGCGAAGATCCAGATCGCCATCACGGCCATCGGCGGATGGCTGGGGTACTTTCTCGGCGGCATCGACGGCCTGATGATTGCCCTCATGATCTTCATGGGGCTGGATTACGTGACCGGGGTCATGTGCGCAATCATCGACAAGAAGCTGTCCTCCGCCGTGGGATTCAAGGGCATCTGCAAAAAGGTGCTCATCCTGTTCATGGTGGGTATTGCGAACATCGTTGATCTGCATGTGATCGGCTCCGGCAGTGCGCTGCGGGGCGCGGTGATTGCCTTCTACCTCTCCAATGAGGGCCTGAGCCTGCTGGAGAACGCGGCCTACATCGGCCTGCCCATCCCGGACAAGCTGAAGGAAATCCTGGAGCAGCTTCATGACCGCAAGGATAAGGAGCACACGGACAACACGACCGACCAGGGCGACGGCGAATAACCGCCGCCCTTTTCCTATGTGGAGGTGACAAAAATGTCTGAAAGAATCAATACGCCGTTCACCAATGAGCACTTTGCCGACTGGTGCCAGAAGATGGTGGGCCAGCCGTACTGGTACGGTACCTGTGTCTATAAGGCAACCAACAGCCTGCTGTCCAGGAAGAGCAACCAGTATCCGTCCTCTTATGCTTCCAGCCGTATGTCCCGTTACAAGCAGGACATCGCCAACAAGGCCGTCGTGTCCGACTGCATCGGCGGCTGCAAAGGCTATGCCTGGACAAACGGCGGTCAGGGCGTGCTCGAAGCCGTCGGGACGGACAAGAGCATCACCAGCAAGTACGGCTCCAACGGGTGCCTGGACAAGGGCGCGAACAGCATGTTCACCTGGGCCAAGTCCAAAGGGATGGACTGGGGCACCATCGACACCCTGCCGGAGATCCCTGGTCTGGCGCTGTACAAGGACGGTCATGCTGGATACTACGTTGGCAACGGCTATGCCGTGGAGTGGCAGGGCTTCAGCTGGGGCTGCGTGAAAACGCAGGTGAAAAAGCGCCCCTGGACACACTGGTACAAGCTGCCGTTTATCGACTACGGCGACACCAGCGGCGCACAGATTGCCGTGGAGGCTGTCACCGTGTACACGCTGGGCAGCAGACTGCTGAAGAACGGCTCTTCCGGCGCAGACGTCAAAGCCCTGCAGGAGCTTCTGAATCAGCTGGGTGCCACCCTTGTGGTGGACGGCCAGTTCGGAAGCAAAACGGAAGCCGCTGTGAAGGCTTTCCAGAAGAAGGCCGGAATCAAGCAGGACGGCAAGTACGGCGACCAGACCCATGCCACCTTGATGGCCGCTGTGGCGGAGGACGATGCCGGACAGCAGGCCATGACGGAAACGCAGCCTGAGCCGGAGCAGGAACAGCCCGTTGCTGGGCAGACCACCATCCGGGTGCTGATCAAGTCCTCCGGCGGGAAGGTCAATATCCGCACGGGCAACGGTACCAGCTACAGCCGGATCACCGCTGTCGCGCCGGGCACAACACTGGAGTATGTGGCCAGCGCCTTCAACGGTTGGCAGGCAGTGAAGATCGGGAGTCAGGTCGGATGGGTTTCCGGGGAGTTCAGCGAGATCGCAACCGAATAAATGATCATGGGGTTTTGCCTTCGGGCAGAGCCCCAACTTTTTTATTGGAAAAACCGGAAAAGTGCCGCTCCGACTGTCCGTAAGGCACTGAAGGAGACAACGATACACATCCCTTCAGATTGGAGCAGCGCGATGACCCAGGAACAGAAAAGGCAGATAACCGAGATGCGGAAACAGAATCTTGGTTACGCATACATCGCTAAGGAACTGGACATATCCCTCAACACGGTCAAGGCATTTTGCCGGAGAAACGACCTTGCCGGGAACCGTTCCACCACTGACACACAACCCGAAAAAATATCGGTTTCGTCTCAAAAAGTTGACTTGATTCGTGCCGACAGTAGAGTTAATAGTACTACTGCTAAGCAGCCGAGAGCCCTTGAAAACACTGGACTTTCGGATGATTCGCCAGTCTGTGAGGTGACGGTTTCCTACGCGGATGAACCCGATCTTGGTGCCGTCGCTGACGTGCTGGATCTGCTTACACATGCAAACTACGGGAGGTGAAAAAAGATGAAGCGAGTCATATGCCTCTACCGTGTTTCGACCGTCGGCCAGGTGGATCATGATGACATCCCCATGCAGAAGCTGGCTTGCCGCGAATATGCGGCGTCCCACCCGGACTGGGAGATCGTTGATGAGATTTCCGAAAAAGGCATCTCGGGTTACAAGGTCAGCACCAATGACCGCGATGCCATTGTGGAGATTAAGAAGAGGGCCATCATGCACAAGTTCGATGTGCTGCTGGTTTTCATGTTCGACCGTATTGGCAGGCGGGATGATGAAACACCCTTTGTGGTGCAGTGGTTTGTTCAGCAGGGTATAGAGGTCTGGAGCGCCCGTGAAGGTGAACAGCGCTTCGATAACCACGTCGACAAGCTCCTGAACTACATCCGTTTCTGGCAGGCATCGGGTGAAAGCGAAAAGACTTCCATCCGTGTGAAAACCAAGCATTCCCAAATGGTGCAGGAGGGTCAGTACCGGGGAGGACATCTACCTTACGGCTACAAGCTGGAGCATCAGGGCCGCACCAACAAAAAGAACCAGCAGGTGCGGGATCTGGTCGTTGACGAGGATGAAGCAACCATCGTCAAAGAGATCTTCGACCTGCTGACCAATCACGGGTACGGCACAAACCGGGTCGCGCAGTACCTGAATGAAAAAGGGATCAAGACCAAACGCGGAACAAGTCTCTGGCGCGGGACAAGCATCCGGGCGATCATCGACAACCCGATCTACATCGGCATTTACCACATGCAGGGAGTGCAGTCTGAGCCGTTTGACCATTTGAAGATCATCGACGAAGACCTGTTCATGCGGTGCCAGCAGACGGTCAAAGGCAGATCGACCAAGAACTACGACGGCGAGCCGGTGGTCTTCAGGACGGACACCCGGAGCCTGCTGACGGGCGTTATCTACTGCGGACACTGCGGATGCAGGCTCTGCTACAACCATCATCATGAGGAAAGAAAACTGGCTAACGGCGGCACTGGCATCTACGACTATGAAACCTACCGCTGTTACCGGAAAATCTCCTCATCGAGAACATGTGAAGGACAGAGCGTCTACAAGGCGACCGCGCTGAATGAGGCGGTTGAAAATCAGGTCAGGCTGTTCCTTTCCAAGCTGGAGGCGGTTCCCAAGGAGCGACTTGTGGAGCTTGCCAGCGCCCGGAATGAGGAAACCTACAAGGTGGCCTACAAGCAGGCGCAGAAGGATTTTGAAAATGCTCAAAAGCAGGTCACCGCCTTGGAGGAGGAAGCCGTCAAGGCACTGACCGGAGAAAGCCAGCTGGATCTGAGTATCGTCAATCAAATGCTCCTGAAGCACCGGGCAAAACTGGAAGCCTCTCAGAAGGCAATGGAAGAAGCGCAGGCCCGGATGCAGGCGGAGCAGGAAAACGCTAAAGCCACCAAAGCTCAGATGGATGAGCTGCTTTCCTGGGCAGAGTGCTTCGACAAGGCTGACATCGGCACCAAGCACTTGATCGTCTCCCGGTTGATCGAGCGGGTGGAAGTCCGAACCGGATACAAAATGCACATCAAATTCAAGATTTCACTGAAGCAGTTCCTCGGTCAGGAGTAATCCTGATCGGGGATATTTTTGTTGCAGGGCGTTGGCTCTGCTTTTTTTTGTGCCGTAAGCTTATAGGAAGTGTGTCTGTCCGGCAAACCGTTCACATCGAGCAGGGTACCCGTTCACATCGAAACCAGCAAGCCGTTCACATCGATGCCGGGCTACCGTTCACATCGACTCGCGTGAACGAAATGGGCGACCAACCTGTTAACATCGAAAATGAAACTGCACACTCGAAATTTTGAATGTTCGTGAATGAGCGTAATTGATAGAAGCTAATAGTATGCCGGTCAGGCCCTCCCACGGGGAGGAGGGCACTTGTCCAAGAGACAGAAAAAAACCTCGAAAGCCTTATGCCTTCGAGGTTTTGTGGTGGTCGCAACAGGACTCGAACCTGTGACCCCATCGATGTGAACGATGTGCTCTACCAACTGAGCCATGCGACCTTATCCGAACGATTCTGACAACATCTCCTAATATGTTCGGGTTTTTAGGGGAGCCTTCCGTGGATTCGAGTGAACGGCTTGCCAGCAACCTGTTCA
>OHHU01001442.1_pt1 | contig 10334 bp, 9 predicted proteins | sample 1568151 | NCBI WGS metagenome assembly OHHU01 (sample SAMEA3879572, study PRJEB24766) | human gut metagenome | biome: human-associated habitat; feature: feces | place: USA | collected 1985/1987 | reverse complement strand
GTCTGTGACCGCCCCAATGAATAATGAATGATGAATAATTAATAGTGAATAATTGTGGTGTGCCTGCGCACTTTTTTAATTGCGCCTTTGCGCTGCTACCGATACGATTTTTGCGTCAGCCCGACCGGAGGGTGCAGGCAAAACCATGACAGGCGGAACGGATAAATCCGTTCCCTACGGCTATAGATTTTAGTGCAGGCAAAGCCATGAAACGGGCGATCAATGATCGCCCCTACGGGTGCGGTGCTAAACTCAATTCAGCACTAATGTAGCGCGTGGCAGCTACGGTTTCCACCGTTGTCTCGTTACCGGGATACCGCAATATGTTTATCCGTAGGTGCGCTAAAGCGCTACTGAAAAAACGGAACGGATAAATCCGTTCCCTACAAGGGTGCAGATGAAAATTTGCACTAATATAGCACAATCCCCCCTGGCGCGAAACGATATGGTTTCCAGCAATTTTTCGATACCGGGCAAGCGCAAAAAACGTATCCGTAAAATTTTAATGCGCCACTGAAAAATGTATAAGGAGCGGCGTTAATTCGCCACTAAAAAGATGGAGATAAGGTTGCAGGCTTTTGAAAGCCTTGATTCTACGAATAATTATTTAAAGAAGCTTGCGGCGGAGGGCGCGGCGGAGGGTACGGTCGTCATTGCCGACGAGCAGACCGCCGGGCGCGGCAGAATGGGCCGCAGCTTCGCGTCGGCCGCCGGCTGCGGCATATACATGTCGATGCTGCTGCGTCCTGCCGACTGTGCGCCGGACTGCGCGCAGAGCCTGACGGCCGTCTGTGCCGTCGCGGTGTGCCGCGCCGTGGAAAAGGTCTGCGGCCGCGCGCCGGGCATCAAATGGATAAACGACCTGTACCTGCGCGGCAAAAAGATCTGCGGCATACTGTGCGAAAGCTCGGTGAAAAACGGCAGGGTCGATTACGCCGTGCTGGGCATCGGCTTGAATGTCACGACACGCATCGAGGACTTCCCCGAGGAGCTGCGCGAAACGGCAGGCTCGCTGCTGACGCAGACGGGCTTTGTTTTCGAGCGCGGCAAGCTCATTGCCGCGATCATCGCGGAGCTAAGCTCGCTGTACACAGCATGGCTCGAAGCGCCGAGCGTGTGCCACGCCGAATATAAGCGCCGCTGCATCGTGCTCGACAGGCAGATATCCGTAAGCTCACCCGAGGGGGAGTATGAAGCCGTCGCCGAGGGAATAAGCCCGGACTACGGGCTCATCCTTCGCCTTGACGACGGAACGCGCCGCACGGTTCACAGCGGCGAGGTTAAGATAAAAATGTAAACTCGTGAGAGGAGAAGATCATGAAAAAACAGACGGCATATATTTTCGCGGCATTCATCGTTGTGCTGATCATACTTGCCATAGTTATCATGTGGCTGACCGGCGGCATAGGCGGCGATAAGCCCGAAGCGACTCCGACCCCGGAGGTCGAGACGAGCGCTCCGCGCCAGACTCAGTTCGTCATCCCGACTGCCACGCCGCAGCCCACCGAGGCTGTTCCGACCGAGACTCCGACGATGACGGCAACACCGACTCCCACTCCCGAAGCACCGAGCGGCACGGTTATCGGCTCGGGCTCGTTTGATTCGTCGACCGGCGTCGGCCTGAACACCCACACCGCGTGGACGGCAGCCGAGCAGGCAGACGGCAGCGTCAAGCTCACGCTGTCGGTGTATGTGCGCTCGTACACGCTGGAGATCGGTCAGCGCTCGATCGCGATAAGCGTAAACGGCGCGACCTCCGGCGGCTTGACGCGATCTTTCAGCGTCGATTCCCCGAACTCGCAGACCGATACGCTCATCTACACCTATTCGACGACTGTTCAGAAGGGCAGTGCCGTTTCCGTCAGCGTAGATTGGAACTACAAGGGCCAGTACAGCGGCCGGGATCTCGACGTGATCTCATCGTCATCGTCGATTTTTTAGCAGCGATTTTTAGAGGCGAATTGACGCAGCTACGGATACGGTTTTTGCGGTCGCCCGGCAACGCAGACTACGTCTGCGAAGTAATAAGTAAAAGGTAAAAGTGAAGAAGTGAGGTATTCGCCCGGAGGGCGAATGAATTTAAATCCGTGCCGTAGGCACACCACACCTATTCACTATTACCTATTACCTCTTCACTGCGGCCAAAGGTCGCTTGTAGGGAACGGATAAATCCGTTCCCTACAGCTATAGATTTGAGTTCCGGCAAAATCGATACATATAGAAACAATGTGGCGCCTGCGGCGCGGATTTATTTACACCTCATCTGCCGCAAGCGGTTTTTTAGTGGCGCTTTTACATTGTACCGATACGGTTTTTGCGTCAGCCCGACCGGAAACTGCCGGCTAAACCATCACAGCGGAACGGGCAAGCCCGTTCCCTACGAGGGTGCGGCGCAAATTTTGCACTAATATAGCACAATCTTGCGTAGCGCGAGAGTTTCACGGTTTCGTCAGCACCCTCGATACCGGGCAACCGCAATAACCGTATCCGTAGCTGCCTCAAATCGCCACTAAAAGACTCCAGAGGTTGGAGATTTGAGGGGAGAGGCGGTCGTAGGTCCAGTGCTTTGCGCTGTTATCAGGGCTGTTGGGATCGTTGACGGTAAAGCCGCAGCTGTCGTAGCCGGTAAGAACGACGAAGTGTCCGCTGCTTGTGAAGTCGCCGGGGCCGAGCGCGAGGATAATGACCGCGCCGGAGTCCAGCGCGTTTTTCATCGACTGCTCCCACAGCGGAAGCTCGGTTGCGGAAAGGCCGAGCAGAGCGCTGCCCTCGCTGATAAGCGTCCACGAGCTGCCGTTTCCGGGCACGCAGTAGCCGTTTTTCTCGGCAAGGCGCGCGACGAACAGCGGCGAGTATGCGGCGTTTTTCGTGAGATACACCGCCGCCATCGACAGGCAGGTCGGGCCGCAGCCTGAGGTGCCGATAAAGCCGCTGCCGTATGGCTCATAGCCCCAACGCTCATCCCATTGAATAAACAGCGGTACGGCGCCGCTTTGCGCGTCGGCAGAAAGGTCAATATCAAAGCGCCTGTCCTTCAGCTCCGGGTAGTTGTAGACATAGTCCAGAGTCTGCGGACATTTCTCGGCCGTTTCGACTAAAATTTCGGGGTACTCGCCGCTTGTGCGTATCTTTTCGAGCTTTTCTGCGTCGGTCGGGCCGTCCGACAGCGGCAGGCCTATGTCCGAGCAGCCGGAAAGCTGCGCGGCAAAAATGCATATGCAAAGACAAACGGAAATAAGCTTTTTCATAATATCCTCCCGTGAGCAAAAAGCGCTCCTGTTTTCGCTGCTATCGTAGCAAAAACAGGAGCGCTGTTTATCCGTTTGTCCTTATGAAATCCTGATGTTTTCCGCCCGAAAATCTTACGATTTTCTTACGGGCAGAGTAACGGTGAACTCGACTGTTTCATCGGCGCTGCGCGCGTTTATCTTGCCGCCGTGGAGGGTGACAATGTTGCTCGCTATGGCAAGACCCAGCCCGGCTCCGCCGGAGGACGAGCGCGCGGAATCGAGCCTGTAAAACTGCTCGAAAATGCGCCGCAGCTTATCCTCGGGGATGGTGTTTCCGCGGTTAACGACGCTGACGGAAACGCTGTCGCCGTCAAGCTGCGCGTTTATCACGATCTCGGTGTCGGGATAGCTGTACAGCACCGCGTTGCGCAGGAGATTGTCGAAAACGCGCTGCATTTTTCCGGCGTCGCAGCTTATCGGCAGCGCATCCGGCGCGCAGAGGGTGCAGGTGAGCGATTTTTCCTTGAGCATGGGCATGAACTCAAACCTGAGCTGCTCGAGCAGGCGCACAAGGTCTATGCTCGAGTAATCGAGCGTAACGGTCGATAGATTAAAGCGCGTGATCTCGAAAAACTCGTTTATCAGATCCTCGAGCCGCTCGGCCTTGTCGAGCGTTATCGAGAGGTACTTCTCGCGCAGCTCGGGGCTTATCTGCTGCTCGTCGCGCAGCAGCGTGAGGTAGCCGATGACGGAGGCCAGCGGCGTTTTCAGGTCGTGCGCAAGGTACATCACAAGGTCGTTTTTGCGCGCGGTCTCCTCGCGCAGAAGCGTCTGCGAGCGCATGAGCTTTGACTTTGCGTCGCTCAGCGGAACGGCGATCTCGTTGGGGATGCCGGCCTCGGGCGTATCGCTGAGCATGAACTGCCCGACCGCATTGCCTATTCGGCGGCGCTCGGCGTTCAGGCGAAGCCGCGAAACGATGCCTATAATAATGACGCAGAATGCAACGACCGCAAGCGCGAGCCTGAATGCAAGGCCCTTTATGGCGATCCAGTCCGGCTGAACGTAATCCGTTGCCATCTCGGAATCGTAATATTCGGTCATGTAGCCCCGGTAAAACCACTCGCGCAGCGTGCCGTTGAGCGTGTTGTCAAAAAAGCTCAGCAGCAGAACAACGAGCACCGCGCCGCAGATGAATATTCCAATGTAGATGAGCGCCGTGCGGAGCGTGCTTTTATTTTTCGATCTCATACCCAACACCCCAAACGGTTTTTATAAACTTCGGCTTTCTCGCCGGCTCGTGCATCTTCTCGCGCAGGCGGCCTATGTGCGCCATGACGGTGTTGCTGCTGCTCGTGAGGAATTTTTCCTTCCACACGGCCTCGAACAGCTCCTCGGATGCCACGACCCTGCCGGCGTTATCGCACAGATACCACAGAATATCGAACTCCGTCGGCGTGAGCGCAAGCTCGCGCCCGAACAGCGAGCAGCGGCGTGAAGCGCGGTTTATCGTAAGGCCGCGGATATCCATTTCGTCAATGGTCTCCGCTCCCCGGCGGCAGCGGCGCAGAACGGTCTTGACGCGCGCCGTGACCTCAAGGGGGTTAAACGGCTTTGTTATATAGTCATCCGCGCCGATGGTCAGGCCGAGTATCTTGTCCGAATCCGTGACGCGCGCGGTGAGCATGATTATCGGGAAGTCGTGCTTTTCGCGCATTTTGCGCAAAAGCGCAAAGCCGTCGGTATCCGGCAGCATAACGTCCAGAACGGCGAGCGCAGGCTCGCATTTTTCGACAAAGCTCAGCGCATCGGCGCCGTTGAGGAACTTATGCACCTCGTATCCGTCATTTTCAAGGTACAGGCCGATAAGATCGGCGATCTCGCGCTCGTCATCGACGACGATGATCCTGTCATCCATTTATCCGAGGCTCTTTTCGAGCTTTTCGATGCCGACGCGCATTCTGCGCAGGGTCTCGTCCTTGCCGAGGATGCGGCAGATCTCGACAGCGCCGCCGGGCGTTACGGCCTTGCCGGCCGCGGCGATGCGCACGGGCCACATGACCTTCGCATTTTTGCACTCGCACTTTTCGGCCATGCCGGTCATAGCGGCGAGGATATTCTCATCGCACCAGTCGGAAATGCCCTCGAAAACGGGCAGCATGGCGCGCAGCATCTCGAGTGAACCTGCCTCGTCGGTCTTGCTCTTTTTGTGAACATACAGAGCCGTGTCGTACTCGGGCAGCTTGTCGAAGAAATCGAGCTTCTCGGGAATGTCGGTGAGAACCTCCGTGCGCTGCTGCAAAAGCGCGGCGATGGCGGCGGCGCTTATCTCGGGCTTTTTCACCGCCCGGCGAATAAACGGCTCTGCGGCCTCGGCAAAGGCCTCGGGACTCATGGCGCGGATGTATTCTGCGTTGAAATATTTGAGCTTTTCGATATCGAAGATGGCAGGGGACTTGGAGATGCCCTTTATGTCGAATATCTCGGCAAGCTCCTGCATGGAGAATATCTCGCGCTCGCCGCCGGGGCTCCAGCCGAGCAGCGCGACATAGTTTACAACGGCGTCGGTGAGATAGCCCTGCGCGATAAGATCCTCATACGAGGGGTCGCCGTGGCGCTTGCTCATCTTGTTGTGCGCATCGCGCATGACCGGCGAGCAGTGGACATAGGCCGGGATATCCCAGCCGAAGCCCTCGTACAGCAGATTGTATTTCGGCGAGCTTGAAAGATACTCCGAGCCGCGCACGACATGGGTTATGCCCATGAGGTGATCGTCGATGACGTTTGCAAAGTTATAAGTCGGCAGACCGTCGCGCTTTATGAGCACCTGATCGTCAAGAGTCGAGTTTTCAACGGTGATATCGCCGAAGATCTCGTCGCGGAACGTGGTGCTGCCCTCCCCGGGTATCTTCTGGCGCACAACGAACGGCTGGCCGGCCGCGGCCTTTGCGTCGCTTTCCTCGCGGCTGAGGCAGCGGCAGGGATCGGCGGCCTTTTCAAAGCCCTCGGTCTCCTCCTGCTTTTCGCAGAAGCAGCGGTAGGCGTGACCCTTTTCGATGAGAAGGTCGGCATACTTGCCGTAAAGTGCGCGGCGCTCGGTCTGAACATAGGGGCCGACAGGGCCGCCGACGTCGGGGCCTTCGTCGTGATCAAGGCCGCACTCGGCCATCGTGCGGTAGATAACGTCAACCGCGCCCTCGACCAGACGCTCCTGATCGGTGTCCTCGATGCGGAGAATGAACTTTCCGCCGTTGTGGCGTGCTATAAGCCATGTGTACAGCGCGGTGCGCAGATTGCCCACATGCATATATCCCGTGGGGCTGGGCGCAAATCTCGTGCGAACCTCGCCCTTGGGTATGCGAGCTTCCATTTGCTCGAACCATGTCATATCCATAGAACTTTTCCTCCGAAAAACGTAGATATCAATAGTGTAAAATGGATTTTGGCAGTTGTCAAGTGACAGTTAAAATGGTAATATAGTAAATTAGGTTATTAGTCTTATAGGAGATAACGAAAATGGAAAATGAGATAAAAAAGAAAAGTATGCTGTCCGGCATCCAGCCCTCGGGCGATCTGCACCTCGGCAATTACCTGGGCGCGGTGAAGAACTGGGGCGCAAGAGCCGAGGAATTTGACTGCTATTATTTCATGGCCGATCTGCACACGCTCACCGTGCGTCAGGATCCCAAGCTGCTGCGCCGCCGCAGCCTCGAGCAGCTTGCCCAGTACATTGCCTGCGGCATAGACCCGGAGAAGAACGTCCTGTTCCTGCAAAGCCATGTTCACGAGCATGCGGAGCTTGGCTGGATACTCAATTGCTACACCATGTTCGGCGAGCTGAGCCGCATGACGCAGTTTAAGGATAAGTGCGCAAAGAACGCCGATAATATAAACGGCGGCCTGTTCACCTATCCCAGCCTCATGGCGGCGGATATCCTGCTGTATCAGGCCGACTACATTCCCGTCGGCGAGGATCAGCGCCAGCACTGCGAGCTTACGCGCGATATCGCCGTGCGCTTTAACAATATCTACGGCGAGACCTTCAAGGTCCCCGAGGCGTATATCCCCAAGGCCGGCGCACGCGTCATGGGTCTTGGAAACCCCACCTCAAAGATGAGCAAATCCGATCCCAACGGCTGCGTTTTCCTCATGGAAAAGCCCGAGGATATCGCGCGCAAGTTCAAGCGCGCCATAACCGACTCCGACACCGAAAACTGCGTGCGCTTCGACCCCGAGAACAAGCCCGGCGTTTCAAACCTCATGAACATCTATTCCGCCGTCACCGGCAAGAGCTTTGACGAGATAGAGCGCGAATTTGAAGGTCAGGGCTACGGCGTTTTCAAGCCTGCGGTCGGCGACGCGGTCATCGAGACTCTGCGCCCGATCCGCGAGGAGGCAACGCGCCTGCTCAACGACAAGGCCTACCTTTGCAGCGTCTACACCGAGGGCGCGCAGAAGGCAAGCGTCATCGCGCGCAAGACCCTTCGCAAGGTATATAAGAAGGTAGGTCTCGTAGAAAAGCCCTTCTGATTTTACTGGAGATATTATAGATATGATCGATCTAAGTTTTGACGTCTGGAAGAACATCCTGCTCGCGCTGGCTGTCGCGTTTGTCATTTCATTTGCCGCGACGCCAGTTGTCAGCTCCTTTGCCAAAAAGGTCGGAGCGATCGACATTCCGGACAAAAAGCGCCATATTCACAGCCACCCCATACCGCGCATGGGCGGCCTTGCGATATTCCTGGGCTTCCTGCTGTCGGTGCTGCTGTTTGCAAACATAACGCCGCAGGTGCGAGGCATTCTGCTCGGCGCCATCCTCATCGTCGTCGTCGGCGCAATAGACGATGTGATGAACCTAAATGCCTGGCTTAAATTCTGCGTGCAGATAGTCGCGGCGGTCATTGCCGTCTTGTCCGGCGTTATCATTAACGTCGTGTCAAATCCGCTGCTGATAACGAGCGAACAGGCCGTGACCATCGGCATCCTCGCCGTTCCGGTGACCATACTGTGGATAGTCGGCGTCACAAACTCGGTCAACCTCATCGACGGGCTTGACGGACTTGCCTGCGGCGTTTCCGCCATCGCGTCGCTGACGATGCTTGTCGTGTCGCTTCTTGTGTCCGATGCGAACATCAATGTTGCCGTCATCCTCGCCGCGCTCTGCGGCGGATGTCTGGGCTTTATCCCGTATAACCTCAACCCGGCGAAGATATTCATGGGCGACACCGGTGCGCTGCTGCTGGGCTATGTTCTGGCAACGGTCTCGGTCATCGGTATGTTCAAGTTCTATGCCATTGTTACATTTGTCCTGCCTGTGCTTGCGCTTGCCGTTCCGCTTTCGGACACGATATTTGCGTTCACACGCCGCATCCTGCACGGACAAAGCCCCTTCCTTGCCGACAGGGGACACTTTCACCACAAGCTGCTGGACATGGGCCTGAGCCAGAAGCAGGCCGTCGCCGTGCTCTACGCCGTTTCGGCCATCCTCGGCCTTGCCGCGGTGCTGCTGACCTCGACGGGCATCATCCGCGTCGTCGTTGCCGTCATTGCCTTTGTCATTGCCGTGTGCATATGGCTGTTCGTGTTCAGAAACAACAACAATATCCATCCGCTGCCGCACGAAAAACCGGCGGATGAGTCCGGGGAGGCCGACAGCAAAAATGAGTAAGCTTAAAGTCATGTCCGTTTTCGGCACGCGCCCGGAAGCGATAAAAATGGCGCCGCTCGCGCTTGAGCTTCAGCGCCGCGAGAGCATAGAAAGCCTCATCTGCGTTACCGCGCAGCACCGCGAGATGCTTGATTCCGTGATGCACTGCTTCGGCCTGAAAGCCGACGCGGACCTCAACATCATGGGCAAAAACCAGACGCTTACCGATGTTACCGTCAAGGCGCTCAAGGGGCTTGAGGGCTGCTTTGCGGAGCTTCGCCCCGATCTTGTCCTCGTACACGGCGACACGAGCACGACCTTTTCCGCCGCGCTCGCCGCGTTCTATGCGAAGATACCCGTCGGCCATGTCGAGGCCGGCCTGCGCACCTACGATCGCTACAGCCCGTTTCCCGAGGAGATGAACCGCTGTCTCGTCGGCCGCCTTGCAACGCTGCACTTCGCGCCGACGGCGAAGAACGCGGAAAATCTGCGCGCCGAGGCCGTCACCGGCGATATCTTTATCACCGGCAACACCGTCATCGACGCAATGAAATATACAGTCGGCGACGGCGGCTTTGCCTCGAGCGAGCTTAAAAGCATCGACTTTTCAAAGCGCGTCATTGCAATGACCTGCCACCGCCGCGAAAACTACGGCGAGCCGATGAAGAATATTTTTTCCGCCGTGCGCACCGTTGCGCTGACGCACCCCGATGTTGAGATCGTCTATCCCGTGCATCTGTCGCCCGTCGTGCGCGGCGCGGCAAGCGAGTACCTTGCGAATCTGCCGAACGTTCACCTCATCGAGCCGCTCGACGCGATGGATATGCACCGGCTCATGAGCGCAAGCTACATGGTCATGACCGACTCCGGCGGCATTCAGGAGGAGGCGCCCTCGCTGGGCAAGCCCGTCCTCGTTCTGCGCCGCGAGACCGAGCGCCCCGAGGCCGTTGCGGCCGGCACGGTCAAACTCACCGGCGTTGACCGCGACGATATCATCCGCGATGCCGACGAGCTGCTCACCGGCGGCGAAATGTATCAGCGCATGGCGCACGCCGTCAATCCCTATGGCGACGGCCACGCCTGCGAGCGCATCGCCGACGCTATCGAGTTCTCCTTCGGCCTGCGCGAGACTCGCCCCTCATCTTTTTAGTGGCGTTTTTTTAGAGGCGATTTGACGCAGCTACGGATACGGTTATTGCGGTGTCCCGGTTCGAAACTGCGGAAGAAACCGTAACGTTTCGCGCTTTTTTAGAGGCGCATTGGAGCACCTACGGATACATATATCTCCGGTAGCCCGGTTCGAGGGTGCCGACGAAACCGTAACGTTTCGCGCTTTTTTAGAGGCGCATTGGAGCACCTACGGATACATATATCTCCGGTAGCCCGGTTCGAGGGTGCCGACGAAACCGTAACGTTTCGCGCTTTTTTAGAGGCGCATTGGAGCACCTACGGATACA
>OHHU01001430.1_pt1 | contig 10466 bp, 10 predicted proteins | sample 1568151 | NCBI WGS metagenome assembly OHHU01 (sample SAMEA3879572, study PRJEB24766) | human gut metagenome | biome: human-associated habitat; feature: feces | place: USA | collected 1985/1987 | reverse complement strand
GTGCCTGTACGGCAGCGCCTTGTCCATGACCCGTTCCCGGGTATATGATACCGCCTTCCGGGGCGAATACGCCCGCCGGGTCACGCTGACCTATGCCTTTGAGGACGGACAGGCCTTGACGCTGGAAAGCATCCGTCCCGTTTCCGCCATTGCCCTGCTGCGCGGCGAGGATTATCATCTCAATGGCGACAGCCTGTACTACATCGGCGGCATGGACGCTGCGTGGATGGAAAACGGAACGGACGTGCTGGTCTTCGGCCAAACGGCGGACGCGGCCTACGCCGTCCGCTGCCCCATCGGGCACAAGGCCGATCTGGAAGTACTGCTGAAGCAGACGACCCTGATCGCCGCGCCGTCCGCAGAATAATTTTTTCAACCGATACCAAAGGAGCATTCAGAACAGGAGCATCATTCCCATGCAAACGAAATCCACCAACGGCAACCAACGCACTATGAAAACCTCCGAGCTGGTCCGGCGCTTTCTGCCCTATTTCCGTCCCTATCGGGGCATGCTGGCGCTGGACCTGTTCTGCGCCATGCTGACCACGTTGTGCGACCTGGTGCTGCCCATGATCGTGCGCAGCATTACCGGACTGGCCAGCAGCAGCGCCGCCGCCCTCACCGTGGCCTATGTGCTGAAGGTGGGCGGCGTATACGTGCTTCTGCGCCTGGTCGATACCGTGGCCAACTACATTATGGTGGCCCGGGGCCATGTGATGGGCACCTATATCGAGCGGGACATGCGCCACGCCCTGTTTGAGCATCTGCAGGAGATGGGCTTCGCCTATTACAGCAACGCCAAGGTGGGGCAGATCATGGCCCGCATCACCAGCGACCTGTTCGACGTAACGGAGTTCGCGCACCACTGCCCGGAGGAGTTCCTGATCGCCGCCATCAAGATCACCGTGCCCTTTGTGATCCTGCTGGGCATCAATCCGGTGCTGACGCTGATCATCTTCCTCATGCTGCCCATCATGCTGGTGCTGGCCCGGCATTTCAACAAGAAGATGCGCGCCGCCTTCAAGGAAAGCCGACATCAGGTGGGCGAGATCAACGCTCAGGTGGAGGACAGCCTGCTGGGCATCCGGGTGGTGAAGAGCTTCGCCAACGAGCCCATGGAGATCGACAAGTTCGACCGGGGCAACGAGGAGTTCGTCCGCATCGGCCGCCGCAAATACCGCTACATGGCGGGCTACAACACCACCACCCGCTCCTTTGACGGCGTGATGTACATCGTGGTGGTCATCGTGGGCGCGCTGTTCATCATCGACGGCAAGATCACGGCGGCGGACTACATGGCGTATCTGCTCTACATTTCCACCCTGCTGACCTCCATCCGCCGGGTGGTGGACTACGCGGAGCAGTTCCAGCGGGGCATGACGGGCATCGAGCGCTTCTGCGAGATCATGGACGTGCAGCCCGACGTGAACGACGCGCCCGGCGCGAAGGAGCTGACCGGCGTGAAGGGCGACGTGACCTTCGACCACGTCAGCTTCCATTATAACGACAACGACCGGACCGTGCTGGCCGACATCAACGAAACGGTGAAGGCCGGCGACAAGATCGCACTGGTAGGCCCCAGCGGCGGCGGCAAGACTACCTTCTGCAACCTGATCCCCCGGTTCTACGACGTCAGCGGCGGCCGCATCCTGATCGACGGTCAGGACATCGCCCAGCTGACCCAGCGCAGCCTGCGGGAGAACATCGGCATGGTGCAGCAGGAGGTCTATATGTTCTCCGGCACCATCTATGAAAACATCGCCTACGGTCTGCCCGGAGCCACCCGGGAGCAGGTGGAGACCGCCGCGAAGCAGGCGGGAGCCGACGGCTTTATCCGGGAGCTGCCCGACGGGTACGACACCTATGTGGGCGAGCGGGGCGTGAAGCTGTCCGGCGGGCAGAAGCAGCGCATCTCCATTGCCCGGGTGTTCCTGAAAAATCCGCCCATCCTGATTCTGGACGAAGCCACCAGTGCACTGGACAACGAGAGCGAACGGCTGGTGCAGGATTCGCTGGAAAAGCTCAGCAAGGGCCGCACCACCTTCACCATCGCCCACCGGCTGACCACCATCCGCGGGGCGACCTCCATCTGGGTACTGACCCAGGACGGCATTGTGGAAAAGGGCACCCATCAGGAATTGATGGCGAAAAAAGGCAAGTATTACGAACTGTACAGCATGTATACGGAGGATCTTTAAGATGACAGAAATAAAGGAGCAGAACCGTTTCCTTCCCCCGATGCGGATGCATCCGGCTTACCGCCACGGCGATATGACCCCCTGGGGCGGCGAACAGCTGAAAACGGTCTTCGGCAAGGACATCCCCGACGAGCGCACCGGCGAAGCGCTGGAAATGAGCGTGATTCCCGGACTGGAAAGCACGGATGACGACGGCGTGACCCTGACGGCGCTGATCGAGCGCTACGGTTCCCGGCTGACGGGTCTGCCGGAAGGCACGGAATTTCCCCTGCTGCTGAAGCTGCTGGCGGCCAAGGGCACCCTGAGCGTACAGGTTCACCCGGACGACGAATACGCCAAAGCGCACGAGAACAAGCTGGGCAAGACCGAGGCGTGGGTGATCCTCCATGCCGAGGAGGGCGCGTCCCTTCTGTACGGCATCCGGGAGGGCGTGACCATCGACGACCTGCGCCGGGCGCTGACCGGCGGCGAGGACGTGGAGCCCCTGATCCAGCGGATTCCGGTCAAGGCGGGAGATGTGTTCTATATGCCGGCGGGCATGGTGCATGCCATCGGCGGAGGCATTCTGCTTTACGAAATTCAGCAGTCCAGCGACGTGACCTACCGCCTGTGGGACTTCAACCGGGTCAACGACAAGGGCGAGAAGCGGCCCCTGCACATTCAGCAGTCGCTGGACGTGATCCGCCCTGAGCTGAAGGGCCTGCGGGCCCATATGCCGGAGCATCCCGCGCAGGAGATCACCCGGCTTCTGGACGTGCCCGCCTTTACGCTGGACTGCGTGGCCGCGGACGGCGCCTGCATCCTGCCTGCGGCGGAGACCTTCCGGGTGCTGACCGCGCTGGAGCCTCTGACTCTGCGCTGGCTGGAGGGTGAGATGGAACTGAAGGCGGGAGACACGGTGCTGCTGCCTGCCGCCTGCCCGGAGGTTGGACTGGAAGGCCATGGCCGGGCGCTGGTCTCCGGCGTTGGGAGAAACGCATGAGCAAATTCTACAACGCACTGATCCGGCTGGTGCGCTTTGCCCTGCCGGATATGGAAACGGTCTGGGAGGAACCTTTCGACGGCGAAGCGGCGGTCTTCTGCCCCAATCACGCCGCCTCCTTCGGCCCTATCGCTATGTGCGCTTTTTTCTCTCTGCGGGATCAGTGCCACCCATGGCTGAACGCGGGCATCATGGAGCGTAAGGAGATCCCCGCCTATGTCCGGCAGGACTACTGGTGGGAGCCGGGCTGCTTTTTCGAGCCGCTGCTCAATATGACCCTTCCCTACCTGATGGCTCTGCTGCTGCCGCCCATTCTGGGCAGCGTGCCCGGCGTGCCGGTGTACCACGACAACCGGGTCATCCGCACCTTCCGTAAAAGTCTGGAATACGTGGCGCAGGGGCATCATCTGGTGATCTTTTCCGAGCAGCCCGCCGGGCACGGCAGCAGCGAAATGGAGCTGAACCGGGGCTTCCTGCAGGTGGCCCCCCTGATCTGTAAGCGCACGGGCAAGGCGCTGAAGTTCTACCCCGTCCACGTCGACCGGGCGGCGCGGCGTATCACCGTCTCCAAACCCGTGCCCTACGACCCCGCCCTGCCCCTGAAGGAGCAGGAGGACGGCATCATTCAGGCGCTTTCCAAGAGCATTCTGGGCAAATGATTGTGCAATGATAACAGACGAGCCGCTCTTGATCGAACGGCCCGTTCCTGCTTCATCATCTCGGCGGAGTGCTGCTGGGGTGTAGGACGGCGAAAAAACGCCGGATGGATGCCGAGGGGCGCGCCCGACGCTTTTCCCTCTTTTTTCTGTGTTGGCCGTCAAGGGTCAAGCAGCTCCGTCAAGCCTGTCATCCCGTTCCCCCGCCGAACTCTCTGCGCGGCGGGGGATGACCGGCAAAGATACTTCTCCACCCAATCCCATCCCCGAAAGGAGTCCTTCCCGATGGTTCAAGTCGTAGCCGCGCTGATCTGGCGCGATAACCGCTTCATGATCTGCCAGCGTCCGGAATATAAGGCCCGCGGGCTTCTGTGGGAGTTTGTGGGCGGGAAGGTGGAGCCGGGCGAAACCAAAGCTCAGGCCCTTGTCCGGGAATGCCGGGAGGAGCTGGACGTGCAGGTGGAGGTCGGAACGGTCTTCTGCGAGGTCGATCACGTCTACCCGGACCTGACCATCCACCTGACGCTGCTCAACGCCGCCATTACCCGGGGCGAACCCACACTGCTGGAGCATAACGCCATCGCGTGGATCACTCCGGAGGAGATCGACCGATACGAGTTCTGCCCGGCGGATGTGGATATACTCAAGTTGCTGAAAGCCCGGCAAGGGGAATCTCCCCGGTCATGACCGTTTCCAGAAAGCGCCGGTCGTGCTCCACCAATAGAAGCGTGGGGTCGGAGGCCAGAAGCAGTTCTTCGATCTGGCGGCGGCTCAAAACGTCGATGTAGTTCAGCGGCTCATCCCAAATGTATACGTGCGCAGGTGTTGCAAGGCTCAAAGCCAGCAGCACCTTCTTTTTCTGCCCCTGACTGTAGTCCCGCATATCCAGCGAAAACTGCTCCCGGGAAAAATCCATGTTGCGCAGAATGGCTTTCACCAGCGTTTCGTCCGCGCCACGGGCGGCGATGGCTCCTTCCAGCGGGCCGGACAGGCCGCTCGTGTCCTGCGGCACGTAGGAGACCACCAGCCCGGAGGCCAGACGGACGCCGCCGTGCAGCGCTTCGCCCTCGCCCACCAGCGTCTTGAGGATGCTGCTCTTGCCGCAGCCGTTGGGGCCGGTCAGCGCCAGCCGTTCGCCCTGACGGAGGATGAACTGCACGCCCCGGCAGACCTCCCGCCCGTCGTAGCAGACCGCGCCGTTTTCCACGGTGATCAGCTCCTGCTTGGGATGGTGCAGTGTGCGCAGCTTCAGATCGCCCACCCGTTCTACATTGTGCAATAGGCCGCTCTTTTCCTCGGCGGCACGTTCCCGGCGCTGCACCGCCGCCTTGGCCCGCTTCATCATGGCGGCGCTGCGCGCGCCCGCGTAGCCCCGGTCCACCGCTGCCTGGACGCTTTCCGGCACGTGAAATTTGTCCTTCTCCGCCTTCTGGGCGAACTGCGAAGCCTGCCGGGCGCTCTGATTCAGCCGGCCGATCTCTTTTTTTAGCCCCTCGTTCCGCTTGAGCTCGTAGGCGTTCTGCCGGTCAAACTGCTCCTCCCAGGTGTCATAATCGCCCTGAATGACCTGAAAGCCAGTCTTGTTGATGCTGAGGATATGATCCACACAGTCGTTCAAAAAGGCGCGGTCGTGGCTCACCAGCAGAAAACCGTCCTTCCGGCGCAGGTATTCCGCCACGGCCTGACGGCCCAGCAGATCCAGATGATTGGTAGGCTCGTCGATCAGGGGATAAGCGTCCTCCCGGGCGAACAGAGCGCAGAGCAGTGCCTTGGTCTGCTCACCCCGGCTCAGGGTGGAGAAGGAACGGTACAGCGCGTCCTCCGTTACTTCCAGCAGCCGCATTTCCTTCATCAGCTTCCACTCCGGTTCCCCTCCCGCGGCCTCCTGCATCACGTTCAGGGTCATGTCCTCCGGATCGGACACGGAATAGGGAAAATAGACAGGCTGAAGGGGCAGGCTGATCTGCCCGCCGTGGGGCAGCTCGCCCATCATCAGCCGTAAAAGGGTGGTTTTGCCCCGGCCGTTTCGCCCGGTCAGCCCCAGCCGCCAGCTGGTGTCCAGCTCCGCGCTCCAGCCGGGGAATACCGGCTCACTGCTTCCGTCATAGGTAAAAGTCAAATTTTGAATCGAACAGCGCATGAAAAAAGCCTCCTTCCTGATAGGACAGGGGGAGGCATGGCGGCGCGTCTGAAAAACGCGCAAAAAAAGCGGAGTCCTCGGGACTGCGCTTTTTCACTGCCACGGCAAAACAAGCCCTGCGGAAACATTCATCCGCCGGGGTCTGTTTTTCCTCCCCCATTCAAATGGGTTCATGGCAGTGTTATTTGCGCATCCCGACCCTCCGTTTCGTTCATCAAATTCGGGGAACGCCATCGTCTGCGTTCCAGCACATTGTAACAGACCCCCTGACAGAATGTCAAGAACGATCTTTTTCTTTCCCGATGAGGCCTTTTTTGCGGTACAGGTACACCTCGTCGTACCAGAAGCCCTCCGGGGTCTCCGCCGCGGCGATCAGGTCGTAGGTCTTCAAAATGTCCTCCGGCTGACGCCCACGGGTAACGACGTAGTCGCACACGCCGTCGTGAATGTAGCGCACCTGTTCGTCCAGCATCTCCTGCAGGGGGACGTTGGTCTGGTGATAATACTTCACGTTGGGCGTGATCTGGGCGGCAGTGTAGAAGCCCGCGTCCATAAAGCCGTAATTGAGCAGCGTGGCCCCCGGCGTTTCAGCGATCTTGGCGGCAAACTGGTACTGCATGGTCTCCTCCCGGGGCAGGCCGAAGGACTCCTTCACATTGGGGCTGAAAACCGGGCACAGCAGCACGCACAGCCCGCACAAAGCCGCCGCCAGAAGGGGATAGGCCCGCTTGGACAGCCCGGCCAGCCGCTTTTCCAGCAGAGCGCCCAGCCAGCCGAAAAAGCAGGGCAGGAACGCCGCCAGCGCCAGCGGATAATAGGGGTAGGTCTTGCCGCCGATGAACACGCCCAGCGCTCCCAGCAGGAAGGGCAGAAGCCAGCCAATCCGCTGCCAGCCGGTCTTGCCCCGGCCAAAGCAGGACGCGATCACCCCGGCGCAGACTGGCAGGGCACACAGGGGGCTTCGGCTCAGCCATTCCCAGCCGCTTTTCAGCATCTGCTTCGCCCGCCAGAGCAGCCCGCCCTCGCCGCTGGAGTAAAGGAATAGATTATCATACAAATAAGTTTTCAGCCAGTCGGCCAACGCGCCGTTCAGGCCGAAATAGATCAGCCACGGCAGGGCGGACAGCAGAAAGCCCAGAAGCAGCCCGCCCAGAGAGCGAAAGAATCCCTTCGCCCCGTTTTGCCGGGCAGCCAGAAGGCAGCCCAGCAGCAGAGCCATTCCCTGCGTCCCGCAGAGGGTGAATTTCATCCAGAACACGCAGCCGAAGAGAAAACCGTCCCCCAGCAGCCGCCCGAGGGAAACGGGCTTTTCGCTTTTCAGCGACTCCAGCCAGTGCAGCTGCACCAACAGGATCATGGGCAGGGCCAGTTCCTCCGCACTGTCCCCTGCCTGAAAGCAGTAGGACGTGTACACGCACAGCGCCGTCAGCGGGATGGAGAGCAGCGCCGCCCGTCGGCCCGCCATGGCCTTGACCGCCCGGTAGCCCTCCAGTAGAAAGACCGCCGCAAACAGAATTTCCAGCACCCACACGCCGGTGAAGTCCGCCGGGCAGACCAGCGCGCACAGGGCATGGAGAGCGTAGATCAGCGGGCCTTTGTGGTCGTACAGGTCGCGGTACATCACCCGGCCCGCCAGCATCCCCTTGCCCGCTGAAAAATAAATATTCGCGTCTGACCAGTCGTTGATGGGATAGGCCGGGGACGATTTGGAGCAGAAAAACAGCGCCGCCGCCGCGATGATCAGCGCCAGCAGCCCGATCCGCGCCCGTTCCCGGGCAGAAAGCTTCGTCAATCCAAGCGCCTCCTTATAAAAAGCATGAAACGCCTCTTCAATGTAGCACAAACCCGTTCCGTGGGCAAGCATTTTTCCTTACCCCGCCGCATACCCTGTGGCGAACGAGGGGAGGAATGGCCATGCGCCGTGGCGCGGTGCTCAGCGCGCTGTTATTGACCGCGCTGCTTCTCTATTTATGGCCCGGACTGCTGAAAGGGCTGTGGACGGACACGGACAACCGAATGGCCGGCGAACTGCGCCCCGCCCAGCGCCGCACCCTGACCCTGTGGTGGTTCCCCGGGGAAATGGGCGATCAGCGCTGCATCAGCCGCCTGTGTACCCGTCTGGAAAAGGAAACCCCCGGACTGCGCGTCTTTCTGCGCCGGGCGGACGCGGCGGAGCTGACGGCTCCCGACGCGCTTCTGCCGGACGCGGTGCTGTTCGGCACGGGGGACGTGGTCAATCCCGAGCAGCTGTTTCTTCCGCTGACGCTTTCGGAGGACGACGGGAATCTTTCCTCCGGGAAAAGCGGCGGCGAGACTTATGCCCTGCCCCTCTGGTATGAGGAAAACGTGCTGAGCGTTCCGAACGGCTGGCTGGAAGAAGACGGAACGCCCGCTGTCACCGCCCAGCCCCATTCCTTATTGGGACAGACCGCCGCCACACCAAAACCGGAAACGGACGAGGAACCATCTATCCCGTGGCGGAGGCTATTGGCAGAAAACGCGCTGTGGGTCAGCCCCGGCACGGCAGGGCCGCAGCTGGCGTTCACCGCGCCGTCTTCTTTGCGGGAGGAACTGGACTCGGCGGCGCTTCATTCGGCGGAAAAGCCGGTCAAGGGTACGGCACGGGTCTGGACGCGTCGGGAGCATCTGGCCGCCGCTCAAAAGGAAGCCCTGACAGCCTTTTCACTGCGGCCTGCTGTCAGCGACCGGGTACGATATGCGGCCCTTTGCCGGGACACGGCGGAGACCCGCGCCCTGCTTACCCGGGAGGAGCTGAACGCCCTCTGCGCGGACGGCCTGCGACGGGGCCTTGACCCGGTGGAAATTCTGCTTCGGCTGCGCTGACCGGGCCGGGCTTTCCATGCATAGTTCCCCCGAAAATTACCATACTAAGGGCATGAATGAAACTTCGGAGGCGATACCATGACTCAGATCACGACGCATCATCCCCGCAGCGGCTGGAAGGAAGACGAAGCCCGGCTTTTGTTCGATACCGTCCGTGCCGCCGCGGAGGACGGGCGTTCCCTGCGGGAGGTATTTCAGGAGGTAGGCGGCCAGCTGCAGCGCAAGCCCAACTCCATCCGCAACTATTACTATGCCCGGGTGCGGGAAACGCCGGATCTTTCTCCCCGGCCCACGCCCTTCCGCGCCTTTACCCCGGAGGAGCTGCACACCCTGCTTCGGGAGGTGCTCATGGGCCGGGGACAGGGGGAAAGTGTCCGCGCCTGCGTCACCCGGCTTTCCGGGGGCGACCGTTCTCAAATGCTGCGGATGCAGAACAAGTATCGTTCGATACTTAAAAACCGCCCCGAGCTGTTGATGGAAACGGCGAATTGGGCGCGCTCAATCGTCACCAGAGCGACCCGGAAGTCCGGCAGATGCTGGACGCGCTGAATCATCTTCTGGAACAGCGGGACAGCGCCCCGTCTCCCGCGCCCGCTTCGGAGGAAGCCCGGCTTCATGCCAAATGGCTGGAGGCCCGGCAGGAGGCCGACCGGCTCAAGGTGGAGGTCGATCTGCTGAAGATGGCGCTGGAAGACGAACGCAGCGCCCGTTCCACCCCTGCGGAGTAAGCTCCGCGCCGCTTTTCCCCGCGCATTGTATATGGAAAAATCGCCGTTGATATGCTACAATAGGAGCAGTATCAACGGCGATTGATTTCTTCACGGAGGATGACTCATGGACGAAAGCACGATCCGCGAAAAACTGTCCCGCATCAAGTGTTTTATGCTGGACATGGACGGAACCTTCTATCTGGGCGCCAATCTTCTGGACGGTTCGCTGGATTTTCTGGAAAAGCTCCGGGAGACTGGCCGGACGAATCTCTTTCTGACCAACAATTCCAGCAAGTCCGCCGAGGTATACCGGCAGAAGCTGGCCCGTATGGGTGTGGCGGAGCGCTACCGCAACGTGCTCACCTCCGGGCAGGCGGCGGGCAGCTGGTGTCTGCGGGAAATGCCCGGCAAAAAGGCGTTTCTTCTGGGCAACGATATGCTTCGGGCCGAGCTGGAACAGATGGGCGTAGCCATCGACAACGCCCACCCGGACTATGTTCTCATCGCCTACGACACCACGCTGGACTATGCCAAAATGACCGCCGTCTGCGACTTTGTCCGGGCGGGTCTGCCATATATCGCCACCCATCCTGACTTCAACTGCCCCACAGAGACGGGCTTCGCCCCGGACATCGGCGCGATCATCGCCTTTATCGAGGCCAGCACGGGACGCCGCCCCGATCTGATCATCGGCAAGCCCTACGGCGGCATCGTGGAGGAAGCCCTGAAGGCCACCGGTCTTCAGAAGGACGAGCTGGCCATGGTGGGCGACCGCCTGTACACCGACATCGCCACCGGCCGCAATTTCGGCATTTTGAGCATTCTGGTGCTCACCGGCGAAGCTACCCTGCAGGACGTGGAGAAAAGCGACGTCAAGCCCGACCTGATCTTCGACCGCCTTTCCTCCATGAACACCTTTTTGCAGGGGTAGTACCC
>OHHU01001426.1_pt1 | contig 10485 bp, 12 predicted proteins | sample 1568151 | NCBI WGS metagenome assembly OHHU01 (sample SAMEA3879572, study PRJEB24766) | human gut metagenome | biome: human-associated habitat; feature: feces | place: USA | collected 1985/1987 | reverse complement strand
GTGGGTGCAGGTGCCGAAGCTGACGGCGCTGCAGTTCCGGCGCAGCCCTTCGCGGATGACCGCGTCATAGAGCAGCGTGGAGGGAACATAGGCGGTAATGCCGGTATCGGTGGCCAGATATTGGGTGTGCAGTACATTGGTCTGAGCGAAATAGAACAGGCAGGCCGCCGCAGCCAGCGCCCCCTCCGGGGTGCGAAGCCCCAGAAAGCTGACCTCGTCCCGCAGCCGGGAATGACGGAAGTCGATCAGTTCTTCTGCCGTGTGGACAGGCACCGCGTCAAATTTGCGCAGGTTCAGACACAGCAGCGCGTGAAACTGGCGGATGTCTTCTTCCGTTTCCAACATTGCCTCGGAAAGCCCCTGCTTTTCCGCTTTTTTCAGGTCGTAGCGCTTGTTAAAGGAATAGGCCTTCCGCAGTTCGTCATAGGGCCTGTCCAACGGAAGCCAGCAGGAAATTTCTGTCTCCTGTGTATATCCCTGCTGGTATAGGGCGTATTCCAGCGCTTCGTCCGGCTGACGGCTGAACAGGGCGGAGGTCTGCTTCAGTTCCGCCAACTCGTAGCCGTCGGCCAGAAGCTGCCCGTTCAATGCGGAGACCAGCTCCACCAGCTTAGGGGCCCGCTGCAGGGCCGGGGCCACCACCAGCCCGCCGAAGGTGCTGCCCGGGTGGGAGCGGAAGGCCCGCCGCCCGTCGATCAGCCCGTCGGCGGCGGGACAGACGGCCACCAGCTCCTGCTTGTGGAAGATCATCCCGGAAACGGCCGGCAGGGTGATAGTTCAAAAAACGGCGGGTCTGCAGAAAAGTGCCGTTGGCGGACTGCTCCATGACGAAGCGGTCCCAGCGCTCCTGCTGTTCCTCCGTATAGGGGAGAACGGAAAAGGCAGACATGGCTTAGTCCCTCCCCGGCGCAAAGGCATTGATGGAGTCGATCACGAAATCCTGCTCCTCCCGGGTGATGCCATTGTACATGGGTAGGCTCAGCACTTCGTCCGCATAGCGCTCGGCGATGGGAAAACCGCCCCGATGGTAACCCAGATAGGCATAAGCCTTGCTCAGATGGGGCGGGATGGGGTAATGAATCACCGTGCCGATTTCCCGCCGGGCCAGAAACGCAGCCAATTCGTCCCGGTACTCGGTGTGGATGACAAACTGGTGCCACGTGCTGTCGCTGTCCGGGCGGATGCGGGGCAGACGGACGCAGGGATTCGTAATGCCGGTCAGATACCGGGCGGCGATCTGGTTCCGCTCTGCGTTCATCTCGTCCAGATGGGTTAGCTTCACCCGAAGCAGCCCCGCCTGCAGCTCGTCTAGACGGCTGTTGGCCCCCACCACGTCGAAGTGGTAGCGGACACTGCTGCCGTAGTTGCGGAAGGTGCGGAATTTCTCCGCCAGCGCCTCGTCATCCGTCAGGATGCAGCCACCGTCGCCGAAAGCGCCCAACCCCTTGGTGGGGTAAAAGCTGAAGCAGCCCACATCGCCGAAGGTGCCCAGCGTTTTCCCGTGAAAATGAGTGCCGTGGGCCTGCGCGCAGTCTTCGATCACCCGCAGGTGATGCTTCCGGGCGATTTCCATTACCCGGCCCATATCGCAGCTCATGCCGTAAAGGTGTACGGGCATAATCGCCTTTGTGCGGGGCGTGATGGCCGCTTCGATTTTTTCCGCGTCCAGATTGTCATATTCGTCCGGCTCCACAAAGACCGGCGTTGCGCCAGCCTTCGTAATGCCCATCACACAGGCGATGTAGGCGTTGGAACAGACGATGACTTCGTCTCCCGGGCCGATGTCCAAAAGATGCACGCTCATCCACAGCGCGTCCAGTCCGTTGGCCAGTCCCACGCAGTGCTTCGCGCCCATATAAGAGGCAAATTCTTTTTCAAAATGCTCAACTTCCCGGCCCAGAATATACCAGCCGCTGCGGAGTACCTCCAGCGCTTTCTGCTCGTACTCGGGTGCGTAGAGATCATACATCCGTTTCAAATTATTGGGAATGATTTTCATGGCAGGTTTCCCTTTCTTTGCCGCCCATCGAAAAGGCTCCAAACGCCTTTGCGCAGCACAAAAATGATACCTTTTTTTCGGGAATGCGTCAAGGGGTCCGGCCGTTTGCACTTTTGCCCGGATGGTGCTACAATAGCCCAAACCGATGAAAGCGAGGGAACTGCCATGGAAACGAAGATCACCCGGGAGCAGGCATACGCCCTTTTGATCAAATACAATCAGGAACCCTTTCATATTCAGCATGCGCTGACGGTGGAAGGCGTAATGCGGTATTTCGCCCGGCAGCTGGGCTATGGGGCGGAGGAGGATTTCTGGGGGCTGGTGGGCCTCCTGCACGACGTGGATTTTGAGCGCTACCAGGAGCAGCACTGTGCGAAAGCGCCGGAGCTTCTTCGGGAAATCGGCGCGGAGGACGGGTTCATCCATGCGGTGGTATGCCATGGCTACGGCCTTTGTGTGGACGTAAAGCCGGAGTTGGAAATGGAAAAGGTGCTGTTCGCTGCCGACGAGCTGACCGGCCTGATCGGCGCGGCGGCGCGGATGCGCCCCAGCCACAGCGTGGCGGATATGGAGCTTTCCAGCCTGAAGAAGAAATTCAAGGACAAGAAATTCGCCGCAGGATGCTCACGAGACGTGATCCGTCAGGGCGCGGAAAGGCTGGGCTGGGATCTGGACAAGCTGCTGGGCGATACCATCGAAGCCATGCGGCCCGACGAAGCGGCCATCGCCGAAGCGGTGGCAAAGCTGGGATGATCGGACTTCCCAAAAATAAAAAGAACAGCACCCTATTTCCTGTTGGAAAAGGGGGTGCTGTTTTGCGTCAGGGAAAGTTTATTCCACGGCGGCAATCGCATCGTAGATCTGCGCCGCGCCGCTGATGACCGCGTTGGAGGACACGGTCACGCCGGAGATCGCGTCCACGTTTTCATTCATGACCGGCGTGGAGGTAAGGCCGGGAAAGCGGTCGGTAAATTCAGGCTCCCGGGTGCGGGTACCCAGATTGGCCGTCTCGGCAAAGTCACTGCCGCCTACCGAAATCCCGGTGACGGTGCCATTATTATCTACGCCCATGACCACGACGATGGGGCCGCCAAAGCCCTGCACAGTGGTCTGACCCACGTAACCGAGGGTGTTTCCATCCGCCACGGCCCGGTGCAGACTGGTCAGCGAGGAACCCTCCGGCAGCGCTTCCTCCACAAATTCCGTGGCGGAGGCCATGACGGAAGTGCGGGCGGCGTTGAGCGCAATGACCTCCTGCTCGGCGATGCTGTCCTTGGTGAGCAGGTTGGTGCAGCCGAGAGCCACTCCGGCAATGATGGTAATGACGCAGAGGATGAGCCAGGCTTTGCTTTTCATGGTTGGGTCGTCCTTTCATTTGCAGCAGAATGGAGAACATTCTTTTGAATAGGGAAACGAAGATGAACCTGCAGCCGGCTGGCGATCAGCCCCGTGACGAAGCCCATGGCCGCGCCCACCGGCAGAAGCAGCGCCAGATAGGAGATCAGGGAAGGCGTCCGCAGGATCAGCATGGCAAGCAGCACCTGCGCCAGATTGTGGGCCGCGCCGCCCGCCATGCCAACGCCGGGAACCCTCCGAAGGCACAGCATCGTCGCCATGCTGCAAAGGCCTCCGGCCAGCGCGTACAGCATGGAAAAGGGACTGCCAAAAAGCAGCCCGCTGAGCAGCACCTTGCCGGCCATCAGGCCGAAGCTCATGCCGCCGCCCAGCCACTCCAGCGAGAACATCAGCACGCAGTTGGAAAGCCCTAGCTTTACGCCCGGAATGCCGGAAAGCGGGATCAGACTTTCCAGATAGCCCAGCACCAGCATCACGGCCAGAAGGAGCGCCCCCAGCGACAATCGTTGCGTGTTCTTCATGGCGTGACCTCCAGCCTTATGGATTCTTCGTCCTCGAAGACCAGTTCCAGTACCAGCTGATGGGGCAGGCAGATGATTTTCCCGCCCAGCGGCCGCAAACCGGCGTTTTCCGCCGTGACGCTTCCCTGCCGGAGACAATCCTGATTGCGGCAGTTGCTTTCCGCCATGGAAAATCCTCCGGGAAAAATTCTCACCACATTGCGCGCGCCGTTTTCACCTTCGAGGGTCAGCATTTCTTCCTGGTCAAGGGCGATCAGCCGGGTCTCCTGCCCGGGTGCGGAGATACGAACCATAGGCGTTCCTTTGGCCGTCTCTTTTCCCGTCCGACCGAAAAATAAATAGCAGAGAAACGCCAGCGCCAGAATTGCCAGCAAAATCCATCCGTCTTTCCGCTTCATACGGCCTCCGCAACATTGCTTGGGTATTATTATAGCATAGATGGGCGGAGGGGGCAAATCTTTTTGGGACTGTTTTATATCTGGGAAAGAGGCGATTTTAAACGGGCAAAACGCTGAAGTGGGACTTGAGAGATCGAGATGAATAACAGGTGACACAAACGTGATTTACTTTCATCATCAACGTTATATCAGCGCTGATGGAGCGCACGGCTATTCGGGATTATATCGGAACGAGAGAAGAAGGCATCAAAAAAACGCCGGGCGGACATTGAATACGATATTCACTATTGCTCAGTGATGAGTATGTCTGAAAGTAGGCGAAAAAGTACCTCCAACCCCTTGAAACATAAAGGGTTGGAGGTATGCATGTTTATCCAAATGTATGTCTTTTGGGCTAAAATCCGTTTTAGCCGCTGAAATTTACGTCAAAAAGTGCAAAACAAAAATCCCGAAAACCCTTATCAATCAAGGCTTCCGGGAAGTGGTGGGATTAGTAGGGCTCGAACCTATGACCTCCACGATGTCAACGTGGCGCTCTAACCAACTGAGCTATAATCCCATTTTGACGACTGATGATGTAAAGCATCAGCAACGAAAATAAGTATAACATGCGTCCGAAAAAAAAGCAATAGTGGAATCCAAATTTTTTCAGCGAGGTGGGACGAAAAACAAAACGGAAAAAACACACCCGCTGCTCTGAAAAAACGCTATCAGAGCAGCGGGACTGGAATGGAACCATTATCCCCGGGAAAACAGTGCGCCTGCAATACCGCCTCCCGCTACACCCATGGCGATGTCGCTGAGATAGGAGGTCAGGGGTAACTGCTGGCCGGAAAGGAGGGCGTAGAGCACCACCCCCAGGAGCATGTAAAGGAAACCCACCAGAGCGCCGGTCAACAGGCCACGCTCGCCGCCCGTGCCAACGGCCAGCCGAACGCCCACAAAAATGGCCGCCAGCTTGATCAGCTGGTTCACCACCCGAATGACGCCGTCGGAGGGCTTGAGCCATTGCATCATGAAAGCAAAGAGCAGGATGCAGGCCAGCGTCACCCCGACCGCCCCCAGTACCCCGCGGATCAGTTTCGTCAGAAGCGTTTGCTGTCGCCGTCCCGAACGCCTGCGCGTGGGACGGGAGGCGGCCTGAGTTGTTGCAGCCATAGAAAAACCTCCCTCGTTCGCTTTGTACTACCCTATGCGAACGAGGGAGGCTGTTATGCCTGTAAGGCAGAGAAACTTAGTTTAGCAGTTCACCGTCATTTTCCACGGTGACTTCTTCCACATTGCGGATGGCCCAACGGGCAACGATCATCTTGGTGTCTTCACGGCCCACGGACAACTCAATGGTGTCATCCTTGATGCTCTTGATGGTGCCATAGATGCCGCCGATGGTGCAGATGCGGTCGCCGGGCTTCAGCGCGGCCAGCATGTCTTTGACCTTCTTGTCCTTCTTTTTCTGGGGACGGATCAGGAAGAAGTAGAACACCACGAACATCAGGATCAGCGGCAGCAGCATCCCGAGCATTTCCACCAGGCCGGCGTTAGCGGTGGTGGCGGTTCCGTCAGCGGCGGTGGCCGCAGCAGTGCTGGCGGCGGTTTCCAGAGCGTAAATCGAAATCATTTTCATTAACCCCTTTCCAATGATAGGCAAATTATAGCAAATTCTTTCGTAAAGTACAAGCGCAGATTGTGAACAGATTGAAAATATCCTTATTTTTCGCTCTGCTCAGGCTGATATTGATACCATGGCAGCATCAGGCTGTCGGCGGGCCACTGCTGTACCTCCCAGATCCGGCCGTCGGTCAGCAGGACCAGCGGCTGGCGGGAGGTGAAATACAGAGGAAGGTTCCGCTTGAGAACGGCGGTTTTCTGCAGCTTCACGTCATGGCTGGTGGGGCCGTTGGACACAAAGCACAGCTCCGGCGAGACCACATCCAGCAGGTCGGGAGAGATACCGCCCACGCCATGATGGGGGAGCTTGAGAATATCGCTCTTGAACTGCCCGGCGTTCTCCCTCGCCAGATCCCGCTGGGCGGTCAGACCGATGTCCGCCGTAAACAGGATGCTCCGTTCCCCATAGCGGATATGCACTACCATGGAACGGTCGTTGGTGTTTTTGGTGCCCATGTAGCGGTAGGTCTCCAGCTGCGCCCCGCCCAGCGACAGGGCCTCGCCCGCTTCGCAGACACGGATGGGAATGTTCAGCTCCCGAAGCTGATGGATCAGCTGGCGCTGGTATTTGTCCGAATCCAGCGGAAAGGTGGAAAGGTATTCGTCCGCCGGAATTTTGGCAAGCAGCTCCGTAAAGCCGTTGATATGATCCCGGTGAGGATGGGTGTTGAAAGCAAAGTCCAGCCGGTCGATCCCCAGCGCGTCACACAGACGGAAAAGGAAATCCGGCGTGGGTTCCCGTCCTACGCCCGCACAGTCCAGCACCATGGCGTGGCCTTCACAGGTGATAAAGTAGCAATCCTGCGCGCCCACGGGAATACAGAAGACTCGCAGCGTCTTGTCCTGCTGCCAGAGATCCATCTCCCGATCCTGATCGAAAACGAAGACGGTCTGCTGTGGCGCTTCGGCGGTTTCCGCCGCGGCGGGTGCAAACACGGAAAGGAGCAGCAACGCCAGCAGAATGGCGGTTGCCCGGAGAAACGAGCGTTTTTGAGTCATAGGTTTGATTCGTCCTTTCACGCCCGGAAATCGTCTTCCGTCACGCAGCGTCTATTGTAGCGGACGGACGAAAGGCTTGTCAATCGGACGGAAAAGTTTTGACGAAGAACTTCGAAAAAAACGAGTCCCGCACCGGGTTTGCCATTGACATAAAGGCCGGTTCCGTGGTATATTAACTGGGTGAGCCGCTCAAGCGGGGCTTTGAAGTGCGTAGATCGCCGCCCGGCGCTTGGCGAGTATGGATCAGGAGGTGCTTGACCATGTATGCAGTGATCGTATCTGGTGGCAAGCAATACCGTGTGTCTCAGGGAGACGTTATCTACGTGGAAAAACTGGATCAGGAAGTGGACTCTACCGTTAACTTCGACGTGCTGATGCTGGGCAGCGAAGACGGTGTGGAAGTCGGCACTCCCACCTTGGCTGGCGCGAAGGTCGAGGGCAAGGTCGTCGCTCAGGTGAAGGGCGAAAAGATCTTGATCTACAAGTACAAGAGCAAGAAGAATTACCATCGCCGTGCCGGCCATCGTCAGGCCTACACCAAGGTGGAAATCACTTCGATCGGCTGATGACCCGCGTCGTCGTATGCCGGGATGAGCGGGGCGTGCGCTCGCTGACGGTCAGCGGCCACTCAGGCTACGCCGAAAGCGGACGGGATATCGTCTGCGCGGCGGTCAGCACCCTCATCACCACCTGTGCCAACGCCATGGAAAGCGCCGCCGGTCTGGTGCCGCTGGTTTCGCAGGACGAAGCCGCGACGGAAATTTCGGTAGCGCTGCCGGAAACGCTTTCCCCGGAGCAGGAGCACGACGCTCAGGTCGTCTTCCGCACCGTTTTGCAGGGATTGCGCGACGTGGCGCAGGAATACCCTAAGCATCTGAAAATCAATGATGGGAGGACATTATCATGTTGAAGCTGAATCTTCAGTTTTTCGCTCATAAAAAAGGTATGGGCTCCACCCGCAACGGCCGCGAAAGCGAAAGCAAGCGCCTTGGCCCGAAGCGTGCCGACGGTCAGTTCTCTCTGGCCGGCAACATTCTGGTCCGCCAGCGCGGCACCCACATCCATCCCGGCCTGAACGTGGGCATCGGCAGCGACGATACCCTGTACGCCAAGGTGGACGGTATCGTTCGTTTCGAGCGTCTGGGCCGCGACAAGAAGCAGGTCAGCGTTTATCCTGTGGCTCAGTAATGACAAAGCCAGAAGACCAGTACGGTTTCAAACCGCGCTGGTCTTTTCTTTTGTTTGAATCATAAGGCGAGGGCACAGGGGAAAAATTCCGCCTTTCTATGGACGCACATGGAACAGATATGGTAAAATATTCCAAGATATTTTAGGAGAGGTGATTACATGGATTCCGTGATTCGGGATATCGATCTGGCCCCGCAGGGGATTCAGAAAATCGACTGGGTTGAAAAGCACATGCCCGTTTTGAGCGGCATTGCCAAACAGTTTCGGGAAGAACAGCCCTTTGCCGGGCTGAAAGTGGTGGTCAGCGTTCATCTGGAAGCGAAGACCGCCTATCTGGCGCAGGTGATCCACGAAGGCGGCGGCGAAGTGTACGCCACCGGCTCCAATCCTTTGTCCACGCAGGACGATGTGTGCGCCGGACTGGCCAGCCGGGGCGTGACCGTGCTGGCGACCCACGGCTGCACACTGGAAGAATATCATGACTTCCAGTGCAGGGCCCTGTCCGTGAAGCCGGACGTTATTATCGACGACGGCGGCGATATGGTGCATATCCTGCACGAAGAGCACCCCGAGTGGGCGGTCAACCTGCGGGGCGGCTGCGAGGAGACCACCACCGGCATCATTCGCCTGCGCAACCGGGCCAAGGCCGGTCAGCTGAACTTTCCCATGTTCAACATCAACGACGCGGACTGCAAGCACCTGTTCGATAACCGTTACGGCACCGGCCAGAGCGTGTGGGACGGCGTGATGCGCACCACCAATCTGGTGGTGGCGGGCACCACCGTCGTGGTGGCCGGGTACGGCTGGTGCGGCAAGGGCGTGGCCATGCGGGCCAAGGGGCTGGGCGCGAAGGTCGTCGTGACCGAGGTGGACCCGGTGAAGGCCATCGAGGCCGTGATGGACGGCTTTACCGTGCTGCCCATGGCGGAGGCGGCCAAGGTAGGCGACTGGTTCGTCACCGTGACCGGCTGCGACGGCGTGATCCGCCCCGAGCATATGCTGGAAATGAAGGAGGGCGCTATCCTGTGCAACGCGGGCCACTTCGACGTGGAGGTGGACGTGGCCGGGCTGCGCGCTCTGGCGAAGGAAAGCCGCGAAGTACGGCACAATATCGAGGGCTTCCTGCTGCCCAACGGCAGAACCATTTATCTGCTGGCCGAGGGGCGGCTGGTGAATCTGGCGGCAGGCGACGGCCATCCGGCGGAGATCATGGACATGAGCTTCGCCCTGCAGGCCGAGTGCGCCCGCCGTATGGCGGAGTGCGGCCGGGACATGAAGCCCGATCTGTACTCCGTGCCGGTGGACATCGACAAGGCGGTGGCCACCCGGAAGCTGACGGCGCTGGGCGTGTCCATCGACGTTCTTTCCGAGGAACAGAAAGCCTATCTGGGCGTATAATGCGCCCGAAAGCAGAGAAGAACATACATAAGAAAGGGGAAATGTTCTGATGAAGCGCAGAATCGGTATTTTGACCAGCGGCGGCGACTGCCCGGGCCTGAACGCGGCTATCCGCGGCGTTGCGCGCGCTGCTTATGAAATGTTTGACGCGGAGATCATCGGCATCCGAAACGGCTACGGCGGGTTGATCGAGGGCGACTATCAGGAAATGCGCAAGAAGCAGTTCTCCGGCATCCTGACCTTGGGCGGCACCATTTTGGGCACCAGCCGCACGCCCTTCCGCAATATGCGGATCATCGAGGAAAACGGCGTGGACAAGGTCGCCGCCATGAAAAAGACCTATAAGGACCTGAAGCTGGACTGTCTGGTCACGCTGGGCGGCAACGGCACCCACAAGACCGCCAACCTGCTCTCGCAGGAGGGCCTGAACATCATCGGCCTGCCCAAGACCATTGATAACGATATCTACGGCACCGACGTAACCTTCGGTTTCCACACCGCCGTGGACATTGCCACCGATGTCATCGACCGCATCCACACCACTGCCGGCAGCCACAGCCGCGTAATGTGCATTGAGATCATGGGCAACAAGGCAGGCTGGCTGACGCTGTACTCCGGCATTGCTGGCGGTGCAGACATCATCCTGCTGCCGGAACAGCCCTATGATATCGACCGTGTGTGCTCTGCCGTGGAGCGCCGCGCCAAAAAGGGTTCCAACTTCTCCATCATCGCTGTAGCCGAGGGTGCCATCAACTGCGAGGAAGCCGGCATGAAGCGCAAGGAGTGGATGGCAAAGCGCGCCGAGGCAGGCTTTGGCACCACCGCCACCAACCGCATTGCACAGGCCGTGCAGAAAAAGACCGGCATGGAGACCCGTGTGTGCATCCCGGGCCACATGCAGCGCGGCGGCAGCCCCAGCGCCTACGACCGCGTGCTGGCCACCGAGTTCGGCAGCTAT
>OHHU01001409.1_pt1 | contig 10600 bp, 9 predicted proteins | sample 1568151 | NCBI WGS metagenome assembly OHHU01 (sample SAMEA3879572, study PRJEB24766) | human gut metagenome | biome: human-associated habitat; feature: feces | place: USA | collected 1985/1987 | reverse complement strand
GGCGAGCAATCTATAGTATACATTGACAATAGCTGGAAGTCAGTATATACTCAAAACCAAGGAACTAAGGATGCAAAAAGAAAAAAACTATGGGTGGGCTCTTGACAGCGCGCGGAAAAATCCTTATAATAGCTGTGTTGCACATCCGGGTGTAGCGCAGTTGGTAGCGCGCATGGTTCGGGACCATGAGGCCGTGGGTTCAAATCCCGCCACTCGGACCAAAATGTGTTGATGAAAGATGCAACGCAGAAAACGCCGCACGAAAGTGCGGCGTTTTCACATATAATGCGCCACTTTTAGAATGAAAAAGTTGCAAAAACTCGATTTTTCAAAATTTCAGTTTTGCCCAGCGAGAGGCGACATTTTGAAGATGCGCCCTGCCAGATTTGTGGTCTGGTGTGGTTCGAACACTGAGGCTTAAAAAAGAATAAAGAATAAGAAGGCAGGCCGCCGTTCGGCTCCCTATGTGGGAGCGGACGGCGGCCTTTTTCGACTCATAGGTGCTTATGTTGCTTTCGCTTCGTTTGTCTATCATTCCTTGGTGGTGTTGGTAATAGCTTTTACTGGACCTTTCGGGTATGCTTGCGTTACAAAAAACGAGGAGGTATCCGAGAATGGCAACCACTAAAAACTTGTGTGCTCAGATCCCCATCGACCTGCATGAGCGGGTCAGCGAAGAACGGGAACGGCTGGGCCAGACCACCAGCGAGTACATCGCCAACCTCATCCAAGACTATTACAACATGATGGAAAATCAGAAAGGCGGCATTCAAATGACTGAAAAAGGCAGAACCATGGCATTCCAGATTCCCGAAGAACTCTTCCAGCGCATCAAGCGTCACCTGGAGCGCGAGACGCTCCGCACCGGCAAAAAGCTCACCCAGCGAGACTTCGTGCTGAACCTGATCACGCAGGCGCTGGACGAAGCGGACACTGAGAACGCAACGGAGCAGAACACCCCCACTGAGGCCCCTGTCGCGCCCCGTGTGGCCGACGTGACCGCTCCAGCGGACACGGACACCCCCGACGAAGATAACGCCGTGTAAGCCCGCACAAAAGCCAAAACAAAAGAACACGATTTAGGGAAAGCCACCCAGGGCATCCGAATATATCGGATGCCCTGGGTGGCTTTTTGCGTTTCATCAGAAAGGAGGCACACATTATGGCAAGCGAGATCAGAAATCGCTTCACAGACACAGAAATGCAGATCGCCAGAGAAACGGACCTGCCGGAGCTGCTCTCCCACCTCGGCTATCAGGTGAAGCGCGTGGGACGCTTCCATACTACCGCGGAGATGGACAGCCTGCGGATCAAGGACCGGCGTACCTGGTTCCGGTATTCCCAGAATACCGGCGGGGATGCCATCACCTTCCTCCAGCAGTTTTGCGGAAAATCCTTTCCGGAAGCGGTGGAGTACCTTCTGACCTTCCATGGGAAAGCCAGAGACGCGCCCATTCCGCAGCCAAAGCCGATCAGCCCGAAACAGGAGTTTTCCCTGCCGCCCCGCAACGCGGATGACAGAAGGGTTTTCGCCTATCTCCGTAAGCGCGGCATCGCCGCACAGGTGATCCGGCAGTTTATGAACAGCGGCCTGCTGTATGAGGATGCGGTACATCATAACTGCGTCTTCGTCGGCAGGGATGAATCCGGACAGGCAAAGTACGCGGGACTGCGCGGCACCTATGATCTGAACGGTCCCGGCTTCAAGGGAGACGCAACCGGCAGCGACAAAAACACAGGCTTCTCCCTCCCGCACGATCCGCGGTCAGATCTGGTGCTTGTCTTTGAGGCACCCATCGATCTGATGAGTTACCTCACGCTCCACAGAGACACAACCAACGCCGTTGCTCTGTGCGGACTCTATGACGGCGCACTGCAGACCTATTTGCAGGCGCATCCGGAGATCCGCCGTATTGCGCTGTGTCTGGACGCGGATGAGCCTGGGCAGAAAGCCGCCCAGCAATTACAGGAAAAGTATCAGTTGCAGGGATATGCCGTTACCGTGGAGAAACCGCGCTGCGGCAAGGATTGGAACGAGTATCTGCAAAAACGGCTTTGCAGCCGGGAAAGGGGGCGATAGCCAAAAGGACATCGTTTTCAACGCGGATAAAAAACAAAAAATATAAGGAGGACCTATGAATCTGAAAAAGAACCATTATTCCCGCAGAGCGCTGGCGCTGCTTCTGACGCTGGTCATGTGCGTGGGCATGATCCCCACCGCCTTTGCCGCCCAGCAGAACAGCTACCACGACCCCGCAGAACACTGGATGCAGGCATCCGGTCGAACCAATGAGCTGGACGCCAACAGTGTTGTGACCCGCGAGACCTTCAAGTGCGGTGAGTGCGGCAAAGCCACATCCTTTGAGGTGTTCCGCGTTCCCGAATATACCCGCAATGGCCAGCCGGCACTTAGCCGCAATGTGAAATATTCGGACGGCACGATGGTGGATGGCGTCGGCAAGGGTGACACCATGGACGGCATCCCCGGCAAGGACGCCACCTATACCGGATATCACTACACCAAAGCCGTCTGTGAAACCTGCGGCGGCATCAACACAAATATGAGCAAAAGCGAGTACGGCTATCTGAAAAATGTCTACTGGCTGTATGACTGTGCCGCCGCATTTACGCAGGAACTGGACGAAACCGTTTCCTACGAGTACACGGACGATACCTATCACACTGTTACCACCAAGGGCGGCACCTACTGCGCATTCTGCTACGGTACCAATCATACGGTCAGCCGCAAGCTGGAGCGCCACAGCATGGTGACGGAAGTCCTGCCCCAGCCGGCAAACGGACGCTTCGCTACGGTAGAGAAATGCAGCCTGTGCGACTACGCCCGCTATGACTACACGGCGGCAAAGGCGGTCATTGCAGACTATTACGGCGTGGTGGACGGCAAGCCCCACACCATCACGGTCAGTGATCTCTCCGAAGCCGGTGTCCGCACCGCTATCCGCTACGGCAACAGCGCGGATAGCTGTACCATGACCTCCGCTCCCAACTACACCGAAGCCGGTCAGTACATGGTCTACTACGAGATCACCTACACCTGTGACGGTGTGGATATGGCGGAAAACGGTGTGGCCTATGTCTGGCTCCGTGATGATACGACGGATGAAAACGGCAACTGCGGCTGCGGCTGCTCTAACCCCAACTGCGGCTGCCAGAACAAGAATTGCAATGGAAATTGCTGCACCGACAAGGGCTGTGGTGAAAACCACAAGTATATTCTGCTGGACAGCACCAAGGCCGGCTGCACCAGCCTCGGCTATGACCGCTACCTCTGTATGGAGTGCGGCAAAATCGAAAAGCGCGACTATGTGGACTCACTCGGTCACGCATGGCAGAGCATCGTCATCCGCGACGCTACCTGCGAAACGGATGGCAAGTTGCTGGAGCTCTGCTCCCGCTGCGGACAGATGAAGCAGACCGCCACGCCCAAGGGCGAACACAGCTATGAGGTCTATACCGTGGCTGCCACCTGTACCAGCCCCGGTTATACCGTCCGCGAGTGCTCCGTCTGTGGGGATCGTCACATTGAGGACATCACTTCCGTTCTGCCCCATAACTACGAATCCCATGTAATCGCCGCGACCTGTGAGGGCGGCGGCAAGACCATCCACCGCTGCGCTGGCTGCGGCAGCAGCTTCGTGACGGACTACACCGCTCCGCTGGGCCACAGCTGGGATGAAGGCACTCTCATCACCAACGCCACCTGCACCGGCGAGGGCGTTATGGAGTACCGCTGCGTCCGCTGCGGTTATCACCGTATTGAAGGCAACGAGGCTGCTGGTCATATTCCCGGCGCTCCTGCTACCTGCACGGAACCCCAGCTCTGCACCCGCTGCGGCGCTGTGCTGAAAAATGCGCTCGGTCACGATTACACGAGTGAAGTGACGGCTCCTACCTGCACGGAGATGGGCTACACCACCAACACCTGCACCCGTTGCGGCGATACAAACAAGACCGATTACACCGAGCCTGCCGGTCATAAACCCGGCGACTGGATCGTTGACAAGCAGCCGACCACCGATTCCGAGGGCAGCAAGCACAAGGAGTGTACTGTGTGCGGTGAAAAGTTGGAGACGCAGCCCATTGAAAAGATCTACAACAGCGCCACCACGGACAGTAAGGGTGAGGCCGTTGTGGGCGGCTACCTTGTGACCGTCACCGATACCGACACCAAAAATCCTGTGGCAAACGCCGCAGTTGCGCTCCACAAGGATAACAGCATCTCCATCCGCCTGCCGAACAGCCGCCTGCTGGACTACGCCGACCAGACCACCGTGACCGTGCAGCTTGTCAAGGACAAGTCCGCTGTGCCGGACATGAGCATCGCTGTCACGGATAAGAATGACAACTACGCCTCCGGCAAAACCGACAAGGCAGGTCAGATCACCCTCCCCACCGGCAGCGGTAAGACCAACGAGGACGGCAAGGTCACTACTGGCTATGAGGATGCGGACGGCGACCGCTGGACGCTGACCGTCAAGGTCATCCGCACGGACACGAAGCGCCCCATCTCCGGCAGTGCAGTGTCCATCGGCAAGACCGGCAATATCACGGTGAAGCTGCCGGACGGCACAGATCTGGACGCCAAGCATCAGGTGACGGTCATCGTGACCGACCACAAGAAGGCTCCCCAGCAGGGCAAAAATGTCACGGTCAAGGGTGATCTGGGTCAGTCAGCCGCAGGCAAGACCGACAAAAACGGTGAGCTGACCGTCCCCGAAGTGGAGCAGACCGAGCGCCACGGCGTTTACATCGTCGGCTACACGGACGGCACCTTCGGCCCCAGCCGCAGCATGACCCGCGCAGAGGCCGCCGCTATCTTCGCCCGCCTGCTGGCGGAGAAGAACGGCGATACCATTTCCACTGTGGCCAACACCAGATTTACGGATATTCCAGCCCATGCCTGGTACTCCGGTTATGCCAAATACCTCAATAACAACGGTGTCACCTACGGTAAGAGCAAGACCATCTTTGCCCCCGACGATGCCATTACCCGCGCCGAGTTCACCACGCTGGCCGTCCGCTTCTTTGATGTGTACGGCGATGGCGACGCTGAGATCATGGAGCAGTATAAGGACTTCAACGATGTGAGCGACGGTTATTGGGCCGCCGCGTACATCAAGGCTGCCGCCAAGCATGGCTGGATCAACGGCTATGGCGACGGCTCCTTCCGCGCTGACGATGAGATCAACCGCGCGGAGGTTGTCACCATCGTCAACCGACTGCTGGGCCGCGAAGCGGATGAGGACTACATCGCGGACAATCTTCGCAAGCTCAACACCTTCCCGGATGTGAGCCGCAAGCATTGGGCGTACTACGCCGTCATGGAAGCTGCCAACGCCCACACCGCCGTGCTGGGCGAGAACGAAAGCTGGAGCAAGTAAATTGTATCCCCCTGCGGGTGGCCTGAGAGCAGACCACCCGCACTTTTTAACTAAACCTAACCATTAAAAAAAGGAGCACTGAATATGCTGAAAATTACTGCCATTGGCAATCTGACCCACGATGTGGAACTGAAGATGAACGAGAATACCGGCAAACCCTACGCTATCCTGCGCATCGCCTCGGACCGCCGCTATAAGGATAAGGACGGCAACAAGCTCACCGATTTTATCTCCATCAAGGTGCGCGGCCCTCTGGCCGAGCGCTGCGCGGCGTTTGCGTGGAAGGGCTGTAAGCTGGCAGCCACCGGCGATTTCGAGACCATCACCTTCGCGGACGATCCCCAGCGCCAGCCCGGTTTCCTCATCAAAGCCAGCGATGTGGAATTCCTGTCTCCCCGCAAGGCGGAGGACGCGGCACAGGCGGTGGAGGATATGTCCGCCAGTGAGGACGCCGCCTGATGAAAAACACCGGGATCACATACACCAGCGCAGAGCGCAGTCCTGTGATCCTGCCGGAGATGGCCGAACTGCTCCCGCCTTTGAGCGCGGAGCAGTCTGCCGCTCTGGAAGAGGATCTGCTGCGAAACGGCTGTTACTCCCCCATCATCGTCAATGAGGACATGGTGATCGTGGACGGGCATAACCGTCAGTCGCTGTGTGAAAAGCATGGCCTGCCCTATACGATGGCGGTATTTTCCTTTGAGGATCTGCTGGAAGCCAAGCAGTGGGCGCTGGATACCCAGAAGGGACGCCGCAATCTGGAAAAGTGGGAGCTGGGCAAGATCGCGCTGAAGCTGAAGCCGGAGATCGAGGCAAAAGCCAGGGCAAACCAAGGGACACGCACAGACCTTTCGGCAACATTGCCGGAAAGTTCCGATACTGTGGACACCCGCAAGGAGCTGGCAGAAGCAGTCGGCCTGGGTGAGCGCACCATGGGCAAGGTCATGCAGATCGATGAGAACGCCCCGGAGGTCATCAAGGAGGCTCTGGATAAGAAGGAACTTTCCATCAACAAGGGTTATGACCTGACCCGGCAGCTTCAGGACCTGCCGGAAGAGCAGCGGGAGCAGGCGGCCGCCGAAGCGCTGGAATACGAAAAAGCGAAAAAAGAACTGAAAAAGCAGGATGCCGAGATCGACCGGAAAGGAAAGATCGCGGCGCTTTTCTGCAAAGCGTATGAAAAAGCCGTCCTGCTGACGCCGTCCGAAGAAAATATCCGCTGCTGGACGGACGGGACGCGGATGACCCCGGAGGAAATGCGGGATACCGTGAAGGAATCCCGTGAGCTGGCGGAGGTGTTCCGGACGATTGCGGATATCATCGAGCAGAAGATCCTGCCCGCGGATTGGAGGTGTGCCGATGCAGAAAGCGAAGAAAACGATGCCCAGCCGGACGGGAATCCCGCCTGACGCGCAGGCGGAGATTTTGCAAAAGCTGTCTGCCGAGACGAAGATCACTTCCTGTGAGATCGCGGAGATATTGAAAAAGCATGATGTCTGCGGAGATATGGACGCGCTCCAGGACGCCTACCGGAAACGGCTGGGACAGCGTCTCCTGTCCGGCATCCGGGACGAGAACGGCAAGCGGGAAATCCTCTCCACCAGCGGCGGCGAGTATGTCATCGTAGACTGCTGCAATGACCCGCAGAAGCTGAAAGCCATCCAGCGCCGCATTCAGGCGCAGATGAATGGGCTGGATGTGTCTGCCGGGAAGGTGCATGGGCGCGTTCACTTTTTAGAGCGTTTTGCGGGCTGGGTAAGAAAGGAGCGGTCAGATGGAGCGGCATGAGGAAATGCTGTCCCCGGAGGAACAGTACGCGCAGCTTGCGCCGACGCTGGACACAGACGGCTTCTCGTTGTATGCCGCCGCGGAAGAAATCACCGGGCTCAAGGTCTATGAAGAATTTCCCTATGAGGATAACCATGGAATGTTTGAGATGGCAGACGGACACACGCTGCTGCGGTATTTGGAAGCGGCATACTTTGGGACCGTTACCTGGGAGATCGTCCCCGGCACGCCCTATGAGCGGGCGATTCTCGGTGAAGTGGATAAGACCACACCGGAGTATCGCACATTTTATCAAAAGATCTGCGCGGGTGCGGCAGCGCACATCAAAAAACGTATTGGGAAGGAGAGACAGAATGTGAAGGAACCGATCACAGAGATCAACAAAGAATCCTTCTGGGACCTGATCCATGAGGCAAAAAACGCCTGCGGGCAGGATATGGACGCCATGCTGGCCTATCTGAAAGACCGGCTGGTTTCTATGGGTCCCACGCAGGCACAGAATTTTCACGACATCATCCACGCCTATGAAGATCTCGCGGACAAGTTCGGCTTGTGGGACGCGGCAGGGATCATGAAGGAATACGGCTGCAGCGATGATGGGTTTATCGACTTCCGCGCCTGGCTCATCGCACAGGGGCGCGAGGTCTATTTTGCCGCGCTGGCAGACCCGGACAGCCTTGCGGATGTCGTTCCCTACGGAGATTGCTGCTTTGAGCAGTTGAGCTATGTAGGGGACTATGCCTACGAGCAGCTCACTGGGAAAAGCGCCTATGATCAGACAGATTGGAGCGCATATGAAGCGCTTTTGATGAAGTTGGAACAGGATATCGTTTATAAGGGCGGCATCGAGTTTCCCAGAGAGGGTGCGGATCTGAAGAAATATCTGCCCCGGCTCTGCGCGAAGCATCCGGAGTGGGACGGTCAAACGCGCTGGAATCCGCAGCTGAAGGAGATCCGGGATCTGATCCATGCCGGAAAGGACTATGACCGGCGCCAGACATCAAATAAGAAGAAACGCAGCCGTGGAGGTGAAGCAAGATGAGCGAGTCCATGATTATCGGCGTGGACCACGGCTATGCCGCTATGAAAACGTCCCATTTCTCTTTTCCCTCCGGTCTGGTGGCGTATGAGCATGAGCCATATACGCTGAAGGACGTGCTGGAATACGGCGGAAAATTCTATGTGGTGGGCAGCGGGCGTCAGGCGCTTCAGAAGAACAAAACGCAGACAGAGGACTACTACCTCCTTACGCTGGCAGCCATCGCAAAGGAGCTCTCCTTTCGTCATGCGGAGCCTGCGACAGAGATCCATCTGGCGGCCGGACTGCCCCTCACCAGCTTCGGACGGGAGAAAAATGCATTCCGGGACTATCTGCTCCGGGATGGGAAAACGGTGAATTTCCGCTATGAAGGGCAGGACTATTCCATCGCTATCCGCAAGGTGTCGCTGTTCCCGCAAGGTTATGCCGCAGTCTTGACCCAGAGCATCCTGCTGGACGAGCCTTCTGTGATCGTGGCGGATATTGGCGGATGGACCGTGGATCTGATGCGTTTGGACAACCGTATCCCCAATGCATCGACCTGCCGCAGTCTGGAACTCGGCATGATTCGCTGTCTGGATGAGATCGGTGAGCAGATCCGCCGCACGCTGGGCCTGTCTATGACGGCGGCACAGATGGAAAGCGTGCTGCGCGGCGATGCTGTCCATATCAACGAGGATGCCAGAAAAATCATTGACCGGCAGGCAGACGCCTATGTCCATCGTCTGCTCTCCGCCATTACGGAGAGCGGACTGGATACCCGCGCCATGCCTGCTGTTTTTCTGGGCGGCGGTGCGGCGCTGCTGAAGCGGAATGTATCCGCTGCGGACGGCCTTTGCCGCCCAGTCATCCTTGACGATGTATCCCTCAACGCCAAAGGCTATGAGCGGCTGACGGAACGTCTTTCCAAAAACGATGAGCAGTAACAAAAAGCGGATCAATCTGTCCTTTTCCATGTCCTCACCCATACAGCGCAGGGCGTGGAAGAAGCTGACGGAGATCCCCGCAGGACAGCGTACCGCCGCGGTCTGCCGCATGGTCTGTGAGTATAAAGGGCAGCAGGAATTGCTGGACGCCGTTCGCCAGACCATCCGACAGGAACTGCGGGGAATGCAGCTCACCAAAGAAGAAGCGCAGGATAGCGGCAGAGCCGGGGATGTAGATGAAAGCGTCCTCGGCTTTTTGCTTGCCCTGCAGGAAGGAGATGAGATGACCTGATCCGATATTTTGATATGTTCGCCGGCATCGGCGGCTTCCGCACGGGATTGACCCGCGCGGGCGGTTTCCGGTGTGTAGGACACTGCGAGATCGACAAATACGCCAATGCCAGCTATGAGGCCATTTATGAGCCGGGAAAGGAGGAACGATATTATCACGATGCCACAAAAATCGACCCCGCAGACCTGCCGGACTTTGACCTTCTGTGCGGAGGATTCCCTTGTCAGACATTTTCAATCGCTGGCAGAAGAAAGGGCTTTGACGACACCCGCGGCACTCTCTTCTTTGAAATTGCCCGATTGGCTCAATCCAAACGACCTTCGTATCTTCTGCTCGAAAACGTTCCGGGACTGCTGTCGCATGACAAAGGCCGGACGTTTTCTGTCATCCTCGCCACGCTTAATGACCTGGGGTACCGCGTGGAATGGATGGTGCTTAACAGCAAACATTTTGGAGTCCCGCAATCCAGAAGGCGGCTGTTCCTTATCTGCTATCTTGATCCCCGATGCGCCGGAAAAATATTTCCTGTCTTCGGCACAGGTGGAAAAGCTCTTATACAAGTCCTCGGAGGCTCGCAAGGCTCCCGTGTCTACGACGCAGACGGAATAGCCTGCACGCAGACTGCCGGCGCTGGAGGTGTGGGCGGCAAAACAGGATTGTATATCATTCCGCAGGACAGACCCTTTGTGGATCTATGTGCCGGGGAGGCGAGACAAACGGAGGCCGCCCGCTGTCTCACTGCCCGTTATGGTCAGACAACGCTGTCCAATCATAGAGCAGAGCGTTCCGGCGTTCTGCTCATCAAGGAAGCCACGAAAAAAGGCTATAAAGAGGCGAATCCCGGTGACAGTGTCGATCTCGGCTTTTCCGGGAGCAATACCCGCCGTGGTCGTGTGGGACAGGATATCGCCCACACATTGGAAACAAGCTGCATCCAGGGCATCGTGGAACGTGGCGGACGCATCCGGCGTCTGATGCCGCGGGAGTGTCTGCGGCTGCAGGGCTTCGATGAGTGGCAGATCGACCGCATCCTCGCCATCCAGTCTGATGCACAGGCGTATAAGCAGGCAGGCAACAGCGTCACCGCCAATGTCATTGAGGCCATCGGGCGCCGTATCCGGGAGGTGGATGCGGAACTGAAAGCCGGTGCTGC
>OHHU01001402.1_pt1 | contig 10672 bp, 6 predicted proteins | sample 1568151 | NCBI WGS metagenome assembly OHHU01 (sample SAMEA3879572, study PRJEB24766) | human gut metagenome | biome: human-associated habitat; feature: feces | place: USA | collected 1985/1987 | reverse complement strand
GATGATCCGGAAGCACGGCGATAGCCACAGGCTCATCCCAATCCTTCACTGCTTCATAAACAGGTCTTACAACACGTTTGTCCAGATTTTCAATAGTAAACTGCTTCAACTTAAAATCTCCTTCGTGACCGGCCTCATCACTGGCCTCAATATGCAGATACACAAAGTCGTCCGTCTTCAATGCTTCCAATGCCGCAGCCACCTTATTCTCATAATTCGTATTATATAAACCGGTAGCCCCCTCTACAGCAATACGGCGTAATCCTGCATAATGTCCTATGCCATTGATTAAGTCCACCGCTGAAATAACAGCCCCTTTCTTTATGGCCGGATACTTCCCGGAGAGAGGTTCCATCTGCGGGCGATACCCCGGACTCCAAGGCCAGATACTATTAGCAGGATCTTTGCCTTCGGCTATACGTTTTTGATTAACCGGATGATCTGCCAACAATTCCTGGGAAGCCAGGATAAGATTATTTATCAATCCGGCTGTTTCCTGCGCCTCCGGTACTTCCGCCTTCACCATGAGCGGACGGAAAGGCTGCAAAGGCACATCATGGGGCGGGGTGCAGTCCAATTGTTTATTTCCCCCTTTTATCACCAACAAATGGCGATATTGTACACCGGTATAGAAATGAATCCGGTCAGAACCCAATTTTTCTTCCAAATATCTAACCAGCACATCAGCTTCTTCGGTAGTGATATGTCCGGCGGAGTGATTTTTTATCTTCTCATCTTCGATGCAGATAATGTTACAACGCATAGCCATATCGCCCGGTTGCAACTCCACCCCGATGCTTGCTGCTTCCAACGGCCCACGGCCTTCGTACACCTTCGGTAAATTATAGCCCATAACAGACATATTCGCCACTTCACTACCCGGATGAAATCCGGGAGCAACTGTAACCAACCTCCCGGTACGTCCCATAGCGGCCAACTTATCCATATAAGGTGTACTGGAGTATTGCAGCAATGTTTTGTTTCCCAGTGATTCGGCAGGCCAGTCGGCCATACCGTCGCCTAAAATAATAATATGTTTCATAAGCCTAAATATTAGCGATGCTCATGATATCGGCAAATACTCCGGCGGCAGTCACACTGGCACCGGCCCCATATCCTTGTATCATCATCGGATACTCTTTATATCGCTCGGTTGTAAGCAGAATAATGTTGTTGCTGCCTTCCAGACCATAGAACGGATGTTTGCTGTCCACTTCCTGCAAAGACACACTGCCTTTCCCATCTTCCAGTTTGGCTACAAAACGCCAGCGTTTGTTTTCATCCTCCAGCTTTTGACGGCGTGATTCAAAATCCGTATCCAGGGAAGGTACTTTCTTCCAGAACTCCTCCAACGGGCCTTCAAAGAAATCATTCGGTACAAAAAGATGTTTTTCCACATCTTCCTGTTCCAATTTATATCCGGCTTCACGAGCCAGAATAACCAGTTTACGAATCACATCCTTGCCACTCAGGTCAATACGCGGATCGGGTTCCGAGTAGCGCTCTTCCTGTGCCATTTTGATGGTCTTGCTGAAAGGAATGTCCGCGCTGATTTTGTTAAAGATGTAATTCAGCGTACCGCTCAATACCGCCTCTATTTTCAAGATCTTGTCTCCGCTGTTTATCAAGTCGTTGATCGTGTTGATAATAGGAAGTCCCGCACCGACATTGGTTTCAAACAGGAATTTCACACCCCGGCGGCGGGCTATTTGTTTCAGTTCACTGTAAACGGAGTATTCGGAAGAAGCGGCAATCTTGTTGGCAGCTACGACCGAAATATTATTCATCAGGAAATCTTTATATAAAGACGCCACCTCGGCACTGGCTGTACAATCCACAAACACAGAGTTGAATATATTCATACCTATAATCTCGTCATGCAACACCTGGGTGGACGAAGGCATTCCTTTCTCTGCCAACTCTTCCTTATAATGTGACAGGTCTACGCCTGCACGGGTAAACAACGCATGATGTCCATCGGCTATACCTACCACTTTCAGCTTCAAACCGCGTTCCTGCATCAACTTTTGTTGCTGACAACGGATTTGCTCTATCAAACTGCCTCCTACCGTACCTGTACCGCAGATAAAAAGGTTCAGCACCTGATATTCGGACAGGAAGAACGAATCATGAATCACATTCAATGATTTGCGCAGTGACTTGGATTCTACCACGAAAGAGATATTGGTTTCCGAAGCACCTTGAGCACAAGCAATCACACTAATGCCGTTACGGCCTAAAGTCCCGAACAGCTTACCGGCGATGCCCGGTGTATGTTTCATGTTCTCACCGACAATGGCAATGGTAGCCAAATTCATTTCGGCAACAACCGGACTGATTTCCCCCATTTCTATTTCTTTGGAGAATTCCTCATTCAGCACTTCACAAGCCAGTGCCGCATCTTGATTACGCACACCGATAGAAGTACTGTTCTCGGAAGATGCCTGCGATACCATAAACACGCTGATGCCGTTTTGTGCCAATGCTTTAAAAATCCGGAAATTCACTCCGATCACTCCCACCATTCCCAGACCGGTAACCGTAATCAAACTCGTATCATTGATGGATGAGATACCTTTAATGGCTTTAGAACCGGAATTCACTTCCTGCTTTATGATAGTTCCCTCGCCTTGAGGATTGAATGTATTCTTAATCAGAATAGGAATATTCTTATGACATACCGGATAAATAGTCGGCGGATAAACCACCTTCGCTCCAAAGTTACAAAGCTCCATCGCTTCCACATAGCTCAACTCATTAATGGTATAGGCCGTACTGATTACACGCGGGTCTGCCGTCATGAAACCATCCACATCCGTCCATATTTCCAAGCTATCCGCATTCAGTGCCGCAGCTATGACAGAAGCGGTATAATCTGAACCGCCACGTCCCAAATTGGTCACTTCACCACTGTTCTTATCAGTAGAGATAAATCCGGGAACCAATGCCACTTCCGGTAATTTCTGGAAAGTTTCTTTAACCAAGCGAGTGGTCAGTTCGGAATCCAGAATATGTTTGGCATGTTTTTTTTCAGTCTTAATGAAGTTGCGGGAGTCATACCATACAGCCCCCTTTATCAACGAAGCTACAATAATAGACGACAAGCGCTCACCATAACTTACAATAGTAGCCGACGTTTTAGACGACAAGTCCTTTATCAGATAAATTCCCTGAAAAATATCCTTCAGTTCACTCAACAATTCATTGACCTTATCCAATAAAACAGTACGCTCATTACCTGCCGGAATTACGGTATATACCATTTCAATGTGACGATTCACAATTTCACGGTATTCTTTCTCGTATGCGGAATCCCCATTGGCAGCCATCTGCGAAGTATTGATTAACTTGTCAACTGCCTCTACTATCTGTTTGACGCTTAAAATGCTGTTCACGGAACCTACGGATGTCCCGCCGAATTTCATAACTTTCATGCAATTATCTATTTTTATTCCAGCTTCTTTTGCCATTCTGTCCTCCGAGCCATTTCAAGTCCGGTAAAGAATCTACTTTTGTTTCACCCAGCATGACAACGAAAAGAAACTGTATCTGTTTACACTAAAAAAATAAAATTAAAAGCTTGTTTTGCTTACGTCCGTAAGCGTGTATCACGTAGAAACACATATACTATCCTTAACCCCGAGGGGTCATTGTTGTGGATGTGGACATTGTAGTTGTCATGTGCCCCATCCCTAATGTGGTGGTTGTATGGAGATAGTATATCGTCATTTTATTATTGTTCTTCTTCTGTTTTTTATTTGAACGATGCAAATATAAAAACAATTTCCTACAATCTATCACAATTTCCCATTTTTTTGCGATAAAATATAAGGATGCTTTTTATTAAAGCAGAAATAAGACAAAACTTTTTTATCCTGCCCATGTTGATATGCAGAACTATTTCCTTACCTTTGTACAAATTCAGCCTCAAGTTGCGCTGTTTTAATTATCCCGTAAGAATATGGCAAAGGAAAAGACTGTATATGTATGCACCAACTGTGGGCAGGATTCACCCAAATGGGTAGGGAAATGTCCGTCTTGCGGTGCATGGAACACATACGTAGAAGAAATTATACGCAAGGAACCTGCAAACAAAAGACCGGTATCCGGCCTGGAATCCGTAAAAAGCAAGCCTGTCACACTGAATGACATTACCGGAGGGGACGAACCTCGAATTGATATGCACGACGAAGAACTGAACCGGGTATTGGGAGGCGGTTTAGTACCGGGATCACTCGTTCTACTGGGCGGTGAACCGGGGATAGGCAAATCCACTTTGGTGCTGCAAACCGTACTTCATCTGCCTGACAAAAAAGTATTGTATATATCGGGAGAAGAGAGTGCCCGGCAATTAAAACTGCGTGCAGACCGTATCCCGCATAATTCTTCCGACTGCCTGATAGTCTGTGAAACTTCGTTGGAGCAGATTTACGTCCATATCAAGAATACACGACCCGATTTAGTGATCATCGACTCTATTCAAACCATCTCAACCGAAACGATAGACTCTTCTCCCGGCAGTTTGGTACAGGTACGTGAATGTTCCGCTTCTATTTTAAAATTTGCCAAAGAAACAAATACGCCGGTCATTCTGATCGGCCATATCAATAAAGAAGGAAGCATTGCCGGCCCCAAGGTACTGGAACATATTGTAGACACCGTATTGCAATTTGAAGGTGACCAACATTATATGTACCGCATTCTCCGCAGCATCAAGAACCGTTTCGGAAGCACCGCCGAACTGGGCATTTATGAAATGCGCCAAAACGGTTTGCGCCAAGTGAGCAACCCGTCCGAACTGTTGCTTAGCCAAGACCATGACGGGATGAGCGGGGTTGCTATCGCCTCTGCCATAGAAGGAGTCCGCCCTTTCTTGATTGAAACACAGGCTTTAGTCAGTTCGGCAGTATATGGGAATCCGCAACGTTCTGCCACCGGATTTGATTTACGACGTATGAACATGCTTCTGGCAGTACTTGAAAAACGGGTAGGATTCAAACTGGCACAAAAAGATGTCTTTTTGAATATCGCAGGTGGATTGAAAGTGAATGATCCGGCCATCGACCTGTCTGTCATCAGTGCCATTCTATCCAGCAATATGGATACGGAAATAGAACGTGACACCTGCATGGCGGGTGAAGTAGGACTGAGTGGTGAGATCCGACCTGTAAACCGTATTGAGCAACGCATCGGAGAAGCAGAGAAATTAGGTTTCAAACAAATTCTTATACCGAAACATAATTTGCAAGGAATGGATACATCAAAATTAAAGATAGAAATCATTCCGGTAAGGAAGGTAGAAGAAGCGTTCCGGGCTTTGTTTGGATGAGATAAATAAGAGAAAACTTAATTTGAATAATGATATAAAATGACAAAAGAACAATCATACCCCCCGACCTGCATAGACTGCGGCACACAGAACTGCAAGTTCAAAGAGCGCACTTACCCTGAATTTTGTCTGACTACCCATTTGGAACAAGAAGATTTGGAATGGGCGTTGAAACAATATAACGACAACAACAAGATAATGGCAGCCAGTGCCGAAGTGGAATATGAAGGTTACTGCCGATTAACCCGTGTGGAAGAAATCATGACTTTCGCACGCAAGATGGGATATAAAAAACTAGGAATTGCCTATTGTATCGGACTGGTGAATGAAGCCCGTATTTTTGCCCGCATCCTCCGTGCTAACGGCTTTGAGGTATATTCAGTAATCTGCAAAGTAGCCGGAATAGCCAAATCCTCTATCGGAATCCCCAAAGAATGTGAAAAAATCGGTGCGGCAATGTGTAACCCTATCCTACAAGCACGCCTTCTCAACCAAGCACATACAGAGTTGAACGTGGTTATCGGACTATGTGTGGGACATGACAGTTTATTCTACAAGTACTCTAATGCCTATACTACAACTTTAGTGACCAAAGACCGTGTGACAGGACACAACCCTGCCGCCGCACTATATACCGCCAATTCTTATTACCGTAAAAAATTAATGCCGGAAGGCGAACAATCCAAATAAGAACCATGATACAGGAATTTCAAATAAGAGTCTTGCCTGAACAAGCAGCCAACGAACAGTCACTGAAACAGTTCATCGGACATGACAAGGGATTGGATATACGTACCATCCATGCCCTTCGCATCTTAAAAAGGAGCATAGACGCACGTCAACGCACCATCTATGTAAATTTGAAAGTACGCCTATATATTAATGAAATGCCACAAGATGAGGAGTTCACCCGTACTATATATAATAAGGTAGATGGGAAACCACAAGTCATTGTCGTGGGAGCAGGACCGGGCGGACTTTTTGCTGCCTTGCGATTAATAGAGTTAGGACTCCGGCCTGTCGTAGTGGAACGAGGTAAGAATGTACGCGATAGAAAAATAGATATCGCCCGTATCAGCCGTGAGCACAAAGTTGCCCCTGAAAGCAACTACAGTTTCGGAGAAGGAGGAGCAGGAGCCTATTCAGACGGCAAACTCTATACCCGAAGCAAAAAGCGAGGGAATGTGAACAAAATTCTGAATGTATTCTGCCAACATGGCGCCAGTACCTCCATCCTGGCAGATGCCCATCCCCACATCGGTACAGACAAGTTGCCGCGTGTGATTGAAAATATGCGGAATACCATCATAGAATGTGGTGGTGAAGTGCATTTCGAAACACGAATGGATTCCCTTATTATAGAAAAAAACAAAATCACAGGTATAGAAACAAATACCGGAAAGACTTTCAAAGGACCTGTTATTCTGGCTACCGGACATTCCGCACGGGATGTGTATCGGTGGTTGTATGACAATGGTATAGAGATGGAAACCAAAGGAATTGCAGTAGGAGTACGTTTGGAACACCCGTCCATGCTGATTGACCAAATACAATATCATAATAAAAACGGACGTGGAAAGTATCTGCCTGCCGCTGAATATAGCTTTGTGACACAAGTAGAAGGACGTGGTGTCTATAGTTTTTGTATGTGTCCGGGAGGATTTGTTGTTCCTGCCGCAAGCGGTCCGCATCAGATTGTAGTAAACGGCATGAGTCCCAGCAACCGCGGCTCCAAATGGAGCAACTCCGGCATGGTGGTAGAAATCAGGCCGGAAGATCTGGCGGAAAATAATCTTTTTACAGAAGAATTAAAAACGAAAAGTGAAGAATTAAAAGCCACTAATAAAAATCATGGTCAATGGACTACCGACCATTGTCCATTAACCATGATGTATTTCCAAGAAGCATTGGAGGCCTCCTGCTGGCAGCAAGGCAATATGCGCCAAACCGCACCTTCACAACGAATGGTGGACTTCACCCGCAAAAAACTAAGCTATGATTTACCCGACAGTTCGTATAGTCCGGGATTAGTTTCCTCTCCCCTGCATTTTTGGATGCCTGCATTCATTACCGACCGTTTGAGCAAAGGTTTCCAACAATTCGGAAAGAGCAGCCATGGCTTCCTGACCAATGAAGCAGTGATGATTGGTGTAGAAACACGCACGTCGGCTCCGGTACGGATCCTGCGAGATAATGAGACACTGCAACATGTCACTGTCAATGGGTTATTTCCTTGTGGAGAAGGAGCAGGTTACGCCGGAGGAATTGTTTCAGCAGGTATCGATGGAGAAAAATGTGCTGAAGCAGCAGCCACTTATTTAGGAGTAATGACAGATTGAACCTATCCAAAAATGATTTACAGCACATATGCGGGCGCATTCAAATGCGCCCCTACAAATAAATGATTGGTGATGTTGCCTAAAAGAAGATTTCTTTGTCTTTATGAATCTGTTTTTTATAAAAGATATGTATCTTTGCACCAAAGAAAACATCATGCATCATCCCGAAATAGCCATAGTAGACCCAAATACCCTCACTTGCCTGGGGTTAAAAAACATTTTGGAAGATATCATTCCAATGGCTACTATCCGTGTATTCCATTCCTTTGGTGAGCTGATGGATGACACACCGGACATGTATGCCCATTATTTTATCTCTGCCCAAATCTATTTTGAACATACTTCCTTCTTTTTACTTCGTAAACCAAAAACAATTGTATTAGCAGGAGGTGACAACCAGCCTCAATTATCCGGTGTTCCCAAACTGAATATCTACCAAGATGAAGGTTCTTTGATAAAAGACATCCATCAATTGCGCCAATATGGACATCAGGCAAGAAAACAAGCAGCAGATAAAGCAATGCACATAGAAAAAACGGAACATGAATTGTCTGTCCGGGAAATAGAAGTATTGATACTTATCACCAAAGGACTTATCAACAAAGAGATAGCCGACAAACTTAATATCAGCCTGACCACCGTTATCTCCCACCGCAAGAACATTACTGAAAAACTGGGCATCAAGTCCGTTTCCGGTCTTACCGTTTATGCTGTGATGAATGGCTACATTGAAGCAGACAGAATATAAAATCCTCATTTATTAGGATTGCACACATATCAGGTTTACCGTTACTTTGCAGCCGGAATCATTCTCCATCATGGATTATACAGAGTGGAATATATAAATTTTCCGCCTGGTAGAAACTTGTAGCAACTCTGGTTATCCGTGATGTATCAAATAAAACCAAACAATAAATATGAGAAAAAACATTTTATTCATTACATCCTGCCTGCTGGCTGCAACAACTTTTGCTGAAGATATCAACACGCTGCCTAAGGACACTACAAAAGTCATTGATATAGAAGAGGTGGTAGTTATCGCTTCACCTAAAGAAACCGGAAAATTAAGGGAACTTCCTACAGCCGTATCTTTACTCTCCCAAAAAGATATGCAAGCAAACCAAATCACCACTTTAAAGAACGTGAGTTCACTGGTACCCAATTTCTTTATGCCCGACTATGGTTCAAGACTCACCTCAGCCATTTACATCCGGGGAATCGGATCGCGTATCAATACTCCTGCGGTAGGTTTGTATGTGGACAATATCCCTTACATTGACAAATCTGCATTTGATTTCAATTTTTCGCGGTCCATAAGGAACCTTGTACGGACGCAATACCATGGGGGGACTAATCAAGGTACATACCCGCTCTCCATTCTCCTATCAGGGAACAGACGTAAAACTGAGTTATGGAACAAAAAGTAACTACCGCAGTGCTTCATTAACCCATTACCACCGTTGGAGTGACTGTTTCGCTTTCTCCGCCGGTGGTTATTATGAGGGATCAGACGGATTCTTCCGCAATTCGCTCAATGGGAAAAAAGTAGATAATATGGAAGCGGGAGGCGGACGAATACATGCTATCTGGCTGCCTTCAGAAAACTTAAAACTAGACTTCACCATAGGCTATGATTATAATGACGAAGGGGGATACCCTTATTACTATACAGGAGCTATAGACGGATACGACAAAGAGAATGAAAAATATAAAAACTACATAGGGAAGATTTCATACGATCAGGATTGTACTTATCGCCGTGGACTGTTCAATACCGGTTTGAATATTGAATACCAGGCGCAAAAGTTTATCTTAAGCGCTGTTACAGGATTCCAGAATTTAAACGACCGTATGTTTATGGACCAGGATTTCCTGCCTGTCAGCATTTATACCATTGAGCAGAAGCAGCGTCTGAATACCATCAGTGAAGAGATTACTTTTAAAAGCAAAAACAACAAGCGCTGGCAATGGGTTACAGGGGTTAGTGGTTTTTATCAATGGCTACATACCACCGGTCCGGTAAACTTCATGGAGGACGGAGTGACCGATATGATCGAAGGAAACATCAACAATACTTTCAAGAAAATTCATTTAGACGATCCCCGCCGTACCCCTGAAATGAGTCTGGACGTTTTGAACAACCGTATCCGCGTAAGTGGAAGTTTTGACACACCGGTATTCAGCACCGCACTGTACCACCAATCTACATTCAACGACCTGTTTGTGAAAGGCCTTTCAGTAACAGCAGGTTTGCGCTTGGAATATGAAAAAATGTCTATGAATTATTTCTCGGATAGTAATATTGATTTCGATTTCTTTCTTAAAATGGCAATGCCTCCCCTTAATATTCCATTCAGGAATTTGAATGCCGCACCGCTATTGGAAGGAAAAGAAAAAAACGACTATGTACAGCTACTTCCCAAGCTAGCTTTTAAATACGATTTCAGCCCTGCAAACAATATGTATGTAAGCATAACCAGAGGATATCGTTCCGGAGGTTATAACGTACAGATGTTTTCAGAACTGATACAAAGTGACATGCAACAAAAAATGATTGAAGCCATACTAGACAAGGCACCAGAATCTATGGCAGGTATGATAGAAGGAATGATCAAGCAACACATGCCCAACTACGGAAAAGAATTGAACGTACAAGAAACAACTGTCTACAAGCCCGAGTACAGCTGGAATTACGAAGTGGGATCACATCTCAGTTTGTTCAACGGCAAACTGAAGACCGACCTTGCCGCATTCTACATGGATACCCACGACCAACAAATCGCCAAATTTGTCAATAGTGGCTTGGGACGAATGATGGTCAATGCCGGTAGTAGCGAAAGTTATGGAGTAGAGGCCAGCTTTCTGGCATCCATCAACAAAAACCTGAATATGAATGTAAGTTATGGATATACTCATTCCACATTCAAAAAATATGACGGAGGTACTACATCATCAGAAGAGCAAATTGATTATAGCGGCAATTATGTACCATTTGTTCCCCGCC
>OHHU01001387.1_pt1 | contig 10788 bp, 4 predicted proteins | sample 1568151 | NCBI WGS metagenome assembly OHHU01 (sample SAMEA3879572, study PRJEB24766) | human gut metagenome | biome: human-associated habitat; feature: feces | place: USA | collected 1985/1987 | reverse complement strand
ATCGCGTTCTTTTCCTGTTCAGGATATGCAAAACTCAGATGGTTGATTGTAAAGAGTTCCACTGTCTGTCCTCCTTTCGGTCGAGAATCACCGGCGTCAGCACCAGCGCGAGATAGATGCACATGAAGCTCACGGTCATGGGCGTCCATAAGGCGGTTTTAACAGTAGGGTAATACCTAAAATACATTCCGCCTGCCAACCAGCCCGAAAGAATGTACGCGCCGCAGAAGATCAGCCACGCGAGAACGTTTTTGTCTCTATCATCAAAACAATAGATGGAAAACGCCGTGCGTCCGGGCAGACCGTAGCCGCGCGACCGCATGGAATCCGCTGTTTCAATCGCGTTCTCAAGTGACCACGTTACCATGATGGAGAAGATCTTGATTGCGTTAGAAACCCTACGAATCACGCTGCCGGTTTTTGTGTCGCGCCCGATGCAGCTCTGTGCTTCGGCAACAACGTCCATCTGCGATTTGAATTTTGGGATGAAGCGCAACGCCATGGAGAGGACGAGGGACAGCGCCGGGATGACGCGCCCGAACAGGTACACGAACTTATCTGACGTCATCACCTCGTTGTAGCTGGAAAACCAGAGCACGACGCTTGCCAGCATGACGGCTGCGGCCACACCGTAGAACATGGATTCGAGCGTCAGCGGATTGCCGGAGGGCAGATAGGTCAAAATCGTTTGACCTTCGTGATTGAACGCCGGGTTGACGAGCGCGGCAAGCGCCGCCATGGGAAGCAGTCCCATGACGGCAAAGCGCACCGCTTTTCTGCCCTTGAGATAGATGTCATACGCCAGCGCGCCGGTCAAGGAAATCGCAAGATAGACCGGGTGCATCAGGCACATGGAGAACAGGAGAACGAGCGCGTAGTATAAAAAATTGATGATCGGATGGTAGCCTGAAAAGGCGTCTTTGTTTCTCATTCGCTTCCAGTCGCGTAGCCGCCGCCCACATCATCTCCGAGGTCACAGGTATAGACCCACTCAATCACGTCGCCGTTTTGAAGCTGGTAGCGGCTGCATCCGTAATTGGGAAACCAGCCGTTGACCTTGTACATCCAACCGGAAGTGTTACCAACGTCAAACTCATAGAGATTATTGATTCCTTCGATATAGGCGGAATTGTAGATCGGCGTGTTCTCAAATTCCATGTGGATCTTCTGCTGCTTGCAGGTGCGCTGTAAGATGTTAAAAACGCTCTCACCCTCATAAAATGTGACGGTCATCGGTTTCAGAATCCAGCCGTCCTCCGGCACCAGCTCACGCTTTTCCTTATTACAAAGGTCCATATTGTCAAGGATTGTCGCGCAGGAGATGGAGAGGGTGCAGGTGTATTCCGCATCGCCAATTTCCACGTCCTCCGGCTCGACTGGAATTGGCTTGCCCTCCGGCACGGGGTCGGTCTGGTACTTGTCCTTGCCCGTGCCGGTGTCGATCATCATACCGCCCACTTCTTCATATTCGCCGGTTGCACTTGCCTGGATTTCCTCCGGCGAAACGTATTCTGGCTGTTCGGTATTAGCCTGTGCAGATTCTCCCGTCTGCGGGTCGCCAGACGGCTCTGGTGTGCTTTCGGCGGGTGTCTCTACCGGTCCCGTCTCAACGTCATCCGGCACGTCTGCCGCCGCTGTGTCCTGCTCCGGTGTCTCCACCGGAGCGGCGATAGTCGGCTGTTCCGGCGTGTCTTTCTGTTTCGGCATATCCCGGTCGCCAAGGGTAAAGGCCGCAGCCAGCGCCAGAACGATCAATACCGGAACAATGATTTTCCATTTGTGTTTCTGCCAAAATGTCATGTTAAATCAACTCCGCAGCGGTCAACATATTGTAAAGCATCTGTGCGATCTCGCAGCGCAGAATCGCTTTTGTGGGTTCAATATTGAGGTCACTCTGGTCGAGAATATTGACAGAGTAGCAGAAGGCCATCGGTTCCTTCGCCCAGCTTGCAACGCTCCGGTAGTCTCCGAACTGTGCCAGCATATCCTTTGTCGCTGCTGCGTCCATTGACGTATCAAGGCCACACAGTTTTGCGGCACGGGCGACCATCGCGGCGGCCTCCTGCCGGGTGATGGTGCCTTCGGGGTTAAACTTGCCGTTTCCAACGCCGTTGACGATGCCGCTGCTGTTTGCCGTGCCGATATAGCCTGCGTACCACTTGGAGCTGGGAACGTCAGAAAATACTTTCGTGTCCTTGGCAGTCAGACCGAGGGCGCGGGTAACGATGGCGGCAAATTCGGCGCGTGTCATGGTCTTGTTGGGCATAAATGTGCCTTGCCCCATGCCGTTGATGATGCCGCGGGACGCAAGTTCTTCGATGGCGGCTTTGTTTGCGTGATTCTTGATGTCCGTGAACGTTGTGCCGGGGGCGGTCACACCGGGGACACTCACAGAAGCGTCTACATTGCCCTTGCTGACGCTCGTGGCGGGTTTTGAGGTGTTCTTCGTCACGTCGCTCATGCGGTACAGACTGTTCTTGCCGTTTTCCGCCCGGTCGATGGCAACGAGGGCATAGAAGCCCTGCTCGGCGGACATCTGGTTATTGCCGTCCGAACCGTCAAGGACGTGATAGAAGCCGCCGTTCGACTGCCGGAAAGACAGGAGGTTTTCTGTCAGCGTGTGGCCGTTTTTCACAAAGCGGGAATCGTCAAGGCTGATTCCCAGCTCGCACAGGGCAACGATGACCTGCGCGACGGATTCTACGTTCGTTGTTCCCCATGACGCAAAGCCACCCTTGCTGTCCTGATTTTTGGAAAGCCATGTTAAGGCGCTGTCAGTCGCGGTTTTGACGGCCTTCTGATCCTGATATTTGGCGAGGGCCTGAAGCGCCATGGCGGTGATGTCTACATCGGAATCTCCGGTGCCGGTCAGACTCCAGCCGCCATCCTTCATCTGATTCTTGATGATCTCATCGATGTAAAGCTGGCGCGTGGCCTGTGTCTTTGCGGCGGAATTTTTGGGAATATCGTAATTGCCGGAATCCAGCGCGATCAATGCCCAAATGGGGCCGTTCATGCCCTGCCAGATGGTCTTTTCAAAATCGCCCAGCGGGGTCAAAAGGTTGTATCCCGCGACCTTGGACGGGTCGCGCCCGATGGCAGTCAGGGCGAGAATGACGCGGGAATACTCGGTGTATTTTCTTTCATGCAGCACGCCGGAGCAGTTCTTGACGTACTTCTCGACGCGCGCATAGTAATCTTCATAGTAATTTGCGGGAACAGCGTAACCGGAACGAGCAAGACCGATAATTGCCCATTCGCCGCCGATGGAGCCGACCTCCGGCGCTTTGACAGCGGACACCATATAGGCGGCGCTGCCTTGTACTTCATTCTGGACGCCGGACGCCGCCAACGCGGGAACCGTCAGCGTCAAAAGGATCGCGAGGGTCAGAATCCATGCAATTCGTTTGGTTCTTCTCATTTGTATTTCCCCCTATAAATGCGGCAAGCAGGGCTGCCCCCAAATGGGGGCAGTCCTGTGCTGCAAAGTGATTATTTTGTGGTTTTCGCCACGTTTTCCACGAAGCGGTGGAGAATGGCTGCAACCTGTGCGCGGGTAGCGTTGCCGGTCGGCATGAGCTTGCCGGCGCTGCCGTTGACCAGCTTTTCGGCAACAGCCCATTCCAGCGAAGCCGCGGCATAGCCGGACACGCTTGCGTGGTCTGTAAATCCGTTCAAGCCGGAGCTTGCGGCGGTATTGTACTTCTTGTACTGCGCATAGCGGTACAGAATTGCCGCCATCTGCTCACGGGTGACGTTTTCGTTCGGAGAGAACGTCGTGGTGCTGGTGCCGTTGACGATGCCGTTGTCGGCTGCCCACGTCACAGCGTCCTCATAGTATCCATTGTACTGGACATCCGAGAATCCGCTGCGTCCGTTGACTGCGGGCTGACCTTCCAGTCGGTACAGAACCGTGACGAGCATCGCGCGGGTCATGGATGCGTTCGGAGAGAACGTTGTGTCGCTCGTGCCTGCGAACAGACCGTTTTCATACGCGAATGCAACATCCTCGTAGAACCAGTCGCTTTCACGCACGTCCGTGAACGGAAGTTTACCATTGGTGAACTCAACTTCGATTCTGGTCGATACCGTGAGCTTGTCAATGGTATAGGTCTTGACTGCGCCGACAGACTTGCCGTTGACCTTGACGTCCTTGACCTTATAGCCGGTGTCCGGTTTGAAGGTGAAGGTAACAGACTTGCCGATGTGCTGGAATGTCAGCTTCGGTTCGACCGTGCCGTTCTTGCCAACCTTCAAAATCTTGCCCAGCAGCTCATTGACATACTGTTCGGGGCTGATGTCCGCAGCGCGGAGCCAGCCGTTGTAGTACGTGCCGTCGCCGAGAGCCGGGTAATTCGGATCATTGAACCAATCAGCGACCTCGTGTGAATAGTCATTGATGTAATGCCAGATCACAACGTCGCCATCTTTCAGCGTCTTATCCTTCAGACCCACATTGGGGTGCGTACCGTTGACGGTGTACATCCAGCCAGATTTTTTGCCGTTGGTGAACTCGCTCAAGGCGTAACTGCCGAGGCAGGACGGGGCGTAAATCGTGCTGACATAGTTGCTGTCCGCACCGATGTACCGCAAGCCTGCATCGCTCATGGCTTCGGTAAAGAGGTCATAAACCGTAGCGTTCTCTTGCAGCGCATACGTTTTGGTGGGAACCCACGTGACGTATTCGGGCAGATAGCTGTCGGTCGTCAGGTCAACATCCTGCGTTGCTTCGAGCGCGCCGATGAGACGGAATGTGACTTCAATATCACCGGGCTTGACAGCATCCAGATCATAGACCGCCTGATCGTAGATTGCTGTGACACGCTCGCAGGATTCTGCTGCGTTCATATTCTTCTGCGCGGTCTGGAGGATGCTTTGCAGCTTCTTCTTTGCGGCGGTGCCGTACTTCTTGGTCTTGTCATTCAGAAGCTCGTCATGATGCGCCTTGAGCAGCTTGTACTGTTCTGTCCGCTTCTGCTTCAGAATTTCCTTGTACGAAGCCTCGGCAGCGGTCAGGGTATCGTAGTTCTCAACCTTGTCCTTGTCGGCAGCAGAGAGCTTGTTGTAGGCATTGCGTGCTTCCGCAATCGCGTTATAGCTGGATTCATTGACCTCACCGATGCTATCGATCATGTCAATGACTTCCTGTGCGCTTGCGTCCGCACGCTTCACGGCATCTGTCATGTTGTACAGACTGTTTTTGCCGGTTTTGAAGCGATCATATGCAACGAGTGCATAAGTACCTTGCTCGGAGGACATTTGGTTGTTGTCTTTATCGCTGCCGGGCAATGTATGAAGGAAGCTGCCATCCGCCTGCTCAAAGGTCAGGAGATTTTCCAGTGCGGAATACCCATTCTTCACGAAGCGGCTGTCTGTATCCGCATCGATATTGAGCGCAGACAGCGCGACAATGACCTGTGCGCAGCTCTCAGCGTTTGCATTGCCCCAGCTGGAGAATCCGCCATCGCTGCTTTGCTTGGTGGATAGCCATGCAAGTGCGGCATCAACAACATCCTGAACATTTTTGTTGCTCTTATAGTACGGAGCCAATGCCTGAATTGCCATTGCCGTCATATCGACATCGGTTACAGTACCATCAAGAGCCCAGCCGCCGTCACTTGTACGGTTGCCAAGGATTGCTTCAATCAGCTCATCACGGCTGGACGAAGTGTAGTTCTTGCTGTCCAAAGCGATCAGCGCCCAGATCGGGCCGTTGATGCCCTGCTTCAGATCATAGGTAACATCGTCAAGCGCAGTCAGAAGATTGTGACCACCCACACTGGTGGGATCTTCTCCGATAGCGGTCAGTGCCAGTGCAATACGGGCATTGTCTGTAGACTTGTCCGCATTCAGCTTGCCGGAACTGATATTAGTCCTTACATAGGCTACAACACGGTCATAGTAACCATCATAGTAGCTGTTCAGGACATCCGCATTGCCGCGCGCCAATGCAAGGACGGCCCATTCGCCGCTGCTGGAACCGATTGTCGGCGTAGGTACTGTCTTTTTAATGTTGGCAAGAGCTTTTCGCAGATACTCGCTGTAATTGGTTTCTTCGCCCGGCTGCTGGTTTTTAAGTGCAGCCTCAGCAGCAAGCAGTTTCTGATAGACCAGAGAGCCGATAGCATTTTTCTGCTTGTCTGTCAAGGCATTATACGCAGCGCGTGCAGCCACAACAGCTTCTCTATCGGACTCTGTAATCGGGTCGGGCAGGGCGTTAATCAGTGCCGCAACCCGGGCAACCTCCAGCTGGGAGATTTTCGCCGTTGCGTCGGTGATCCGTTTCCGCATAGCCGCGCTGATTTCGGTTTCTGCGCCAAGCTCGGTGAGCTCATCCAACGCGCCCTGCGCGTCTGCGACGATCTGCTTGTCAGAAAGTGTCAGGTTGGCAGGATTCTGCGGAAGCTTGTTTGCGGCGGTTGTTACCTTAGAAACAGCTCTAAGGATCGGCAGTCTCCTATAGCAAGCCATGAGCTTGTTGTAGTTATCTTCGCCGAGACTGTGCTGTGGACCTTCGCCCAGCGCCTGATAGAGACTATATGCCGTTTCCACGTCCTCCGCATCCGCAAGCGTCAGCTTCGAGGCATCAGGCAGACGGGCAATGATTGCCTTCAAATCTTCGAGATTACCCTGAATGACAACGCGGATGGTGTACCTTGTCGCCGGGCTGGCTTCGTTCATGCTGGGCCAACCAGCTTCGCCGACACCGATGTAGATGATGTCACCGGACGAGACCTGCATACGGCTGCCACTGGCGTAGCGGCTGTTCTCATTATTGTAATTATTGAGATACATACGCGCCTGATAGTTCTTGTTCGTCGGTTCGTAGGAAACCGTAACAGTCGCATCAGACTCCGTAATTTGCAGGACATAGTCCGTCACACCGGAGGCGAGGGAGGTGGGCGAGAGCGTACCGCCTCTGACGTTCAGGGATTTGAGCGTCGTGCTGGTATTGCTCCACGAGCCGCCGAGATCAGCGCCGAGCGCGGTCGTGTACATGACGCGGATATAATCGCCGTCTTGCAGCGAATTATCCGAGGCGCGGAAGCTGTTGAAGCCCTTGTTCACGAACCAGTCGTTCAGCGTACCCATCCAACCGGAGTTGCCGCCGCCGGTGAACTCTGCAAGCGTGCCGCCGTCCTTCTCGACCGAAGCCAGGTAGGAAATGGCATAGTCATCTGCGCCATCCTGCCAGTGATACTTCTTGCCCTCAAGCGCCTTGAGGATCACGGTCATCATGCTGTCGTCTGCGGTCAGTTCATACCAGTCATTGATGAACTGATCTTTCAGCTCTGCCGGGAGGGATTCGCTCTTGTAGGTCGTGTTCTCGACGATCACATGGACGCGGCCGACGACCTTGGACTCCTTGAACGGGTATTTCGCGCCGACAGCGCCGGTCGTGCCGCTCTGATCCTTGGTCGGGATCGCGGCCATCGCGTTGATCGCGGCTTTTCTTGCGGTGGTAATGTCAGCTGCGGTTTTGCTCCCGGCGATTGCGGTCAGACCGTCGTCCTTTGCCTTTTCGAGCTTTGCCCAGTTCTCGTCGGTGTAATCCGACTTGCTGTAGGAGTTGAACTCAGCCAGAACGGCCTTTGTCGCTGCTGCTCTCGTCTGATCGAGCGTTTCAGCCTTTGCCCAGCTGATCGTGATCGTTACGTCCTCATAGGGCATGACAAAGGTTTGCAGACCGGACCTGAACTGAACATTGATCCACTGATAGTCCTTGCCTTTGTACTGCTTGCCGTTGCTGTCAAGGTCGGCGTCGTAGATCGTCAGCGATTTTCCGGTGATGTCATTTTTGCTGATACCGGAATAGGTCACGCTCTTGAGTTCGTACAGCTCATTGTTGATCCAGAGCGTCAGACTGCCGTCTGCGGCATAGTACAGAGTTTGGCCGGTCTTTGTGCAGATCAGATTCTCGTCGGTCAGCGCCCAGTCGGGACCCGTTTTGTAGGAATCCTTGCCTTGCAGGAAGATGGCGTCGCGCGTCTGGAAGTAGGCGGCATACGTCAGATCTGTCACAATATTGACATATGTCAGCGGCTCGACTGCGATGGTGCCGTCCGCTCCAGCCTTAAACGAGGTAAAGCGTTCGTTTATCTGACTGTATGTACCGAAGGAGAACGGCGTTGCAATCGGAATTGCATATGTGTGGTCGCCGCCGCCGCTGGTGCCGCGGTCCTGCTGCGCAGGATTCTTGCGCAGGGAATCGTACAGCTCGTTCAGAATCTTTGTGGATTCCTCGTTGTCACCCTTGACAACAAGATTCAGCTTGTAGGACTCCGGAGCGGGCAGATTGTCACCCTTCTGCTTCATATAGTCCACGATGGCTTTGTACTTCTGCTGCTCCGGACCGGTAAGCAGCGATTTCTGGTACGAAGTCAGCGCAGAATACGCAGTCTGGAGGTTCTTGACGGCCTCCTGCACCGCCGCTGCTCTTGTGATCTTGCCGGTGTCATCGGGCAGCATGGCAAGATACTTGCGGAAACGGCTTAAGGCATCCTGATTGTCGCCCAGCATCTCGTTTTGCAGCTTCTGGATCGTTTCAATCGCAGTCTGCTGCGCCGCGCGAGCTTCGGCAACGGTGCTGTCGGAGCTGTTCAGGACCTCAACGGCATCGTCATACGCCGCTTTCAGCTGTTCCCATGCGGCCGCGCGGAACTGCTCCTGCGGGTAGGCGTTGAAGATCGTGTCAAGCTCAGTTTTGAGTTCCTTCTTCACGCCGGTTGCGTCGTTGGACGTGCCGACCGTGACCTCGAGATACGGCGCAGCCGCCATGCCCGAGTAGAAGGTGGACGTAGACTCGTCGTTTTCACGCGGGTCAAATGCCGTGACAAGATACGTGCCCTCGGCATAGAGCTTGATGGAGGTCTTGCCCTTTTCATCCGTTACTGCGTCTAGGATGGTTGCCTTGGCAGGGTAGCCAGCGTCCGTCTTGGGGCCGTAGACGGCGATCTTCGCGCCCTCATAGGGGGTGTAGCTGCCGTTGTAGCTCCAGAGGTGCGCCGTCTTCGCACCCTCGACGGTCAGGGACAGCTCGGCACCAGCTTCGGCGCTCGTGCTGCTGTCCTTGCCAAAGCGCAGCGTGCCGAGTACACTGGCCGTCTCGTCCCACTCTGCCAACTTACGGTAGATGTAGTTGTAGGCGTAGGACGGCGCTTCGGAGAACGTGATTTGCACCTGATCGCCGTCGCGGAGCGGCAGCTTCAGGTAATCCGTCTCGTTTTCGTCGGCGATGAAACCGACACCTTGCTGGACGCCGTTGACGTAGATGTTCCACTGATAGAAGCGGCGTGCATCTGCGTCAAAGGCAAAACCGGGATAGAGATCAGCTGCCCAATCGCCGCTCGGATATTTGTACCCGATTTGATTGAGAAGCTGACGCAGCGTAGTGCCGCTGTCAAGTGTATAGCTTGTGACACCGGGCGTCAGACCGCTCTTGTCAGTCTGCTTGCTGGACGGGACGCGCAGATGATAGTCGTCCGTGTAGGTCAGCGTGACGCGGATCTGTTCTGCGGCGGGTTCAAGCGAACAGATCGCGTTCCAGAGGTTTACTGCATACTTGTGCAGATCTGTGTTCTGTTGCCGCGTCAGATTGCCCGTCACCGGATGCGCCTTGACGTAGGCGAGCGCCTCGGTGCGCACAGACTGGAGATTCGCCCAGCTTTCTGCCGTATAGCCTGGATTTTCCCCCGCGCCATAACGGGCAGCCAGCGCCTGAATGTTCTTGGCGTTCTGTTCGCTGTAGGAAACCAGACTCTGATGCACGAGCAGCGTCGGCAGTGCCTTCGCCTTGGTAACTGCTGTATCAAACGTGGTCTGATTCTCTTTTTTGTTCGCATCCGACGGCTTACGATTGCCTTCTTCTCCGGTAAACAGAGAATCCAGATACTTCTGTGCATCGTCGCGTCCTGCCTTGAACTTTGCTACGCTTGTTTCCGTGTATGCTTGCAGGGAAAGATCATTGTAGTCAAGTCCGCTGACACTCTGAATCGCCTCATAAAGCGGGGTGGTGTTCAGCCTGTCGGCGGGAATCAGCTGATCGATTGCTGCTTGCAACTTATCTTTTGCTGTGGTAATATCGTTATCATTTTTAGCTGCTTTTAGGGCTTTTTGAGCCCGTTCGCGTGGGCCGTCTTTAGCGATAAAATCTGCCCAAAAGCCATTGGCTTTGTATGTATTGCCGTTGTAACGATCACCTGATTGTATGTATTTGTCATTTCCATCTGCTACAGTTTTAAGTAGAGTTTCAAGAGGTTCGATGTTGACTTGGTTGCCAGAATCCCCATCAGCTAAATAATAGTAAACTATTATCTGATTTCCATAGTCTTCATCACTGTAAGATACACCATGGAAATCATAAATACTAGCTTTTTCCCACGGTATAGATACTTCTGGTTCTGTTTCTATACAGTTAGCGTGAATCGTCAGATCATAGCTTCCAACAAATTCATAATTAACGCCATCAGGGTCGGCCACCCAATCATGGTTCCAGCACTCTGCTCTTGCAATCGTAAAGCTTGTTGTTACTTCTGCTATTGAGGTTGTTCCAAGCGGAACACGAACAACATAAGTATCATAATCTATATTATCTGAATACCCAGATGGATAACTCGCAACTATTTCATATTTGCTGTCTACGATCAAATTATTAGGACTGTCCGCTGCAAAAATATTGCCAGGTAAAATGCCCAGTATAAGTATTAACGTAAGCAACAATGAAATGACACGTTTATCTAAGTGTTTTTTCATACAAAAATATTAGCGCGGGCAAGGACGGATGTCCTT
>OHHU01001381.1_pt1 | contig 10828 bp, 8 predicted proteins | sample 1568151 | NCBI WGS metagenome assembly OHHU01 (sample SAMEA3879572, study PRJEB24766) | human gut metagenome | biome: human-associated habitat; feature: feces | place: USA | collected 1985/1987 | reverse complement strand
GTTGCACTTGAACTCTGCACCACAAGTGTCATGAGTGCTCCAACTGCAACACCCAGTACAGGAATATGTGCTACCTTTCCAATCATATCTACAAAAAATGGGCTTGAAGCAAGCGGCTTCATAACACTTCCCATAGTCTCAATTCCCAGGAATAAAAGACCGAATGCAAATATTGTCTGTCCGATATTTTTTACTTTTTCCTTTTTACATACAAAGCTTAATATGAAGCCTGCAAATATTATCAGATAAATATAGTCAGATATCTTAAATGCGATAATCTGTGCTGTCATCGTCGTACCGATGTTAGCACCTAAAATAATTGAAATTGCCTGCGGTAAGCTCATAAGTCCCGCGCTGACAAAGCCGATTACCATGACTGTTGCTTTGAAGCACTGCTGTAGTAAGCGCTCCTGCAAGCACTCCAAGCACCGGGTTTTTGGTGAGCATCGCAAGAATTGCCTTCATCTTCTCTCCTGCTGCCTTCTGCAGGCATTCGCTCATCATGTTCATGCCGTATATAAATACTGCCAGGCCTCCCAACAGGCCAAATATAATTTTTACCGTTTCATTCATCTACTTATCCTCCGCTTTGCCGTTTAGCTGTGCCCATTCGGTTAACTTTCCTGTGTAAATCTCTCCAAGCTGCTCTATCGAAATCCTCTCAATCGGATTTTCCTTATTTACAATCACATGTACCTCATCCTTCGCAATCTCAACCTTCGTGAGAAGCTCATTCTCATATGATTTAAGCTCACGCGATGACATTCCGATGTCATATGTTCCCTCCATCGCTCCTGTCAGTCCGTTGCCTGAATCAGTCTCTGTAACTGTAATTTTAGCATTTGGATTTATCTCCATATATTTGTCGGCCAGTTCCTTTACAAGTGGTGTCGCTGATGTAGAACCGCCAATCTTAATCTCTCCGCCGGCCTTGTCTGACAGAAATGAGCCCGGCTTCGCAACTGCAGTATACTTCTCACTGACCACTTCCTGTCCCTGCGTTGATATGTAACGCACAAAGTCATCCTCAACATCGTTTAGCTCTCCCTTGTAAGCCAAATAAAATGACCTTGTAAGATCGTTGCCATATATGGTGACTGTCTTTACCTTGTTATCATCAAGCTCCACACCCGATGACACATATGCGATAGCATTTTTGTCCTCTGCGGTCTTTTCATATGCTGTTTCATTGCTATCTGCTACAATGCTTTGGTCTGTAGCCTTATCCTTTCCGGTTGTCTCATCCAAAATCCCTGTCTTTTCTGCAAAGGCATTTCTCGTTCCGGATTCCTCTTCTCGCGAAACAACCTCAATTTTTCCCAACGAATTAAGGCCATCCACATGGGTAGTTTGTACCTCTTGTGAACAGCCTGTTATCATTGTTGCCATCATTCCTATGACGGCCGCTTTCTTTAGTAATTTCTTTTTCAACATGATTTCTCCATTAGCATGATAAATGATTAAAATTAATCAATAACTATTCAACAAGTTAATAATATCAAGCTAATGTAAAGTCCAAAACGCAGTTATGTAAAATTAAGGTAAAAACTTTACAATTCTTTACTCAACTTTACATAAAATAGATTCCTGTGCATTTTTATATATCTTCTAGGCATTTTTTACTATTTCTACGGCAATATCCGGATAATTTGTGATAATTGCATCTGCTTCTGCCTTGACAAGTGCCTTCATCTCATGCTTTTCGTTTACAGTCCATACATGAGCTCTAAGTCCTCTTCCGTGCGCCTTGTCAATGTAGTTTTCATCCTGCATATGGTAGGTTGCCGGATGAAGCGCATCCACATGAAGCTCGCTTGCATACTCTGCCGGATTTACTATAATGTCAGAAAAAAGCAGACCGCACCTCATATCAGGGCAAAGCTTTTTCATGCGCACAATCGACTCGTGATTAAATGATGAGCACCAGATTCTGTCAAGCATATCATACTCTTCCACGAGCGCCAGTACCTTTTTCTCCAGATTTTTGTACTGTACGATACCGTTTTTGAGCTCGATATTTATGGTCATCTCTGTGTTTTTGAGCAGGTCAAACACCTCATCGAGTGTTGGAATGCGAGTCTTCTTGTCATAGGACGGCATGTGCTTTGACACATTGAGCCGCTTCAGTTCCTTTAATGTATAGTCCTTTACAAAGCCTTTCTCTCCACTCACTCTGTCCACGGTCTCATCGTGTATGACCACAAGCTCTCCATCCTTTGTGAGCTGCACATCAAGCTCCACGCCGTCAGCCTTCATCTTTTCTGCCTTCTTGAATGCCTCAAGTGTGTTCTCCGGTGCATATCCGGATGCTCCTCTGTGTGCCCAGACCTTTGTTCCCTCTGTGTTTATCATGCTTTAAGCCTTCTTTCGTTACTTTTTATTTTAGTTATTTTCATGCCTCGGTGCATCATATCTGTCTGCAAGCCTTAAAAATACAAATCCCACTGCAAAGAATATTGCCATAGTTGCAACCGCCACATTTATCGTGCCGCCCGCAAGCTTTACTGCCGCTATGACAAGCGAGCCTAAAAACGAAGCTCCCTTTGCAAAAATATCATAGATTCCGAAATACTCTCCCGAGTTCTCAGGAGGAATAATCTTTGAAAAATATGAGCGTGACAGCGCCTGCAATGAGCCCTGAAAGCATCCCACACCAAATGCCATGATTCCAAAGCCAATCAGATCATGCAGTGTAAGTGCATATAGACAAACTGCAAAATATCCCGCAATGCATACATACAAAAGCGTTGTAGTTTTGTATGTCTGTGACAGTCTTCCAAAGACAAGTGAACCGATGCATGCCACTATCTGTGTAAAAAGTAAAAACACTACCTGTCCCACTGAATCAAGCTTTAAATCAGTTCCTATGTTTATACAATTATCTATTATAGTTCCTACACCATCTATGTAAAGAAAAAAAGCAACCAAAAACAGTCCTACTTTTTTATCTTTTGTAGCTATTTTTTTGATTGTTCCAAAAATCTGTGCAAATGCGTCAGCTATAAGTCTTAGGACTCCCGGATTTTTGTTTGTTTTGCTTTTCTCTTTGATATTGTCCCTTATAAATACATCATTTTCAAAATTCTTATGAATATCTTTGTCTGCTGCATCCGATACATAATTCACTTGTTTATAGCTCTTAAACAATGGAATTGTAACAACAAACCACCAAATTCCTGTAACCGCAAAGCCTATTATCATCGATAGGCGGTTTGATATGTATCCAAGCATATCCGGTCCACAGATGTACGCTGCAAGCGAAACAAGAAACGGCACACACGAGCCCAGATATCCCCAGGCATAGCCGTAGGAAGACACCTCGTCCATTCTATCCTTTGTCGTCACATCGACAAGCATCGAGTCATAAAACACCAGAGATGCATTGTAAAATATCTTTGTAAGCACATAGATAACAAGAAACAGCACCCATGTAGGTGTAAAACCGTTAAGTATGCATGCCGACACTCCAACAACTACGGTCGTTGAAAAAATAGCCTTTTTGATGCGCATATGGTCTGCTATCGCGCCACAAACAGGCCCGATAAGTGCTGATACAACTGTCATCACAGCTATTGCCACCGCATAATACGCGGTTGCCCTGTCAGATGAAATCTGCCCTGCACCATCTCCAACGGCAAGGCTTTTGTACCATATCGGTATGAGCGCACACGCAAGCAGTGTGTATGCGGAATTTCCCACATCATATAATACCCATGAGAGCTCCTTTGATGAGAGCTTTTTGGTTTTCTTTTGTGTATTGTTTTCTTTTGCTTTCATAAATTTTATACCTTCCCTGTTTTGTATGTCCCAGATTACGATTTTATTTTTTTTATGTAAAATCCGCTACCACCCATTTGCAAAGTTTATGTAAATAATCTGCCCAATATTAAATCAGCGACTCCCTCGCAATCTCCACATAATGCATGGCATTGCGATGATTCTCCTCTATCTCATCAGCGGTCAGTGCCCTGACTACCTTTGCCGGAGAACCAAATGCAAGGCTTCCGTCAGGAATATCGGTGCCCTGGGTGACAAGAGCACCCGCACCTATTATGCAGTTTTTACCAATCCTTGCTCCATTTAACACGATGGCACCCATGCCGATGAGTGTATTATCACCTATAGTACACCCATGAACAATTGCGCTGTGTCCTATTGTCACATTGTCACCGATTATGACACTGTGGCTTAAGTCCACATGTACCACCGCATTGTCCTGTATATTCGAATTTCTGCCGATTTCTATCGGCTCTGAATCGCCTCTTACTGTTGCATTATACCATACGCTTGCTCCGTCAGCCATTGTCACCTGACCCTTAACAATGGCACCTTCTGCTATATAATATGCCATATCTATCCCTCCATCAATTTCAGATAATCGCCCTTGTCTATATGCATCATAGAAATCTGATTATTATGCCGCCTGAAGCCATAGACACAGTCCACATTTCGGATAAGCGACTGCAGACGTTCATCCGGTACACAGACAATCAGCTGCAAATCCATCTTCCTTGCATACTTGAGACATACCGCACTTCGCTCCTGATCCATCTTGGAAAATGCCTCATCCAAAAGCACCAGCTTAATCTTTGAATCACGATTGCTCTGCTGCATATAAAGCATCGCAAAGCCCGCAAGAAGCGCAACATACTTAGGGTTCTGTCCCTCGCCGCCCGAATCACGTCCTGCCATGTCATCTACAAAGTTTTCCCTGATGACACGGCCGTTTTCGTCCGTAACCTGCTCATACATGCTGAATGACAGATAATTGCGGTAATCCGCATACTGCTCCATTTCCTTGCGCTTCTGCATTCGCAGATGCTCATCCTCATCCCTTGGCGGCATGAACTTGTCTGTCAAAAGTTTAATTTTCTGCTCATATTTCTTATAAAAATCATCCTCACCAAAGCTTATCTGTCCAACTATTCCGCCATTATCCGGATTTTTACTGTCCAGTTCTTCCGCCATAAGCATATCATAGAACTGACCGTTTTCGTTCTTTGCCGGCTCTATCTTAATCTGATAGGTACTGTCTGAGAAATTAGTCTCCCTGAGAAGCCTGTTTATCTCATAGGCATGGCGCTTTGCAGCCTTGATATCACCGTGGATTGTACCGATGACATTCTCTCTGAGACTTTTGTAGATCACCTTGCACTGCTCCTCAAACTCACTCTCATATTCCGGCTCATAATCCTTCTCGTACTTCTCCAGCAGCTCCTCATATGCCTTATTTGACTTCTCGGCTCCGCTGAACTGACCTGACGGAAACTCCTTTATATACCTGTAGCGGGCAGTCTGCAACGTCTCCACACACGACTGCTGCCTGCCACCATTTCCGTCTGCGCCTTGCAGCTCAATAAGCTTCTCACGCTGTTTGCTCTTGACCGATGCTCCTGAGCTATGCTGCAGCATATCCTGCACCTGCTTCTCAAGCTCCTCCCTGGCAACATAGCCCTGTAACATATCTTCCAGCTGTGCTCTTCGCTGTTCGTTTGCACCTATGATTTTCTCATGCTGGCTTATCTTTTCATTTATCTGCTGCTGATTCAGTGAAAAAGCACTCTTAAGTGCATCGATGTTTTTCTCAAGAAGCCTCTTTTTCTCCTTTAGCTCCTTGTACTGCCCATTCTCCATTGTCCTAATAATCTCTTCGAGCTCATTTTTCTGCGAATTAACTGCTTTAAGCTCATCTGACGCCTCAGAAAGGCCCACAAAATACTCCGGCTCCCCCTTTAAGCACTCAAAATCTCTCTGTGCCTTGAGACTTGAAATAATACCCATAAGCTGTATCTGGTCCTTCTCAAGCCTCTCCACATCTGCCTCATACTCAGCAAGTCTTGCCTTGGATACCCTGCCTCCGATGCATGCATTTGTAGTATAATCGCGCTTCTTCAGATGTCTGAAAATAAAGTTGCTGTATGAGTAGCAGTCCGGTGTAACTCCATCTCGTACCTGCTCAAGCTCGTCAACACTCCTGCACTTTATAATATGTCCCAGATATCTTTTCAGGCAGACATCTACATACTTTTCCTTTGTATCCACTGCCTCATAAAGCGAACCATCCATGGCCTTTGGTTCACTGTCCATGATAGCCTTGGAATTGATGAGGTCGACATCCTCAAACTGCTTCATGTCCCTGAAAATAACAGCAGCAGTATGCGCATAACGCGGCTCTGTGATAAGTGAGAACTTGAGCCTGCCCATACGTCCTTCTATGGCATTCTTCCATTCCTCGTCCTGTACGTCAAACATATCCGCAAATACCTGTACCTTCACAGGCTCGCCAAATCTATCACTTAAGTCTCTCTGCAGCGCAGCTCGTGCCGAACGCAGGCTCTCACTGTACGACTTGCGGTTGTTCTTCATATCATCGACCAGACGTTTTTTCTCTTTAAGCTCTTTTGTTATATCATTTTTCTGCGAAGTATTGTCCTCGAGCTCATCCTCGATATCCTTCTTTATAGACTCAAGCTTTAGATGAAGCTCCTGACATTTTGCCTCTGTGACATCGCCATCCACAATCTCTTCAATGAGGTTTAAAACTGCATTGCTCACATAATCTGTGATGACCTCATCCTCATCCCAGGCCTTTAGTCCGTTTGTGATTTTAATCCACTGACGGCTGTTGTCGGTAAGCATGAGACTTCTCTTCTCAAGCTCCCTAAGCTGATCCTTTTTGCTTCCTAAGTCGCTCGATTTCAAATCTGCACATACCTGGATATACTCCTGCTGCAGATCTGCCTGCTGCCCGGCTATATCCTCTGCCTTTTCTGAAAGCCTGTCCTGTTCTTCTTCGATACGCTTTTTATCATCCTCAGCTGCCTGAATCTTTGCACGCATATCCTCGATATCTATGCACCTGATCATTGTCTCTGCCATGACAATATCGCTTTGAATATTTACCAGTTCCTGCCCTGACTCCTTTATTTCCTTAAGAAGCTCAATACGCTTGCGCATATCCTCTATTTTTTCCCTGATTTGTCTGTATGCATCAAGCTGCTCACTGATAGTCTCTATCGTGCCCGAGTCACTCTTTGGAAACATATAATCACGTATAAACTGGCCTGTTCCATTTGTCATTCTGAGTGCAATAGCACTTTTTTCCATTGTGATAAAACGATTCGGGTCAATATATCCTAAAATCACATCATATAATGTGCCAAGGTATGCCTCCTTCGATGCGTAAATACGGTTTACATCCCCTCTGGCGCGTCTGTCAGCTGACTGTGAGCGAGTATTTACAAGCTTTTTAATATCATTATTTGAATAGCAAAAGCCGTCCGCTGTCACATATGACGGCTCCGGCATCCTGCCCGAATGACTGAAGTACACAAATCTCTTAATTTCAGAATCGTTTTTTCGTACCTCAAATGCTATTCCTATACATGTAAACGTATGACTGCCTGTATCCTCTATCTCAAGCGCTATGACCGAACAAAAATCACAGTCTCCACGATTTGCGGAACCATCCTTCTGCTCACCCCTCAAATAGCTCAGAACACTTCTCCTGTTTTTTGCATCATCTGCAGCCTTGTTCAAGAAGGTGGGGCTGAAGCTGCCGTAGAGAATTACCTGAATCGCATCCATGACGGTTGATTTTCCCGAGCCACTCTTACCACTGAACAAATTGACATACTCATTAAATTGCAAAACCTTGTGATTTATTCCGCCCCAGTTGTTTAGACACATTCTGGTAAATATCTTCTTAGACTGACTCAATTGGTAACTCCTCCATTTCACTGTTCTTGGCAAATTCATGGGTATGTTTTACAGAACTGCCTTCTGTATTCAATCCGGCAGCTTCAAGTGTTGCAGCCGACTCGTTATCATACTTAATCAGCTCCACCTCATCACTGTACATGCGCACAAGCTCATTTATATCCATGGCTGAGCAGAATATATTTACTGTGCCATAAATATAAATTGGTGTGTTGTCCTCCAGATTTGCAATAGCCCCCGGCAGTTCAATCATCTGATGTGTTTTCATAAGCAAAAGAGCGTCTGACCATTCCTGATTATTGAGCTTTCTGGTAATCAGATTGGTATTTCTGCCATACTCACGAATCTCTGCCAGATTCGTTGTTGTCGCATTAAGCCCCTCGCCCATGATTTTATCCCTGTATATCATCTTCATTATAATGACAATCCTTGCAGTAAGAAGAGTCATCTTCTCAAGCATGACACCTTCACCCTGTATCCTGAAAAGATGCTCCTGCTGGTCATGAACCAGCTCACAGTCAAGCACAGCCAGATAATCAGAGATAAACTCTCTGTTTCTAAGACACACCTGATACCTTGGATTGTCTCTTTGAATCAATGTAACGGGGTCACACTTCATTTGCAAAATACAGGTCTGCCTCAACAGATCCTGAATAGTTTTTCTAATATTTTCTGCCTCATTTGGCGAAACATTCTCCATATATTCAAACATACATTGCTCTCTTTTCTATGCTTCTCGTTTAGAGTCCGATTTGGATATTACAAGCCTTGAGTAGCTTACACCATCACTCTTTGTTATCTCTCCATCCAGACTCACCGTATCCTCACCCATGCGCTCATTGGTCTCCTCCTGCCATAAAAACAGAAGCTTTTCCAGATCCTCCATGGATTCTACAGTCTGTTCATCTGTCACAAACATGCCATCACGCATATTTTTATCTCTGAAGCTTTGAAGCTCCTTTTTGGTATACAATGGCTTTGGCACAAAATCTGCCATATCATCTTCGCCTGCCGAAGCATCGTCAATAACAAACGGAACAAACTCACTTCTTCCTCTCTCTCTTCTTCCCGGAAAACTGTCGTCCGTTACATTATAAAACTGTCTGGTGAACTTCATTCTGTTTCGAAGAGCCCCAAGTATCTCATCTGTTTTATCACTCTTATCTATCAGGTTAATGAGCTTTACTATATTATCCTCGTCATCTGCGCCTTCCTGCAGGATATAATGTATCCTTGCAAGCGCCCTCTTTGCAAAAATCGTCTTCTGCTCAATAAGCTTGTTGTACTTTCTCTCAATCAGGTCAAACTCATGCTCCACCTTATAAACAAGCTCACCTGCCTTATCACAGTACTCCACGCTGTACTCATAGCGTTTTCTCTCAAACGTACCGGGTGTAGTCTGCGAAAGAATTCCCTCAAGCTCAGCCCTTTTGTCATCGTTCTGATTAAGGATTTTGCTTATAAGCTCCTTTACAGCCTCCTTGTAACGATAAAAGCTATCCGTGGTTGTAAGGATGGCATAACGTCTGCTATCACTGTTATTAATTTCCTTAATCAGTACCTTCTGTATACCTATAAAATCCTTCATACGTGACAGCTCATCAAAATATGCCCTCATACCATCCTGCATATTTGATAAAAGCTGACCAAGATTTTTTGACGTATACAACGCATTTTTCAGAATATCATTATTTTTTTCCGGATCTGAAAAGTATGTAAAAAGCGCACTGTAAACAGCCAAAATGCTCTCGCGCTCCCTGCTGTCATCATCCACAAGCAGCTTTTTAAACAGCTCAGCATACATCTGGCTGTACTGAGGAAATGCAATCACATATGTGTTGAGCTTTTCATCAAAATCACTCCTGATCCAGCCCCAGTTTATAAGCCTGCCCAATATAGCTGATGGTGTCAGGGTGTATGCGAAAGTGGCCTGGTCATATATAACATCAATTTCGGAATCAGGATTATAATCATCATGATTATCCATGCTGCCACTATCTTTATCACTCTCATCTTCATTATAATCATTCTGCCATACAATGCCTGTTTTTGATATGGTATCCGCTATGATTATCTGACACTCCTCACGTGTCAGTCCCAGTGATGCATAGACCTCGTTATTCTCCTCATATAACGCAACAACTATCTGCATGTATGCATCCATATTTTTCGTGCGGAATAAGCTATAAAATTCTTTTGGTATTCTATCTTTCAATGTCATACTCATATAATAACATATCCCCACGTTTTTCGCCATATACATGGAAATAAACGTGGGGATATTAATATTGCTGCTTCACACCTCAGCCTTAACAGTAACATCCGGTTACCGTCAAATCACTGCTGATTGTGACCATCAATAATTCTATTCAATATAATATGCTTACTGCTCAGCGACTCTCAGATGACGTATAAACTCATCTGTTATAGTCTTGGATTTCAATGATAATTTGACAATATTCGTCATTTTTGACATATCGCCTGATTTTAAAAACGATTTATAGTCAAATACACTAATTTGCCACTTACTACACCTCAAAATCCATACATGCCCTATTTGAAGTAAACGGTCTCACCTTAGTATCTGCCACTGCAACATGCTTAGGATTCTTTGCGTATGCTGCAAGTGCATCAGCATCTTCAAATGTAGTATCAAGCATCACATCTACAGTGGAAGTCGGAAGATAATCTGTACGTACAGAAATATCAAGCATGCCCGGAATCTGTCCCTTAAGTCCCTCTAAGCCTTCCTTTATGCCGGCACGTATTTCCGCCTTCTGTGCCTCTGTGTACTCATCCTTGAGTGTCCATAAAATAATGTGTTTAACCATTGTGTTCCTCCTGAGTTTTTCAGGTCTTTCGACCAGTCCAAACTATAACATAATAATTTCTTTAATGTTCATCTCTTCTATAGTTCAAAACCATAAGGTGAATGGAGACCTTTGTATGAATAATATGCCATTCAGACCGCTATGTCAATTACATATTCTACCCCATCACTTCATTTCCTACCCCATTTTGCACCTTTTGTGGCAGAAAACATATTAGGTACAGTTTAGAATACATTTATTATTCAAATCATTTAATTTACATTTCTCTTTTAGCTTCT
>OHHU01001379.1_pt1 | contig 10839 bp, 5 predicted proteins | sample 1568151 | NCBI WGS metagenome assembly OHHU01 (sample SAMEA3879572, study PRJEB24766) | human gut metagenome | biome: human-associated habitat; feature: feces | place: USA | collected 1985/1987 | reverse complement strand
GTTTTGTGAGGGGAGAGAGGTCGAGAACTACTGAAGGAAGTGGACTTGGACTTTCGATTGCAAAGAATCTGACCCATTTGATGGGAGGAAAATTCGAAATTAAGGTAGATGGTGATTTATTTATTGCCACAATTACCTATAATATTATATAATAGTAAATAAAAGAATTTTGAAATACACATACGGAGGTAGAATAAGTGAAATTATATGAAAACGGTGCTTACCTTTTAAACGGTAAGGAAGTAATAATTGATGGACCGGATGCTCAGGCAGCTGTCAAAAGCAAGACTGGCATGGACATCGATAAACAGACAGCTAAGCAGGAGACAATTGCTTACGGTATTTTAAAGGAGCACAATACATCCGGCAATATGGACAAGCTTCAGATTAAGTTTGATAAGCTTACATCGCATGATATCACATTTGTAGGTATCATCCAGACAGCACGAGCTTCAGGACTTGAGAAATTCCCTATCCCGTATGTACTTACAAACTGTCACAACAGCCTTTGTGCAGTTGGTGGAACAATCAATGAGGATGATCACATGTTTGGTCTCACATGTGCAAAGAAGTACGGTGGAATCTATGTACCACCTCATCAGGCAGTTATCCATCAGTTTGCACGAGAGATGCTTGCCGGCGGCGGAAAAATGATACTTGGTTCTGATTCACATACACGCTATGGTGCACTTGGTACTATGGCAGTCGGCGAGGGTGGACCTGAGCTTGTTAAGCAGCTTCTTGAACAGACATATGATATTGATATGCCTGAGGTAGTAGGTATTTACCTGACAGGAGAGCCAATCAAGGGCGTTGGACCACAGGATGTCGCACTTGCAATTATCGGAGAGGTATTCGGAAACGGCTTCGTAAAGAACAAAGTTATGGAGTTTGTAGGACCGGGTGTGTCTAATCTGAGCGTTGACTTCCGTATAGGTGTCGATGTTATGACAACAGAGACTACATGTCTTTCTTCTATCTGGAGAACAGATGACCAGGTTAAGGAATTCTTTGAGATTCACGGTAGGGCTGAGGACCACAAGGAGCTTAATCCGGGTGAGGTGGCTTACTACGACAGATTTATTGAGATTGATTTAAGCCAGATCCGCCCAATGATAGCTATGCCATTCCACCCAAGCAATACCTACACTATCGATGAGCTCAATGCAAACCTCATGGATATTCTCGATGACTGTGAGAAGAGAGCTGAGGTAAGCTTTGACGGCAAGGTGAAGCTTGATTTAAAGAGTAAGGTAAGAGACGGAAAACTGTATGTAGACCAGGGAATCATCGCAGGCTGTGCAGGCGGTGGATTTGAGAATATCTGCGATGCGGCTGACATATTAAACGGACATTCAATCGGAGCAGACGAGTTTACACTGAGTGTTTACCCGGCATCTACTCCAATATACATGGAGCTTGTGAAAAACGGAGCTGTAGCAAAGCTTCTTGAGACAGGTGCAATCGTAAAGACTGCTTTCTGCGGACCTTGCTTTGGTGCAGGAGATACACCTGCCAACAACGCATTCTCTATCCGTCATTCAACAAGAAACTTCCCTAACAGAGAGGGTTCTAAGGTACAGAACGGACAGATCAGCTCAGTGGCACTCATGGATGCACGTTCAATCGCTGCAACAGCAGCAAACAAGGGCTTCCTTACATCAGCAGCGGATATTGATGTAAACTTTACAAAGCCAAAATATTTCTTTGACAAGACTATATATGAGAACCGTGTATTTGACAGCCATGGAGTGGCAGATCCTTCAGTTGAAATCCAGTTCGGACCAAACATCAAGGACTGGCCGGCAATGAGCGCGCTTCCTGAGAATATGCTCCTTAAGGTGGTTTCAGAGATTCATGATCCTGTTACTACAACAGATGAGCTCATTCCTTCAGGAGAGACATCTTCATATCGTTCAAACCCTCTTGGACTTGCAGAGTTCGCACTTTCAAGAAAGGATCCTGAGTATGTAGGCAGAGCAAAGGAAATCCAGAAGGCCCAGAAGGCTATAGAGAGTGGTGAGTGCGCAGGAAAGGCTGTTCCTGAGGTTGCTGAAATCATGGGAGTAGTAAAGAAAAAATTCCCTGAGGCAAGCCATGAGAATATGGGCTTCGGAAGCACAATTTTTGCTGTTAAGCCGGGTGACGGCTCAGCAAGAGAGCAGGCTGCCAGCTGCCAGAAGGTACTCGGAGGCTGGGCAAATATCGCAAACGAGTATGCCACAAAGAGATACCGTTCAAACCTTATCAACTGGGGAATGCTTCCATTCATCATCGATGAGGGAGAGCTTCCGTTCCACAACCTCGACTATATCTTCCTTCCGGGAATCAAGAAGGAAATCGAGGATGCAAAGACGGAGTTTGAGGCATATGTTGTCAAGGATGGTGAATTAAAGCCATTTACACTGAAGATGGGTGAGCTCACAGATGATGAAAGAGAGATAATATTAAAGGGATGTCTCATCAACTATAATCGTAAATAAGGAGAGTTTAATCCGATGGAAGAAACCGGAAAAGCTGGTAAAAAATCAAACATTGAGATAAATGCAGATAAGGGTGCGAAGCAGAATTCGCACCCGGGGCGTGAGGAATGGCCACATCTGATCAGAATAGGTGTCATGGTATTTGTCACGTTTGCAGTCAGTATACTGTTTTTCTTTGCACTGTACAGATTTGAGGGCTTTGCAGGCATATGGAGCAAGCTGCTTGCGGCAGCAATGCCTATTATAATGGGACTTGTGCTTGCATACCTGATGAATCCTGTCATGCTGTGGCTGGAAAGATGCTTTAAAAAGCTTCTTTCCAAAAAGATGAAAAGCGAAAGCAAGCTGCGAAAGGTTTCAAGAGCTCTTGCAATCACAGGCTCGGTTATTATTCTTGTAGCAATTATTTCGCTCCTCATTGCGGCTATTGTGCCTTCTGTCATAGCAAGTATATCGGGACTTATGAAGACACTGCCAAATGATGTTGCGGCATTCATCAACATGATAAAGAACGGCAATTTCGGGGACAGCAAAATTGCTGAGCTCGCGAGCACAGGTTTACAGAATGCAACCGACTACATTGAGGATTATGCCACAGAAAAGCTGATTCCTGAGGCACAGAAGTATGTTGCACAGATTACAACCGGTGTGATTTCGGTAGTCAGAGGTTTATTCAATTTCATTATCGGAATAATCGTGATGGTCTATGTGATGAGTATTCAGGAGACTCTTGCAGGACAGAGCAAAAAGATAATATATGCTGTCTGCAAGCCAAAGACAGGCAATATCATCATTGAGACGATCAGAAAGACAAATGAGATTTTTGGAGGCTTCATAAGCGGTAAGATTATAGATTCTCTGATTATAGGTGTGATTGCATATTTCGGATGTCTGATTTTAAGGATTCCATCATCGGTGCTCGTTGCAGTGATTATCGGCGTCACAAATGTGATTCCGGTATTCGGACCGTTTATCGGTGCAATTCCATCGTTACTCATAGTAGTAATTCAGAGTCCGTGGCATGCGCTTTATCTCCTGATATTTATTGTCGTGCTGCAGCAGGTGGATGGCAATATAATAGGGCCTAAGATACTTGGCTCATCTACCGGTCTTTCGACCTTCTGGGTTATGTTTGCCATACTAATCGGCGGAGGAATGTTTGGTTTTCTTGGAATGTTACTTGGTGTTCCAACCTTTGCTGTGATATACTATATTGTGAAAAGAGTTGTTAATTATGCTCTCAGGAAAAAGAAGCTTCCTGAGGACACAAGGGATTATACAAAGACAACAGGCGTAGATACAAAAAATAATAAGCTTAAATACGAGTAGGTGAAATAAGTGGATAAATACGAATACAATCTCAAGCTGGATCAGATAAAAGCCCTAAGCGCCGAGGAGGGCTATATGAGCGCAGCAGAGATTGCGGATAGCATAAATTGGAACAAAATTAAAAATGTAAATACACTCGTTAAAATCGGCGAAATCTACGAGAAGGCCGAAAGATACCAGGATGCAAGGGACATACTTTTAATGGCCTATGACCGTTCGCCAATCGGCAGGATGATTATATACAGACTGGCTGAGGTCGCCATCAAGATGGGTGATTATGATGCTGCTACAGAGTATTATGATGAGTTTGTTGAGATAGCGCCTCATGATGATATGAAGTATGTATTAAGATATGCCATCAAAAAAGGGCAGGGAGCTTCATTTGATGAGCTTATCACTATTCTTGAAGAGTACAAGGATGAAGAATACACTGAGGAGTGGGCATACGAGCTTGCATATCTATACCACAAGGCCGGAAAAGCCGATAAGTGTATAGATGCCTGCGATGAGCTCATTCTGTGGTTCGGAGACGGACCATATGTGGAGCGTGCGCTGGAGCTTAAGATGCTTTATCAGCCACTTACCAAGGCTCAGGAGGAAAAGTACAGACGATTCAAGGCAGAGAAGGAAAAGCCGGCTAAGATAAAGGATGAGGCTGAGGTCACTGAGATAGGTGCCATGGAGATGGTAAAGGGCGGAGAGATAGTGCATGATGACGTAACTATTCCGCAGATTACTGTAAATCAGGAGAAGTTCAATACTGTAAATTTACAGCAGGAGATTGCCAAGGGTATGCAGCAGATCATGGAGGCCAAGGGCAAGAATGAAGTTGCTGATACGATGGATACCATCAAAAAGATAGTTGAGGATATTCCTTATCTCAAGCTCGAAAAGGAGCAGGAAGAGTATGCACAGCATCAGGAAGAGACAGAGCATATCGCTACAGATGAAGAGATAGATGGTTCACTTAAGTTGAATTTCAAGGAGCTTTTGGGTGAAGACGCTGACGGACAGATGTCTATGGTCATGAGTGAAAAGACTCAGCTTGAGCATCAGATTACAGGACAGATGTCTATACAGGATGTGCTTGAAGAATGGGAAAAGACCAGACATGCGGCTGAAATTGCACTTAAAGAGGCTGAGCAGCAGAAGCTTGAGTCAGCTAAGGCAAGAGCACTTCAGGAGGCAGGAGACATCATGGAGAGACTAAATGATGTCATTCCAAAGCTGGATGCAGGTGTCACTCCGAAGGAACTTCTTGAGGAGGAGTATTTGAAGGTCCCGGTTGATATTATAGAGCAGAAAGCTGCCGTGAAGGAGCCTGAAGAAGAGCAGAAACCGGATATGCAGGAGCTTTATGCAGAGGAGACTGTGGATGAAGTACAGGAGCCGCAGGAAGCACCTGAAGATACTATAGACGAAGCACAGGAGCCGCAGAAAGCACCGGAAGAGGCTATAGAAGAAGCTATAGAAGAAGTGCAGGAGTCACGGGAAGTACCTGAAGAGGCTGCAGATGAAGCCAGGGAACCGGTTGGAGAGCCGGAGGATATAATTATGGCAGAGGAGTCTGAGAAAGACGAGATATTCACGCAGCCGACTACCATGATGCCTGAAATAACAGATGATATGTTAAATGTCGATGATGATACATCAGATGATGAGACTTCACAGGAGAAAGAAAACGTTTCTGAGAAGAGAGATTTTGATCATGTGACATCATTTATCGAGCAGGAAATAGCCAAGATGACAGCAAAGAATCCGGGACTGGAGAAGAAGCTGGATATGGCTAAGACAAGAAAAATGCCGGATATTTCATTGCCGGAGGATTTAGACAGCGAAGAAGATGACTCGAAATTGAAAGAAACAAAACATATAAAAGAGCTTACAAGCGAACAGAAAGCTATATTTTCATATTTCATACCGGTAAAGGGTATGGAGGATCAGATTTGCAAGGCATATAATGCAGTACTTGATCATTTCAACAGGAAAGAAAACGCATCCACAGGCAACCTCATTATACAGGGAGAGCAGGGTTGCGGAAAGACAATGCTTGCTACAAGCTTTATAAAGGTATTACAAAAAGATGGTGAACAGCTTACAGGAAAGATGGGCAAGATTGATGCTGCCGTACTCAATAAAAAGGATGTGCAGCAGGTAGTCAGAAAGATAACAGGAGGCTGTCTCATCATAGAAAGAGCCGGTGATATCGACCGCAACATAGCTGCCAAGCTATCATTTTTGATGGAGCATGATATTACAGGAACACTCTATATACTTGAGGATACATCAAAGGGTATAAAGAAGGCTCTCTCAATGGATGAGGGCTTTGCATCCAAGTTCACGGAAAAGATATCGGTTCCTATTTTTACAAATGATGAACTCGTATTGTTTGCCAAATCGTACTCTGCAGAGCTTGGGTACAAGATAGATGAGATGGCTATTCTGGCATTGCATAACAGAATCAGCAATATTGAGAGGATAGACCAGGCTACCACTCTGACAGAGGTCAAGGATATAATTGACGAGGCCATAGACAGGGAGGCTCACAGCGGACTGAAGAAGGCTATAAGTATTCTGACAGCCAAGCGATATACAGATGATGACCGAATTGTACTCAAAGAGGATCATTTCAGGGAAAAATAAATACTTATGGGGGTATATATATGTGTAATTTTACAGCAATGGATTGTTACCTGTTTGGTCAGGCAACACACTATGATATCTACAAGAAGATGGGTGCTCACTTAGCTGAGCGTAAAGGAAAAAAAGGAGTGTGCTTTGACGTCTGGGCGCCACATGCGAGGGAAGTATACGTGTTTGGTGAGTTTAACAACTGGAATGAGACCAGTCATGAGATGAAGCGTGTAGAGCCGGAAACCATGGGAGTGTATGAGCTTTTTGTACCGGGAGCGCAAAAGGGTCAGATGTATAAGTTTATTATAGTCACTGAACAGGGTGATAAGCTGTACAAGGCGGATCCATACGCAAACTACGCAGAGCTTCGTCCGGGAACAGCGTCAATCATCACAGATATCGAGCACTTCACATGGACTGACAAAGAGTGGATGGATAAGAGAGCAGCAAAGTCAGATGCTGATGTATATTCTTCACCTATGGCTATATATGAGTGTCATCCGGGCTCATGGATGAGACATCCGGGCAGGGATGATGAGGGCTTTTATACATACAGGGAGCTTGCAAAATCACTCGTATCCTATGTGAAAACTATGGGATATACACATATTGAGCTTATGGGTATTTCAGAGTATCCGTTTGATGGCTCATGGGGATATCAGGTGACAGGCTACTATGCACCTACATCGAGGTATGGAGAGCCTGAGGATTTTGCATACTTTGTTGATCAGTGCCATAAAAATAATATCGGAGTAATCCTCGACTGGGTACCTGCACATTTCCCAAAGGATGCGCATGGACTTGCCAATTTCGACGGAACAGCCACATATGAGTATGCAGACCCAAGAAAGGGAGAGCATCCCGACTGGGGCACAAAGATATTTGACTACGGTAAGAATGAAGTAAAGAACTTCCTTATCGGAAGTGCACTTATGTGGATAGAAAATTACCACGTAGACGGACTCCGTGTGGATGCAGTTGCGTCAATGCTTTATCTTGACTATGGAAAGAGCGACGGACAGTGGGTGCCAAACAAGTTTGGAGGCAATAAGAACCTCGAGGCAGTAGAGTTTTTCAAGCATATCAATACACTCATACTTGGAAGAAATCACGGAACTGTAATGATAGCCGAAGAGTCTACCGCATGGCCAAAGGTAACAGGCAAGGTAGAGGAAGACGGACTGAACTTCAGCTACAAGTGGAACATGGGATGGATGCATGACTTCCTTGATTATATGAAGCTGGATCCATATTTCCGTAAAAATAACCACAACAAGATGACATTTGCGATGAGCTATAATGAGAGTGAGAAATATATTCTGGTACTGTCACATGATGAGGTGGTACATCTGAAGTGTTCTATGCTCAACAAAATGCCGGGCTTAGAAGGGGATAAATTCAAGAACCTCATGGCAGGATATGCATTTATGATGGGACACTGTGGAAAGAAGCTTCTTTTCATGGGACAGGAGTTTGCACAGAAGCAGGAGTGGAGTGAGGAAAGAGAACTCGACTGGTATCTGCTTGAGAATCCGGAGCATAAAAAGATCCAGAACTGGGTAAAGGAGCTGCTTCACCTCTATAGGAGAAACCGCTGTCTGTATGAGCTGGATTCAAGCTGGGAAGGCTTTGAATGGATAAATGCAAACGATGCAGACAGAAGCATCTTCAGCTTTATCAGAAAGAGCAAGGATGGCAAGAATAATATGCTCTTTGTCATCAATTTCACACCGGTAGAGAGACCTGATTACAGAGTCGGAGTGCCAAAGCACAAGACATATCAGCTCGTTTTAGATAGTGAGGATCCTAAGTTTACCGGCAAAACGGTACAAGTGCCTGTAAAGAAGGCTGCAAAGGGCAGAGGCAAGGCAGCAAAACAGTCATATAAGAAGCTGGACTATAAGGCAGTCAAATCAGAGTGTGACGGCAGACCATTTTCATTTGCTTATCCACTTGCGCCTTACGGAGTTGCTGTATTTAAATACTAATATACCGGTAAACAGCAGGGTAAAGGACCGCAGAGCAGTTTATTGTAAATGTCCAGAGGGTGATTGCGCAAGATAGTCTGTAACACCGATATATATTGCATGTGCCAGGTCATCCTGATAGTTTTTGTCAGTAAGAAGAAGCGTCTCAGCAGGATTACTCAAGAATCCACATTCTACGATTACGGTCGGGGATGTGGATTTTTTAAGTATAAAGTATTCTTTATTGGGCTTAATGCTTCGTGGCTTTGCGACACAAAGAGAAGTGTTTAAAGCTCCAAGAACAGAGGATGCGAGCTCTTTTCCTGCATCAGAGGCTTCATAATAGAATACCTGTGGACCGCAGCTTGAACTGTCCTCAAAGCTGTTTTGATGGATACTGATGCTGACTGCCACATTGCTTTTAGACATCAGGGCAGTTCTCTTTGTGAGATCATCTGTCTTTGGATGCTTGGAATTATCCGGGGCGAGGTCGCAGTCGGTGGTTCTGGTCATGACAACAGTAAAGCCTCTGTTTTCAAACAGCTGTTTAAGAGCCATTGCAATACTGAGGTTGACATCCTTTTCCATGACGCCGGAGGTGGAAATCTTACCAGGATCACTTCCACCATGGCCCGGGTCTATTACAATAACAGTTGAATTAGTGTTTTTGCCGGTGTTTTTTGCAAGAGCGCAGACACCTCTTCCGAGGTAGAAGGACAGAATAAAGAGAGCTAAAATAAGACAGTATTTGTTTTTCTTGATAATGTACATATATTTTTTCATATAAGATACCTATAAAAACCCGATGCACATAGAAGGCATCGGGTGTGTTTGTATATTATATGATTAGCTGATATCATTTATAACCTATAAAAGGTACTGAGTTAGACTGTAGCTGTAAAGGTACGGCCTCTTTCAGTAAGCCTTAAGCAATCAGTCCAGATATTTGATAACAGTATCCCAGACAGATGAATTCTCAAAGCCAAGCTTCCAGAATGCTGCACCGGCGAGCTTATTGTCGTCGACGAGCTTGAGCCTTTTCTCTAAAGATGTACTGTCCTCGAGCCATACCTTGTACAGCTTGTTGGATGCAGACCACTCAGCGTAGTTCTGACCGGATTTCTCATCAAGAGCAGCAGTGGCATTGTTTGTGGCAAGCTGTGCTGCAGCTGCGTCCATACTATATACCTGTGAGGCAACGGTGTACTTTGACTGATCCTCGGTATCGGTTACGGCATCATCGTCCTCCTTTGGAGTGAGCTCCCATATTCTGGTATAAAAAGGCATGCCGAGAATAATCTGGTCAGCGGGAACCTCCTTCAGAGTGGATTCAACACCCTCAGTTACCCACGGAATGGAAGAAACTGAGCCGGCATCAGAGCCCTTATAGTGTTCATCGTATCCCATAATCACAATATAATCGGCAAACTTTGCCATATCAGAGCGATTGAAGAACTTGTTGAAGCTGGCAGGTACTGTGACATCAACTGAAAGTGATATACCGTTATTGTGACACTTTATGGAGAGCTCTCTGATAAACTCGATGTAAGAGTCTCCATATGCTGCTTCTGTGATATTTTCAAAGTCAATATTTACACCATCAAGCTCATAGTTAAATGCAGCCGACATAATCTGATTGATAAGGGTAGTTCTCGTGGATGTATGTGTGAGCACATATGCTGCATCTACATCAGTATTTTCTAAGTTGCTGAACAGTCCCCATACCTCGATGCCCTGGGAATGGCAGTAGCTGACATAATCCTTGCTTGCTATATCTGCCAGATTACCGTTGTTGTCATTTAAATAAAACCAAGTTGGTGAAATTACATTTATGCCCTTGGTTGATGAAATTACCTGGGGCACTTTACTGTTTGCTGACTGGCTTGTTACCTGATTCCAGGCAAGACAGATATCCTTATCCTTCTTGATATGCGTAAAGGTCTCTTCCTCATAGTCAGGATTCGTAAGCTTAGTTTTTTTGCTCTCGGACAGAGCCTTGCGCTTTATATATCCAATAACACCATCCTCAGTGGCAACCTTATCCCATTTGTCACCGGAATCAAGAATAGTAATCTTGTCATCCTTTTCCACCTCTTTTAGAATAGGGCTCTTTATGCCGCCCTTCACGCGGATCTGGGTAGAATTGCTGACTGTGGCACTGTCTATTTCATCCCATTTGCTTGTGATGACGATGCGTGCCGGGTCATCATATGACTTAAAGGTGATATTGGAGTACTGTTTTACATAGTCTAAAGCGATAAGCGCAGAGTCAGAGGTGGCTTTTACAATCGGATAGCCAAAGTCATTGGTCTGCTTGGTGACACTGTAGCTATTGCTGTCAGCCGCCGCTGAGATGATATCAGATGCGGTTGTGTAAAGAAGCACATTCTCATTTGTATCCCAGTAAAATCTGGAATTTAATGAGT
>OHHU01001375.1_pt1 | contig 10860 bp, 10 predicted proteins | sample 1568151 | NCBI WGS metagenome assembly OHHU01 (sample SAMEA3879572, study PRJEB24766) | human gut metagenome | biome: human-associated habitat; feature: feces | place: USA | collected 1985/1987 | reverse complement strand
AAAAAACCAGCACCGTCAGCGGGCCTCGTTGGTCTCAACTGACGGTGCAAAGGTAGGTCAATTCCCGCTCCCTTGCAAGGAAAATGGGCTCGGGTGAAAGTTGGTGAAAGAAAAAGTGAAAGAAGTCCACTTTTTCACCTTTTTGGTGAAGAAAAAGGGGTGAAAAGAGGGCTTTTGGGTGAAAGTGGTGAAAGTTTTGGTGAAAGAAGTCCACTTTTCACCCCTTTTGGTGAAAGTTAGAGACAGATTGGTGAAAGTTTTGCTGAAAACTTTTGTGAGAATTCGCCGCGAGGGTGGTGGGCTTTTGAAGAGAATTCGCTGAAGTTTGCCAAAAAAAACAGGATGCCACCCCTGCGCCTCCCCGCCTTGGACCTACAAACAGCCCACCAGCGCGACATCGATTTACAGGGCATCATACAGTCTGGTCGTAATGTCATTATGTCATCATGCCGTAATGTCATCATGCCGTTAAGGATTTTACAGGGAAACGCTGTATGTGGGCTCAAAGAAATAGTATATAATATTATATACTATTTCTTTGACTTCTCATATCCCTCTTTTTCTTAACGGCATGATGACATGATGACATTACGGCATGATGGCATTTTGCATCGTTGGCAAAACTTGCCAATCGGTTGTGATCCTTGCGCCAATCAGTTGCGAGCCTTGTGCCAATCAGTTGTGGTCCTTGCGCTAATCAGTTGCGATCCTTGCGCTACAGGCTCATGGAGAGCTCCCTGAGGCCCGCTCTTACGACAACGACGAGGGATAAGCAACCATCGGCGTCGATGATAAGCAACCATCGGCAAGGTCTCCATTTTGTGGTCAAACCCTGCCCTCGGGATCGTGTTGCCACAGTCGTAGAGTCAAGTGGGGTAAAATAAACAGCCTTGCGATTCGATGATTACGATTTGTGAACCATTATGAACTTGTATGGCTCAAAACTATTCTTTACTTTTGCAACATCAATACCTATCGTATCCTGAATGGCAACATCAGATGCGACCAACAAGTTTTATTGCCTATTGCCTATGAGTAAAGTGTTTCAAGTATGGCCTAAGCGCATCAAGCGCTCCAATGGCACCGTTCTCACTCCCGATATGGAAGTGACGGTAACGACCTTGCAGCACACCACCACTCCATTCTACAATGGAGCCAAAGAGCTGCAAGAAGTCTATATGCGCATCTACGCCTTCGACTACAAGAAGGCGTGCTGCTATCCAAGTGATTTTGAATTTAGGAAGTTAGATTAAAAAGAAATCTATAAATCATTGCTTATTAAGCAATGATGAAAAATGAGCACTTATGGTTGAGTTCGTTAATAAAATTTCCGAATCGTCTTGTCGTTTCTACGACTTTATTGAAAGTGTTGTGAAAAATACGCGTGCATACTTCGATAATACAGACGAGGGGTATAGTATTTATTGTGCTAATTATCTGAATGAATCTAGATTTGATGAGGAGGAAAAATTCATTCTTTCAGTTTTCAATTCTGATGAAATCTCAAATCAGACCCTTGTTTATGGTGCTATTTGTTTGCAACCATATCAAGATACTGACTCACATTTAATTAGTGGTCTGTTGATTACTGATGAGCGTATTTTTGTTCGTTTGTATGTTACAGATGATCAAGAGCATGATTTTGAGTATTATTACTATTGTGAATGGAGTCAACTGGCCTCTGCCGAAAGGTCTACTGATGACGATGGCGACGATATCGTTGTCTTGAATGATAATGAAGATGATGAAGCATGCTATTTGCATGCGCAGCTGTTAGGAGGTCGTTTTGATGATATGACAATATCCTCTTTGTGGATTCACTTTTTAAATGATGCAATCCGTGAGGCTAATAATCCAATAAAACAAGAGCCTGTGGAAAATAATAACATATATACAGAATTTATGTCAAACAAACAGTTGTTTAAACCGTTTGTTTCATGGCCCGATTGTGTACACTTGGGATTGAACAATGTAGATGCTATTTCGAATAAACTTCTTAATGATATTACATTGAGAAGAGGTGAACATCTGTTATGGGTGTCGCGTCATAAAGCTAATTGGAAGGCGAAAGACGATGATGAGAAAACACCTTCAGGTTGTATCATCACAGATCAACGCATTTGCTATTTCAATTTGAATCATAAGAAAAAAAGCTTTAGTGTAGAGTGGGGTGAGGTTGCGGCTATAAAGCACATGAAGAATAGCTTCTATATTCAAAAGTCTTTAGCTACTACATCCTATGACTTGAAGATTTGCGACTACGCATTGTTCGACAAAAAAGTTGAAAACTCAAATCCTATTGTTGCGTTCTTAACAGGTATCTTGGCTAATAAAAGACAAGATACAAAAAAAACTAAAGAAGAATTGTTTTGTGAAAATGAAGAACAACTTAAGCAATTATCCAACAGAGATGAACGAGTCGTTCAGAATAATGAGAAACCCAAAGAGAATAAAGTAGTTAGAAGATCTTTTTTATAATATAAAAATGGAACATATTGAATTTTTAAAAGAAGTAGCTCAGGAACTTGGCCAGCAAAATATCTTGAATAGTTTAAATGCTATTCAGGAACGAGCATCTCAGCAAAATGCAAATTTGTTGATACCATTGGTAGGTGAGTTCAGTTCTGGTAAGACAACGTTGTTGAACGCTCTTACAGATAGCAAAAAACTTGAAACAGCAACAAAACCGACAACTGCTACAATTTATGAAATCCATTTTGGATGTAATAAGTGTGAGGCGAATGTTGTCCTGTCAGATGGACAAGTCGCTCATTTTGATGATTTGGGAGAACTTAAAAATGATCAGCTCTCAGATGCACAAATTGTGACTGTATTCGATACATCAACGAAAGTTCCATCATCAACTATTTTGGTTGACACTCCGGGATTATCTTCACCTGTTGTAAAACATCGTCAGGTGTTGGTTGACTTTTTGCCGTCTGCCGATGCCATTTTGTTGGTAGTTGATATTAATCAGCAGGTGACCCGCTCGTTGACAGATTTCATAGATATGATAAAACTGTCAAAGCGTCCAGTTTATATTGTATTGACAAAATCTGATACGAAATCTGTATCTGAGATAGAGGCTGCAAAGCAGTATATTGCCGACAACTGTAAGTTGCCTGTACAACAAGTCGTTGTTGTCAGTGCTGCCAACGACAATATCTCGGAATTGTATGCTCTTTTAGAGACAATACAAAAGTCAAAGAATGAGATTTTAGCAAAAGTTGACGGTCAGCGTATCAAGGATTTAGCTCAAATACTTGTAAATCGCGTAGATGAGATGTTGACGGCATCTTCTTCGGACGAGAATCTTGACATGGAGATTAGGCGTCAGCAACTTGATTTGGATAAAATCAAGAGAAATATCAATAAATTGATTGACTCTATGGCAAGTGATATTTGTGAGGATGGAACCAATATATCACGTAGGTTTGAAGATTCTATGTATGAAAAGTTAGGTGCTCTTGTTGCAGGTGGTAGTGCAAATGTGGACAATGATGCTCTCTCTGTTATAAATAATACCGCTTCATTGTTGTTGTCGGAATATAAGAATAACATTATGGGCATTTTGAAGTCAAAGGTGCAAAGCGCACAAGGATCAGAAAGCGAAATTCCCGTTGACTCATTAATGTCTATAGATCTGTCTGAAATTCAAATTTCAGGACTGAATTATAATCTTGATTTGAATTCTATGGGGCATGAGTATGACGGAATGATCAAAACTGGTGTTATTGCCGTTGCTGCTGTTGCTACCGTTGCAGCTGCTGTTGCTACAGCAGGAGCTGCAGGAACAGCAGGAGCTGCAGCTGCGGGTACAGTGGGAACTGCTGGCGCAGCAGGTACTGTAGCAACAACAGTTGCCGCATCTAAGGCTGTAGATATTGTAGATACTGCAACCGATGTTGGTAGTATCATATATACACGCAAGATGATGAAACGTATTGCCAAGACAGAGGAGTTTGCTGGTAAAGCTGTGGATAAGTACAATAAGATAGAGAAGGCAGATAAGAAAGGTATTCTTTCTTCTATGGTTGGCTTTTCCACGGAGAGATTGCTTTCTAAGCCACAACGTGTAAGAGCTGTCAGAAATTATGTTGACGGTACTTTGGCGCCTGAATTCAAGTCTCAAATGGAGAACTTGAGTCAGAGTGTTGTAAACATGGTTAGAGGTAGTTTGCAGAATGATGCATCCGAAATGATAGCACAGAAGACTGCAATGTTGAATGAACTTAAAGAACAAAGTTCGGAGCATAAGGCTGAGTTTGCTCGTAGAAAAGAAACCTTGAAGCAATATAAGGAAAAATTATCAACAATTTAATAATATGGATATGATAGAAATTTTAGGTGCATTGGTTGTCGGTGGCGTTACTGGCGCTATTGCAAAGGACAAACTTATAGGTAATCCACAGTTGCAAGCTAAGATTCGTGAGCTTGAGGGTATTTACAAAGAAAACAATAACCTACGTGAAGACAAAAAGAAGCTCTCGCGACAGGTTGAAGACTTACTCTCTGAACTGAAAAAAATACGTCAGGCTTCACAGGATAATGAAGACGACAAGGACGATATGGAAGACGACTTGATGAAGGCTCGCATGGAACTTAAAAAGTTGAAGAGAGAGAATGAGGAGTTGTCGCGTTCTCTTAAGGAGCATAAGCAAGCTTGTGATACCTATGAGATTGAAATCAAAAACTTGAAAGAAAAATTAGGTTGATTATGACAGAGTGGATAGTCTTATTGGTAGGCGTCATTATAGCTCTTGCTATTGGTTTCTTTCTGGGACGACAGAAAGGTACTGTTCCCACTGTGGAGGATGATACCAAAAATCTTGAAGAGGAAAACAAACAACTGAAGGATAAATATTCAGCTGTTTGCTCTAAGTTGAAGGATGCGGAAGCTGGTCTTGAAAATGTTCAAAAGGCTAAGGAAATAGAGTCTAAGTACAAGGAACTTTTGAGTGAAGCAAAAGCAGAATGCAAGAAACTTGATGAGCAACTTAAGAAAGCGATAAGTGGTAATTGCGATGAAACTATTAAAGCTCAACTTGATGAGGTCGTAAAACTAAAGAAACGTATTACAGACCTTGAAGATGAGATTGAAGACAATGAGGATGATATTGACAACTACAAGAAAAAGTTGAAGAAGAAGGATTCAGAATTCTCTGAATTGCAAGAAACCTATGACAAGGAATGCAAGGCTTCAAAGCAGATGAGCGAGGAGCTTGGACAGGTCAAGAGAGAATTGGATGAGAAAACCGAAGAACTTAAATTAAAGATAGGGTCTTTGGAATTTATTCAGGAAATTCTTTCGGCTCAACAGACAAAGGCGGATAATTCTGTACAACTGTATAAAAATATAAACTTCTTAGAGTCAGTTATACGTGGTCAGGTTCTTGATTGCTATGAAATGGCATGGGCGGAAAAAGGTATAAAAGTTGGAACTACCAATTACAATAAGAAGAAAGAGGATTTAATGTCAAGTTTTTTCCATTGGGCTGCTATGAAAAAGAAACATTGGCTTGATGGTAAGACTACGATTGCTTTTGTTGGTGAGTTCTCTGCTGGTAAGACTTCTATCGTGAATAGAATTCTTTCGCAAGACGATAAGACAATTCCTTTATTGCCTGTAAGTACGAAAGCTACGACTGCAATCCCAACATATATTGCAGGTGGTGTATCAACAGCTTATCGCTTTGTTACTCCAGATAATGTTGAGAAGAATTTGTCTGAATCCACATTCAAGAAAGTGTCAAAGGAGGTTCTTGATCAAGTAAAGGGAGTATCTTCGCTGATAAAGTACTTTGTGATGACTTATAAGAATCCTAACCTTGATGGCTTGAGTATATTGGATACTCCTGGCTTTAATTCTAACGATAGTGAGGATAAGGAACGAACAATTGAAGTTATCAATGAATGTGATGCTTTGTTCTGGGTTTTTGATGTTAATGCAGGAACTGTGAATCGCAGCTCTATATCACTAATCAAGGAAAAGCTTAATAAGCCTTTGTACGTAGTGATTAATAAGGTGGATACTAAGCCAAAGTCGGAGGTTGATAAGGTGGAAGCTCTGATAAGCAAGACATTGAAGGATGCTGGCTTAAAAGTGGAAAAATATATCCGCTTCTCGGCAAAGGCACCTTTGCAGGATATAATGGCGCCAATCAAGTCTGTTGGTTCTACATCTGAAAGTGACACTTTTGTAGATGATGTTCAAAACGATTTGGTAGGTTTGTTAAATAAATACGAAAGTATAGTTCAAGATGCTTCTCGCGAATATGACAGACATACTAAAACATACAACAAGCAGGTTGAAAATGTGAATACCTGTCTCTCTGCTATATGTGATAGTTGTATCGAAGCTGAAGATATCCCGCAATGGAGAGAGCATATTTTTTCTAAAGATAGATATGAAATGTCCGGAGATGAAGGAGAACGACTTATTGGTATTTTGTCGGATATTGCAGGTGAACAAACAGACGATCTTGTCTCAGCTTTTAACGGTTTACGGGAAATTCAAAGTGAAAGGGACGAAGCATATGCTTATTTAGATAGATGCAAGAATCAGTTTATTCAAGTACAAAAATGTCTTGAATCTTATAAAAAAGAAACTAAAAAGTTTAAGTAAATATGGAACAGAATCTTTTTGAAGAATTTCAAAATAAGAAGAATAAATTAAAGTCCTTGGCATTGAAAGCCAAGGACTTTGGATGGATTGATGAGAATCGTTGTAAAGAACTCATCGATAAATTGGAGAAAGATATTTTGACGATCGGTGTTATCGGTCAGATGAAGTGTGGTAAATCTACGTTCCTCAATTCTTTTGTTTTTGAGGATACGGTATTACCAGCTGCTACAACTCCTATGACTGCAGCTCTGTCTGTGATAACATACGGAGAACAGAAGAAGGTGGTTGCTGAGTTCTATACCAATGATGAGTGGGAAGAGCAGAAGGCTCAAGCTGCTCGTTCGTTGGATGATGTTGCTGGGGATACTATGGCTGAATCCAAAATAAAGGCAGCAAAAGAACTTGTATCTAAAGCTTCAAGACTCGGCTCTAATTTAAAAGATTGTTTAGGTAAGACAAGAGAGGATTCTTTCGATAATATAATAGAGTATGTAGGAGCAGATGGTAAATATGTTTCTATCACTAAATCTGTAAAGATTTACTATCCTAAAGAATATCTCAAGGGAGTTGAAATTGTAGATACTCCGGGATTTAACGACCCTATTGTTTCTCGCGAAGAGCGTACTAAAGAATTCCTTAAAAAGGCAGATGTCGTATTGATGATGCTTTATGCCGGCCGTCCGTTTGATGCGACTGACAGGGATATTATCTTCAAGAATGTTAGTCAATGTGGTATTGGTAAAGTACTCATTGGTATAAACAAGTATGATATACCGTATTGTAGTGAAGTAAATCCTGAGGATGAAGAGCAGATCAAGGATTATGTAAAGTCTGAGATTGCTAAGGCATGTCGTGAGTCAAATGACAATACGTTGTCTGATATTCTGAGTGAGGCAGAACCTATTCCTTTGTCGGCTGAAATGGCTTTGTTGTCAGAGTTGCCAATGTCAAAAGTGAACTCAGAAGAAGCTTTGAATTTTGCATGGAATCGTCATTGTTCGAATTTTGGTATAGGTTCACAGCCAGAAATGCGTAAGTGGAGCCATATCGATAATTTGGTCAACGCGATTCGCAATTTGATAGATAAGGAAAAGAGTCAAATTCTGTTTGCTAAGCCATTGAATGCTATATATGCGGCAGGTGGAAAGCTTAAGATGGACAATGAGGCTGCTCTCAATCAGAAAAAGGCAGAAATAACAATGCTGCAAAGTCCTGATGATGATTTGGAGGAAAGAGAGTACAATCTGTCAAAGGCTTGTAGACGTTTAGAGAAAAAAATGGGTTTTCTTGAAGAATCGCTGAATGATGACGTAAGAACTTTGGTGAATAATGGTGAAGACATTCTTGAGGGCCTAGTGGATTCTGCTTGCAATAAAATGGAAAATGTTGTAGAGACAGATTTTAAACGCTTCACTAAAGTTGAATCGTTACAACCTAAATTCGATAAAATAACTTCGAATTTGGTTAATCGTGATATGAAGAGAAAGATGAAGAATCTACAAGATGAAGGTCGTCGCAAATTTATGTCATCAATTCAAGACTTTTTTACAGATGCTGAAGATATCTTATTAAAGTATCTTCCTGATATTGACACCCGAGATTTCATTAAAGAATTACAAGGAAAGATTAAACTTGATATGGATAATGTTTCTTTGTTCAGTAAAGAAGGTGAGGAGGTGACAGATGCTGGCTGGTTGGATATTATCGGTGGTATTCTTGGTAACTTCATTAATGGAATGAGCTTTGGTCTTGTTGGTGTGATAGGAAGAGCACTTACACATAACTCAACCAAGATAGACTTGTTGAATTTTATTAATAGCAAACGTGACAGTTTTGATTGTGGAGATTCATTGCAAGGTGCTTTTGCTAATAAGGATAAAATTATCAATACTATAAGACAAAAACTAATTGAAGGGATGTTAAATCCTCTCCAAGAAAAGGTTGAGGAAATCCGAAATGGTAAGGTAAACAAGGAGACAAAATTGGAGGAAGCCAAGGTTGCCTTAGACGGATTGCTTGAGAAGAAGAAAATATTGGAAGTACAGTTAGAAGAGGTGTCCTCTTTAAAGAATGCTATTTGATATAACTTAACACATAAGGGTCTGGCAGGAATACTCTCGTGTTGTTGTATATCGTATATTGTCAATACATTACCCCCATATTGCCTATGGATAAGATTTATATAAATATGTTGGCAAGATTGCGGACACGAATTTGTTGGAATGGACGTGGAGTGGCTTTGCACAGCGGAGTCTGCTCCTGTAAAATGCCCAAAGTGTGGCAGTTTTAATACCTATTCTTCTGGGCCATTATTGTTTTATATGTGCAAGGAAGCATGCAAAGATTTCTTCCGAAACATGTGGAAACGCAAGAAGAGCAGATAAACAGCTAAAGTACGAGATAATATGAAGTTGACAATAAGCTATGCCGAGCTGCAGGAATATGTGGCCAGCCACTTTCACAAGACGGTCAATGTAGGCCATGTGGATGGGAAAACCGTGTCTGTCTCTTTGCCCATCAAGCTGTTTGGCTTTACGAAGTCTGTGAGCATAAACGTCGGGGTGGAGAAGATAGAGGGCACCGACCTGTACTTGTCGTATGACGGCAAGATGGGTATCGACCTGCTTGTGTCGCCTGCCATCTCCTATGCCAAACGGCTCGTGCCGGAGAAGGCTGGATGGGTGGAACAGAGGCCTGGCAACATCGTGAAACTGCGCCTTGGCGATCTCGACAAACTGCAGAAGGTGTTTGAAAAGGTGGCGCTGAGGGCTATCCGCTTTGCTCCGGAGAGCATCGAGGCGGAAATCGCTTTGCTGTAGCGGCCAGGCGCTGATTGCGAAACATTGGTGTGGCGGGGGCTGAGTCCTCCGCCATTTTTGTAGTTGACGCCCAGTGGCGGGCTCATGCTGTTTGCCCGCCCGCCGATCATCATCTTTTCATTTCTTCTTCCGCAGCTTTCCCAATGCACGCACGCGCAGCGATCGTTGTATGAGAGGCACGTGTTGCACGCCAGCGGCGGCAAGGCTAACGCTCCATCATGTCATCATGCCGTAATGTCATCATGTCATCATGCCGTTAAGGATTGTGGAATAGGCGTAAGCGCATCAGTCGATACCTATTCTCGGTACCACTTTTTGTGTCACCTGCCTGGTACTGGAGTTTCACTTGCCTGGTACTGGAGTGTTAGTGTGCTTGGACTATAGTGTCACTTGCGTTCTACTGGATAGGTACTCAGCATACTTTTCTTTTCTACCATTTTGTAGGGATTGTTTAGCAAGGTCTTGTCAAAGAGGCAAACTTGGATTGAGAGATATACTCAACTCAGCATCGTTGGGTATATTGAAATCCAATGATGCCTTTGTAAAGCTCACACAAGTGAAGCGTGAGGAGGACGGAGACTACTATCCATTTCGCTATTTCATTTCCCGCAGATTGTCCAATGCGTATAGCGGAATGATGGTTATATGGCGCTCGGCATTGTCTGCTTGCGGGTCGGTGTAGGTGAATTCTCCGAAATTTTCAAATGAACAACGGATAGCTTCTGTAAGGCGTTTCTCTCTCATGAATTGCCATAGGCTCTTCATGCCACCCTGTGTGCCTGATTTTATTTCTATAGGTGTGACTTTGAGATGAAATGTGTCAAGATAGTCTATCTCGGCTATACTATTCCCACTTTTCTCCCAATAGAACATCTTTTGTCGCTGCACACATGGTTTGTTGCGCAAGAGTTCAAGGCCTGCCACCATCTCAACCAAGCCCCCCTTGTTGACAAGATCTTGTGGACTGCCAGTCATGATTAGCTCCACAAGGTGCTGCGCAAGATTTCCTTCAAGTTGCAAAACAGAAAGAAGAAGTCCAGAGTCAAGCAACAGAATCTTCATGTTTTTCTCGTTCGCTTCTGCATCAAGTGGAATGCCATTCCCCGAGGTGGCGATGACGGGAATGACGAGGCCGGCAAGTGTCAGAAGTCGGACTGCTTCTCTGATTTGTGAACTTCTGTAGTCCGCGGAAATCTGCTTGAATGTGATTTTTTCTCCTGGCTGATGGCAGATGCCGTGCAGCGTTGTCCTTAGCAGGTCAGGAGAGACTCTTTTCTTGTATTTGCTAAAGTCGTCCTCGTATGTCAAGATAATATCTTCTTGTATATGACTACATTGGTTGAAGTTGTGTGTCTTTATCCATGCACAATTTAAGCAAAAGCAACGGAAAGTGAAGATGAGAGAAATGAACTGCAA
>OHHU01001369.1_pt1 | contig 10884 bp, 8 predicted proteins | sample 1568151 | NCBI WGS metagenome assembly OHHU01 (sample SAMEA3879572, study PRJEB24766) | human gut metagenome | biome: human-associated habitat; feature: feces | place: USA | collected 1985/1987 | reverse complement strand
GGCATCGGCGGCGTGCAGGACCGCGGCTCGATGTTCATCGGGCCGGGCGTCGAGGTCTATGCCGGTATGATCGTCGGCCAGTGCAACCGCAATGAGGATATGGCCGTCAACGTCTGCAAGAAAAAGCAGCTGACCAACATGCGTGCCGCCGGTTCCGACGCGGCCATCCGCCTCGTCCCGCCGGTCGTCCTCTCGCTCGAGCAGTGCATGGAATACCTCGCCGACGACGAGCTGCTGGAGGTCACCCCCAAGTCCCTCCGCATGCGCAAACGCCAGCTCGACCACGCCGCGAGAATGCGCACCCTGATGAAGTCCAGACAGTAAAGCAAACGCCCCGCCTGTCCCGGCGGGGCGTTTTTTCTTGTCAGCCGTATTGCTCGGTCATGTACAGGCTGGCGCGGGACTGGATGCGGAGGGCGGCGTCCCCTGCCGTGCCCTCGCCGCGCAGCAGCTTCTTGGAAAAATCTTTCTGAAATTTTCTTGGATAAACACAGGGAACCCCCGCCGGAAGATCCGGCGGGGGTGTTTGCGTTATTCCCAGCGGAAGAAGCGGAGGGAGAGGAGGGTGCAGAGGGCGGTCAGGGCGAGCATGACGCAGATCGGGGGCAGAACGCTGCCCGGACCGATGCCGTGAAACGCATGCTTCATCATCGTGATGCCCTGCGTCAGCGGAAAGACGCCGACGACCGTCTGCATGGCCTTCGGCATGACCTCGAGGGGGAGGGTCGTGCCGGAAAAGAGGAGCATGGGGAAATAGAGGATGGAGGCGATGACGCTGGCCTGTCTGGTATCCTTCGCCACGCCGCCGACCAGCAGGCCGACGGAAAGCGTCGAGAGCATGGTCAGCGCCCAGCTTCCAAGGAACGCCGGAAGCGAGCCGCGCAGCCGCATGCCCCACAACAGCGCCGCCGCGGCCAGCGTCGCCAGCGACACGAGGCAGTAGACGATGTACATGGACAGCTCGACGCCCAGCACGAACACCGGGCTGACCGGCGTCACGCGGAAGCGCTTGAGGATCTTCAGCTCCCGCAGGCCGGATATCGCCTGCGGCAGACCCATGAGTCCGCTCGCGCAGATCGCGACCGCGCTGACAGCGCCGAACGACTGCTCCAGAAATGTATAGCCCGCGCCTGCGGCTGAGACAGACGAGCGGCGTGACGTCCAGCGTCTTGAAAAACGTCACCATCGGGTTCGGCGCGTCCATCCAGAGCTCGAACGCCGCCGCGCGGGTCGTGTTTTTCGGGTCGATCACAGTCGGTTTCATTCTGCACGCTCCGATCCGTTCTTCAGATAAGTCGTCTGCCGGTCCCCGCTGCGGGGATCGGTCGTATTCAGATCCATTGTTTTCCCTCCAGTTTCATTCGCTTTCGCGCCGGACCAGGATCCGGTCGATCAGCCCGTAGGCCAGCGCCTCCGGCGCGGACAGGAACTTGTCGCGCTCCGTGTCGGCGGCGATCTGCTCGGGTGTCCGGCCGGTGTGCCGGGCGAGCAGGCGGTTCAGCCGCGCTTTGGTCTTCTGCATCTGCTCCGAGACGATCTGGATATCCGTGACCGGGCCGCTCGCCCCGGCTGGTCTGCTCGATGACATAGGGGATGACGCTCATACAGCTCCCTTCTTCCCGCAGAACAGGTGTATGCCCAGCGCCGCGTTGAAGCCCGTGGCGGCGAACACGCTGAAGCGCTCGACGATGCCGAAAGCCTGCGCGGGCACGAGCTTCATGCCGATCGCGCCGACGAGCATCATGCAAAGCACGACCGCCGCGCACACGCCGTAGGACCGGCAGCTGCGGTCCTTCACGCCCGCAGCAATGATGACGCTCAGCGACACGATCGACAGCAGCACCACCAAAGCCGTGACGACCATGTGCATCATATCCTGAAACGCCCCGGCATAGCCGCTGCTTGACAGCGGGAACATCCGGTAGCCGGCCGCGGAGATCCACTCCATGATGGCAAACAGATAGATGCCCGTGCGCAGCAGCCTGGTTTTCTGCCCTTGGATACCGATGCAGACGACAGTCACACATGTGACCTCGCACACATTGTAGAGGGCACTGAGCTGATTCCAGAGTGCCAGCGACGGCGCGTCGGCCGCGCTCAGGTCGCTGACCGCCTGCGCCATCCAGTCATACCCCGGGTACGCCAGCGGCGCAAGCACGACCGCCGCCGCGTAGGAAAGGAAGCTGAGCACGCCGAGCAGCCCCAGCTTCTGTGTCAAAGTCCGTTTCATGTTTCCCTGTTTCCTCCTTTTTCAGGCGTCAAAAAAACGCAGTGCTGACCACGACATTCGGTGGTCAGCACTGCGTCTTTGCGTCTGGCTGATAAACGGTTTCGATCTGAAAATTTCTTGCGCTGATCACGCTCTCGCGCCTGCATTTGGGGCAGTAGAGCGGAAATTCCCGCAATACCGTCCGCTGCAGCAGCCGCAGGCGCGTCTTCGCGCCGCAGACCGGGCAGAGGAGCCACTGCTCCTCACGGCTCATCGTCCTCGCTCCTTTCGTTCCTGTCTGCCTGAAAGGTCCGGTAGAACAGGCGGACGTGCGCCTCGAGCTTCTGCAGGCACGCAGCCTCGCGCTCGGGCTGGCGGTCACAGATGCCGATGAGGGTGATGACCGGGGCCACATAGCAAAGGGCCATCGCCTCGGCGTCCTCGTCCCGGAGCTCCCCGGCCGCGATGAGACTGCGGAAGATCCCCGCGTGATACTCCGTCACGCGCTCCACATAGCGCCGGGAATAGAGCGCCGCAAGCTCCGGCGAGCGGAACTGCTCAAGCGTCATCATCCGGCGGAAGCGGCTGATGGTCTCGTTGTGGAGCGAGTAGAAAAAGATCTGCCGGACCTTTTCCAGCAGCCCGTCCTCCGTGATGCGGGTGAAGACGGGGATATCCTGCCGCGCGTTCTGCACGTGGATGTCGATCCTGTCGGTGTCCGCCTCGTACTGCGCGGCCGTCGCCTCCACAATCGCGTCAAAGATGGCGCGCTTGCTGGGAAAATGGTTGTAGAGCGAAGGGGCCTTGATCCCCACGGCCGCCGCGATCTGGCCGACGCTGACCGCGTCGTAGCCATGGACAGAGAACAGCTCCAGTGCCCTGGCGAGAATTTTCTGCCGGGTATCCTCCTGCTTCATCCCTGCATCACGGCTCCTCTACGGCTAACTAACGTTCGTTAGTCAGCATTCTACCACCACTCCCCTCCCCTGTCAAGCCCATCTGCCGAAAAACCTCGTAGAGTTAGCGCCCGCAGGCGGCGCAACCCCCTTGGCAAAAAAGCCGCAGCTTTTTTGCCAAATGCGACAGCGGCCCGCGGGTCTCCCCGCGTGCCGCTGCCAACACAAATGAAAAGAGGAATCACGAAACGAGCATTTTGAACGTGCGCGGATCGCACAAAGGGGACATTCAGCGGACGCTGAACAGCAGATCGCCGTAGGACGGATACGGCCAGCAGGCGCGGGAGGTCAGCGTCTCCATCTCGTCGACGGCCAGCCGCAGCTCGGTCATATCCTTGAAGACCTCGGCCTGATAGAAGCTTGCGGCCTCTTGCGCGGTCGGCAGGTCGCCGGCCTGCAGGAGCGCGTCGTCGAGTTTCGCGGCGTCCTCGCTGGCGATCTCCGTCAGCGAGGACAACCGCGCGGCGGTTTTCTGCTCATAGCCTCCGGCAGCGCTGCCCAACAGCGCTTTCTTGTCTTCGGCCGTCCGCACGAGCTTTGCCGTGTAGTCAGAAACAGCGGGCAGGATATCGGTATTCACCATTTCCAGCATCGTGAGCGCTTCGATACGCAGGACCTTGCTGTAGTTCTCCAGCATGATCTCATAGCGCGCATGCAGCTCGGTCTCGCTGTAGATCTTATGCGTGGTAAACAGGCGGACATTCTTTTCCTTCAGCAGATACGGCACGCAGTCAGGCGTGGTCTTGAGGTTGAGCAGGCCGCGCTTTTCGGCCTCCTCCAGCCAGCTCGCGTCGTAGCCGTTGCCGTTGAAGATGATGCGCTTGTGCGCCTGGATGGTATTGCGGATGAGGTCGTGCAAGGCAAAGGGCGAGGTGCGGTTGCGGTCGGTCGTGTCCTTCGGGAATTTGGGCAGGACGTGGACGCCGATCTTCAGAAGCTCCTTCTCCTTCGCGTCATAGGCCGTGTCGGACTCGATGGCGTCCAGGATCTCCGTCAGCTCTGTGCCGAGGAACATGGACACGACGGCGGGCGGCGCTTCGTTGGCGCCCAGCCGGTGGTCGTTGCCGGCGGAGGCGACGGAGATGCGCAGCAGATCCTGATAGTCGTCGACTGCCTGGATCACGGCGCAGAGGAACAGCAGGAACTGCGCGTTCTCACCCGGCGTCTCACCGGGCTCGAGCAGGTTGACGCCCGCGTCGGTCGAGATGGACCAGTTGTTGTGCTTGCCGGAGCCGTTGACGCCCGCGAAGGGCTTTTCGTGCAGCAGGCAGACCATACCGTGCTTGCGGGCGATCTTCTGCATGAGCTCCATGGTGAGCTGGTTGTGGTCAGCGGCGATGTTGGTGGTGGTGAAGACGGGCGCGAGCTCATGCTGCGCGGGCGCGACCTCGTTGTGCTCCGTCTTGGCGAGCACACCGAGCTCCCACAGCTCCTTGTCCAGATCGTGCATGAACGCGGCGACGCGCGGCTTGATGGTGCCGAAGTAATGATCCTCCAGCTCCTGCCCCTTGGGCGGCTTCGCGCCGAACAGGGTCCGGCCGGTATAGATGAGGTCCTTGCGCTTGCTGTAAAGCGCCTCGTCGATGAGGAAATACTCCTGCTCCGGGCCGACCGTCGTGCGGACGGCCTTGACCTCATCATGCCCGAACAGCTTCAGGATACGCAGGCCCTGCTTGTTGATGGCCTGCATAGAGCGCAGCAGCGGCGTCTTTTTGTCGAGCGCCTCGCCGCCGTAGGAACAGAACGCGGTCGGGATATACAGGACCTGATCCTTGATGAACGCGAAGGACGTCGGGTCCCACGCGGTATAGCCTCTGGCCTCAAACGTGGCGCGCAGACCGCCGGAGGGGAAGCTGGACGCGTCCGGCTCACCCTGGATGAGCTCCTTGCCGGAAAACTCCATGATCACGCCGCCGTCGGCGGTGGGAGAGATGAACGAGTCGTGCTTTTCGGCCGTGATGCCGGTCATGGGCTGGAACCAGTGGGTGAAGTGCGTCGCGCCGAGCTCGATAGCCCAGTCCTTCATGGAATTGGCGACGACGTTGGCCGCGGCCAGATCGAGGCGCTTGCCCTCGTGGATGGCGGCGTAGACATCTTTAAAAACAGCCTTCGGAAGCTTCTGCTTCATCACGGCTTCGCTGAACACATGGCAGCCAAAGAAATCCGATACAGTCTGCATAAGAAACTCCTCACTTTCTAAAAAAGCGGCAAAGGCACGCACAGAATCGATGCTGTACGACGCCTTTGCCGTTTTTACGTTTCCATGTGAACCGGATCCGGCGGGACCCAAGCCGTTTGTTTGAGCGCATTATACGCGCCGCGGCGGAAAATGTCAAGCGTCTGCCGCAAAAAAATGGTATTCGTTTTACTTATTGCTGCGTTCAGCAGAATCAATAAAAATGATAGTGGCTTTTTGTTGACATCAACGAAGCAGCTCGCTAAAATAGAACCAAAAAATCTTCGCCATGCAGACAAGTGTATGTTTGGAAGAAACACAAAGGAGGCAGGACGATGCAGGAACCACGAAAAAGCACGCTGCTTTTCGTGCAGGATGCCGCGGCGGAACCAGCGGCGCTCGGCGCGTTCGCCGCAGAGCAGCCGGCGCTGGCGCTCGTCACGGCGGACGGGCTGGACGAGGCGGAGCGGAAGCTCGCGCAGCTCGATCCGGCGCTCGTCGTCTGGCAGTGCGACGCGCCGGGGCTGCCGGCGCTGCGGCAGTGCGTCCGGCTTGCCGAAAGCAGTGAGGCGGTCTTTTTATTGTTGGTCCGCCCGGGCACGTATGAGGCGGCCTGGCAGTTCGTGCAGGCGGCAGGGATCTGCGTGATGAGCTGGCCGGCGCCGCAGGAGGTCTTCCGGCAGACGCTGCGGAACCTGCTGCTGCTAAAGAAGAGCCTGCGGGCCATGCAGGAGAAGACCGACCAGCTGCAGTCGCAGCTGCAGGACATGAAGCGCATCCAGAAGGCCAAGAGCCTGCTCATGAACCAGCTCGGCATGTCGGAGGCCGACGCGCACCGCTGGATCGAAAAAGCCGCCATGGACCGCTGCGTCAAAAAACGCGAGATTGCAGAGACCATCATCCGGATGTACGCATTATAATCATAAAGAAAGGGGCCAGAGCCATGAAACAGCCGCACCAGTACCGGCCTTTGGAGCAGCAGCCGCAGCATGATGCCTGCGGCATCGGCGCTGTTGTCAATATCAGCGGACAAAGAACACACGAAACGCTCGACGGCGCGCTGAAGATCGTCGAAAAGCTCGCGCACCGCACCGGCAAGGACGCCGACGGCACCACCGGCGACGGCGTCGGCGTTATGACGCAGCTGCCGCACGCGCTGTTTCAGAAGGCGGCGCAGCAGGCGGGGCAGACGCTCCCGGACGCGGGCGATTACGGCGCGGCCATGATCTTCTTCCCGCAGGATCCGCTCAAGCGCATGCGCAGCCGGAAGCTGCTGGAGATGATCCTCTCGCGCGAGGGGCTGGAGCTGCTGTTCTGGCGGGACGTGCCGGTCTGTCCGGAGATCCTGAGCGAAAAGGCCCGGAGCAGCATGCCCTACATCGCGCAGTGCTTCATCCGCCGCCCGGACACGGCAGCGCGCGGGCTGGATTTTGACCGCAGGCTGTATCTGGCCCGGCGCGAGTATGAGCACTCCGTCTCCGGCACCTACGTCGTGTCCATGTCCAGCCGGACGATCGTCTATAAGGGCCTGTTTCTGGTCTGGCAGCTGCGGCAGTTCTATCCGGATCTGCAGGACGCGGACTATACCTCCGCCCTCGCGCTCGTCCACTCCCGCTTCTCCACCAACACCACGCCCTCGTGGAAGCGCGCGCACCCGAACCGCATCATCCTCCACAACGGCGAGATCAACACCATCCGCGGCAACATCAACCGGATGCTCGCCCGCGAGGAGACGATGGCGTCCTCCATCCTCGGCGACACGATCGCCCGCGCCTACCCCGTCGTGGAGACCGACGGCTCCGACTCCTCCATGCTCGACAACACGCTGGAATTTCTCATGTACAGCGGCATCGAGCTGCCGAAGGCCGTGATGCTCTGCATCCCCGAGCCCTGGGGAAAAGATAAAAACATGTCCCGGGAAAAGCGCGACATGTTCCACTACTACGCCACCATGATGGAGCCCTGGGACGGCCCGGCCGCCATCCTCTTCTCCGACGGCGAGCAGGTCGGCACCGTGCTCGACCGCAACGGGCTGCGCCCGGCGCGGTATCTGGTCACGAATGACGGGTATCTGATCCTCGCCTCCGAGGTCGGCGCGCTGCCGGTCGCGCCGGAGAAGATCGTGTGCAAATCCCGCCTGCAGCCGGGCAAGATGCTGCTCGTCGACACCCGGACCGGGACGGTCCTCGAGGATGCGGCGATCAAGCACCGCTACGCCGCGCAGAATCCCTACGGCGAATGGCTCGATCAGGAGCTGCTGCAGCTGGCCGATATCCCCATCCCCAACCGGAAGGTCCCGGAATACACGGCCCAGGAGCGCAGCCGCCTGTACAAGATCTTCGGCTACACCTACGACGAGATCCACTCGGCCATTTTGCCCATGGCGAAAAACGGCGCGGAGCCGACGGCCTCCATGGGCGCGGATATCCCGCTGGCCGTGCTGTCGGAAAAGCACCAGCCGCTGTTCTACTACTTCAAGCAGATGTTCGCGCAGGTCACGAACCCGCCCATCGACGCGCTGCGCGAGGCGATCGTCACCGATACGACCGTCTACGCCGGCTCCGACGGCAATCTGCTGGCCGACTGCGCGGAAAACTGCCGCGTCCTGCAGATCAACAACCCCGTCCTTTCCAGCCGCGATCTCATGAAGATCGAGGGGCTCCATATGCCGGGCCTGCAGGCGAAAAAGGTCTCGCTGCTGTACTACAAGAATTCCTCGCTCGCGCTTGCGCTCGACCGGCTTTTCGTCGCCTGCGACAAGGCGTATTACGCGGGCGCGAACATCCTCATCCTCTCCGACCGCGGCGTGGATGAGAACCATATCGCCATCCCGTCGCTGCTGGCGGTCTCCGCCGTGCAGCAGTATCTGGTGCGCACGAAGAAGCGCACCGCGATCTCCATCATCCTCGAAAGCGCAGAGCCGCGCGATGTGCACCACTTCGCCACCCTCTTCGGCTACGGCGCGAGCGCCGTCAACCCCTATCTGGCGCAGGACTGCATCGGCGAGCTCATCGCGGGCGGGGCGCTCAACAAGGACTATTACGCCGCCGTCGACGCGTACAACAAGGCGATTTTGGACGGCGTGATGCGTATCGCCTCCAAGATGGGCATTTCCAGCATGCAGTCGTACGAGGGCGCGCAGATCTTTGAGGCCGTCGGCATCTGCAAGGACGTGGTGGACCGCTATTTTACCAACACCGTCAGCCGCGTCGGCGGCATCGGTCTGCAGGAGATCAACGAGGCCGTCCTCTGGCGGCATGACCGGGCGTACGATCCCATGGATCTGACCGCCGACCTGACCGTCGATTCCTCCGGCTTCCACAAGCTCCGCTCCGGCAGCGACATGGAAGACCATATGTATAACCCCCTGACCATCCTCACGCTGCAGCAGGCGGTCCGCACCGGCGATTTTGACTGCTTCCGCCGCTACTCCGCCATGGTCGACGACGAGCAGCTGCCGCATACGCTGCGCGGTCTGCTCGGCTTCCGCTTCGATGAGACGAAAGCCATCCCGCTCAGCGAGGTCGAGCCCGTCTCGAGCATCGTCCGGCGCTTTAAGACCGGAGCCATGTCCTACGGCTCCATCTCCGAGGAGGCGCACCGCTGCCTGGCCGCCGCCATGAACCGCCTGGGCGGAAAGTCCAACTCCGGCGAGGGCGGCGAGGAGCCCGCGCGGCTCGGCACCGAGGAAAACTCCGCCATCAAGCAGGTCGCCTCCGGCCGCTTCGGCGTGACGAGCGAATATCTTGTGAGCGCGAAGGAGATCCAGATCAAGCTGGCGCAGGGCGCCAAGCCCGGCGAGGGCGGCCATCTGCCCGGCAGCAAGGTCTGGCCGTGGATCGCGCGGACGCGGCATTCCACGCCCGGCGTGGCCCTCATCTCCCCGCCGCCGCACCACGATATCTACTCGATCGAGGATCTGGCGCAGCTGATCTACGATCTCAAATGCGCCAATGAAAACGCGGAGATCTCCGTCAAGCTCGTCTCCGAGGCGGGCGTCGGCACCATCGCCGCGGGTGTTGCCAAGGCGGGCGCGCAGACGGTCCTCATCTCCGGCTACGACGGCGGGACCGGCGCCGCGCCCCGAAGCTCCATCTATAACGCAGGCCTGCCCTGGGAGCTCGGTCTGGCCGAGGCGCACCAGAGCCTCATCGCCAACGGCCTGCGCGGCCGCGTGCGCCTCGAGACCGACGGCAAGCTCATGACCGGCCGCGACGTGGCTATCGCCTGCATGCTGGGCGCGGAGGAATTCGGCTTTGCCACCGCGCCGCTGGTGTGCCTCGGCTGCGTCATGATGCGCGTGTGCAATCTCGACACCTGCCCGATGGGCATTGCCACCCAGCGGCCGGAGCTGCGGAAAAACTTCTGCGGCAAGCCCGAATACGTGGTGAATTTCATGGAATTCGTCGCGCAGGAGCTGCGGCTGATCCTGGCGAAGCTCGGCGTGCGCACCGTGGACGAGCTGGTCGGCCATACAGAGTATCTGCAGATCCTGCCGCACCAGATCACCCAGCGCGCGGCCATGGTGGACGTATCCGGCATTCTCGCCCGCTGCGGCGGGGAAAACTGCCGCTATGACCCGGCGCAGCGGTTCGACTTCAAGCTCGATGCGACGCTTGACAAAAAGGTCCTTCTGCCGCTGCTGCCGAAGAAGGGCAAGCCGGCCGCTCCGAAGCAGTGCGCGCTCGACATTTCCTGCACCGACCGGGCCTTCGGCACGCTCTTCGGCGCGGAGATCACGCGCCGCTGGGGCGGCACGCTTCCGGACGATACCTACCAGATCCGCTGCCGCGGCGGTGCGGGGCAGTCGTTCGGCGCGTTCCTGCCGAAGGGCGTGACGCTCACGCTCGAGGGCGACAGCAACGATTACTTCGGCAAGGGCCTGTCCGGCGGCAAGCTGGCCGTCTATGCAGACCCCGCGAGCATCTTTGACCCGGCCGAGAACGTCATCATCGGCAACGTCGCGCTCTACGGTGCGACGAGCGGCAGCGCGTTCATCTCCGGCGTCGCAGGCGAGCGGTTCTGCGTGCGCAATTCCGGCGCGACCGCCGTCGTCGAGGGCGTCGGCGACCACGGCTGCGAGTATATGACGGGCGGCACCGTCGTCGTGCTCGGGCGCACGGGGCGGAACTTTGCCGCCGGCATGTCGGGCGGCGTCGCCTACGTGCTCGACCCCGAGCATAAGCTCTACCTGCGCGTCAATAAGGAGCTCGTCTCCGTCGAGACGGTCTCTCAGAAGCAGGATATCGCCCGCCTGAAGGAGCTCCTGCGCCGCCACGTGGAGGCAACCGGTTCCAAAAAGGCCCGCCAGATCCTGGAGCACTTCGACGAGCGGATCCCGGATTTCAAGAAGATCATTCCGTACGACTACAGTCACATGCTGCAGCTGATCGGCCGCTTTGAGGCCGCCGGGATGACGCGGGACGAGGCCGAGCTCGAAGCATTTTTGAAGCGGGAGGAATAAGCCATGGGAAAACCGACTGGATTTCTGGATTACGCGCGCATGGACTGCCCGGCGCGCAGCGCCGGGGCCCGCGTGGCGG
>OHHU01001361.1_pt1 | contig 10921 bp, 10 predicted proteins | sample 1568151 | NCBI WGS metagenome assembly OHHU01 (sample SAMEA3879572, study PRJEB24766) | human gut metagenome | biome: human-associated habitat; feature: feces | place: USA | collected 1985/1987 | reverse complement strand
GCCGCTGATCCAGATCATGTCGTCATAGTCCAAAAGGCCGGGGTCAACGATCCAGTCGGCATGCTCCAGCGCCACGTTTGTGAACCAGCCACCCTCTGACATCACCGTGCCGTGCTCGCCGGTTCCGGCTTCGCTCAGACTGACCTGCGCGGAAGCCATGGGTTCGGACCTCGTGTAGTCCTCGTCCCAAAGCGTGATCGTGCCAGTGTAGTCCGTGCCGATGTCAATGACGCCGCAGACATCCCACCATTTTCCCTCCATGCTCTCGTAGTAGCCATAACAGCCGCTCATCTTCCACCAGCCGTACCATTCGCCGTTCCACCAGTCGAGCAGCGCGTCGCCGGTCTCGGCTGGATCGGAGGTCAGCGTGCTGTCAACGGGCGGTTCACCGCCGGTCGTATCAGCTGCGGGAGTCTCACGATTCAGTGAGGATGGGTCGATGGTGATCTTGCCGTTTTTCTTGCCGAAGAACTGCTCGAAGGTAGCCTCGACTGGACTGGTCGTGTCCTGAAGCAAATATGCTGTCCGGACTTCCAGCGTTGCGCCCGGAGCGACGTCTGCAAACTGGCCTTCTATCACGGTTTCAAAGGTGTCGTAGTCGGTAAAGACAGTTGCTGTTTCCAGTTCTACGCCGTTTTGCATGAGCGTTTCATCGACGCTCCAAAGATACGACGCATTCTCCTTGCCGTTGTTTGTGAAGTCCAGTGTCAGAACGATTGCGTCATTTCCGTCCGAATCTTCCATGATGCACGCGCCCTTGTAGAGCAGCTCATAGTCACCGAGCTTGATCAAATTGGAGTCTTTCGCCTTATCTTTGCCGCAGGCGGTGAGGCTGCTGAGCAGCATCAGCACTGCAAGAAGCAGGCATAGAAGCTTGGCCTTCGTCTGTTTCATAATTCCCTCCCAATATCCTTCAGGGATGCACAAATCTGCCGATCAACAGAAAATAACATATCATTCCGGCAAAAAACAGCAATGCATACCTGAGACATTTTGCTTTCCTTATTTCTTTTCACGCTGGATAAGATTCCCATCCTTGTCGGTGAACTTGCCGCAAAGAATCTTGATAAAGTCGACAAGATACCCGATGCCAAACAGGCCGGCCGTCAGCGTATAGAGAATACCCGTGCCGATCTTTCCGACATAGTAGCGGTGGACGCCAAGCCCGCCAAGGAAGAGGCAGAGCAGGAATGTTGTCAGCCAGTCCTTCGTTTCGGCCGGAACCTCTGGTGCAACATAGTCCTCTACTTCCTCACCGTTCAAGATCTTCTTCACGGTTTCAGTCACGGTGTCGATATAGGCGCCGCGCTCCGTTGCAAGGCCTACCGTCGCGCCCTTGAGTCCCTTGCGCAGCGCACTGTTCTTATCAACGCGCATACCGCCAACCGACATCTTGGACTCCGTAATGACCGGCTGGATCCGGATGTGTGTGCCGTCCTTGAGGAAAAGCCAGAGGCCAACGTCCACATTCGGTTCTTTCTCGAACGAGATGCGCTGCCCGGGAATGCCGCCCTTGATCTGGAACGGCATCTGGAACGCTGCCTTGCGGGCATTGAGCTTCTCCATGATCTCCTCGAGTGTGGTGGAATAGGAAAGATCAAATTCACGGGGGCTGGTCGCGAATGCGACATCTTTCATGCTGCCAGTAAGGTTATCCATAATGTTTTCTCCTTTCTAAAGTCCGGTGGGTGGCTGATACGTATTGTGCTTCTATGCGGTTTATTTTTTCGTAAAAGTGCCGCTGATGCCGTAGCCGGAGTTCTCATTCATGGTAAGGCTGCTGCCATCCACGGAGAACGTGTAAGTAGACGGTTCACTCCAAGCCTCCAGCGTCACCGTAAGCTGGTCGCCGTCAATGGTATAGGTGCCATTCTGCTTCATGTACGCATTCTCCATGGTGCATTTGCCTTTTCCGTTGAATGTCCATGTGATCACGCCATCATCTCCGAGATCAGCGGACCATGTTCCGGCCAGCGCATCCTTGCTGCCGCAGGCGGCAAGCGTCAGGAGTGCAGCTGCAATCAGGAGTAATGCTACATACTTTCTCATTTTTAAGTCCTTCTTTCCAAATCGTCGTTTGATGGATGGTTCAGCCGTTCACCGCGCCGCCGCAGTATTCGCAGCAGCCGCTTGCATCCGGCGTGGTAGTCGCGCCGCAGTAGGGGCAGGTGACTGCCGCTTTGGGCGCGGCTGCCTGCTCGATCTTCTCACGCACATCTTTTCGTACCTGCGTCAGTGCCTGACGGATCTCCTCGCCGAGCTTTTTGCAGTTGCGATACTCGACGTTGGTTTCAGGGTTGTATCTTGCCGGCATGCCCGGGCGTGCCGAGGGCGGCGTAATGTCTATAGAGCTGGAGTTGACCTGAAAGCGCATTTCGTTGAAGTAGGGGTTGTTGACGAATATGGTGATGTAGAAATCATAAGAGTATTCATAGCGCGGCGGATTGTAGCTGACCTCTTTGCCGTCCTTATCCTCACGCGTGAGTTCCGAACGGCTCTCGTCAATATCAAGATTGCAGCCGGTCACGTCTGCAAAGTCCAGAACATCCGGGTTTGCCTCCTGCAGATCTCTTGCTCTTGTTACCATAAACTTTCCCGCGTCCTCGTCCAGAAGCACCTTGGTGTTCGTGCCGAGCGTCCGGGTGGTGTGGAACGCCGCAACCTTCTGCTGGTTTTCCTCACGGTAGGCAAGCTGCGCCTTGATCTCCTCGACGGTGCTGCTGCGCCGGTCAGAGAACCACGGCGAGAGCTTTTTGGCGCAGTTTTTGCAGAGATTCCCGTTTTCCAGCTTGCGGTTGCCAAGTAAGCCGATCTTTTCTCCGCAAATATCGCAATATTTCTTATCGAACAGTCCCATATATGTACCAATCTCCTTTGTGTTTGCTTCTCAAATTATGCGGCGTACTGTGCATCTGCCTTGGAATTGAGCACCGCGCCGTAGATGTACAAGGCCGGAACGGCCACGCCCGTCAGAACACTTGTGACGTTAAACTCGCCGCCGTTGACCAGATTCATCACGATGCTCAAGACGCTGAATACAGCCACGATTGCGCCCCATACGATGAGCCCGCCTGCTTTTTCGCTGCGCTTGCTGTGCTTGACGCCTTTGATTCCGGCGATCAGCTGGCAAATCCCTCCGATCAGTGTCAGAAACAGCGCTGCCCAGTAGGCAAATGTCAGACCAGATGCTGCGCCGAGTCCTGCCGCCAGCGCACCCAGTCCACCGACAAGCACACCCGCAATGATGGAGAATACAGCGGCAATGATCATCAGAATGCCAGTGACCTTCAAAAACTTGTGTCCATTCATAATAATTCCTCCTCGCCTCCTTGTTGTTGTTTGTTTTTATGATTCCGCAGGGCGTCTTGCTCCGCACTCTGCGCAAAATACGCTACTGCCATTCGGCATCCCGCACTCCGGACATTTCCATCCGCCGTCCGGCGCAGGCCTTGAAAAAATCCCGGCCTCTGTTTCCTCAGCAAACGCTGCCAGAAGGTCAAAGATGCTCTGTGCGCCCGCGCCACAGTAGTTGTTCGTGAAAACCCCGCCGCCGTCCTGCCATGTCGCGGCAATGCAGCTGTCCGCAACACCATCCGGGCAGACGCCGGGGGAAACCGGAAGCTCCAGCGCGCGAAGCTCTTGTCCGATGCTGCTGAAATATGTCCGCGCCTTCTCCGGCTCGACGGCGATGTTCTGCCTGAAAATAGGCTTACCGTCGCCATCCTGATACCGATAGGAGAAAAGCATCTGCTTCTCCGCTCGGGATGGCAGCGTCCGCTCGTCGAGAAGGAAGCTGAAGCAGTCACGCGCAGACGAGGCGGTTTGCTCCCAGTAAATTCCGACCAACTCTGCTGTTTCGCGCACCTCACGCTGCTCTGTTTCAAGCGTGGATGCAGCATACGCTTCCTCGGCAATACCCAGAACCAAGGCCTCCAGTGCCTCCGCATGGCTGCCGCTGAGCTTTTGGGTCTTACTCCCGTCATCGGTGCGCCAAACGACCCGGATCTCACTGTCGGTTTCATCTGCGGTATCGGAAGACGGCTTTCGGTATTCGGGCAGATCCGACTCTGCCAGCATATTCTGAAGCGCAAACCACTGTAGCCACGTTAGCTGCCATGGAACCGGGTTGGAAAACGCATCTGTCCTGCTTTCTCTTACCTCATCGCCGCCCGATTGGCTCGGAAACCAGCCGGTCAGCAGAGGCATATCGTCCTCCTGGTAAAATTTCAGTGAAAAGCAGCTGTAGAAATTCCTGTGGTTCTGCCGCCACTCAAATTCCACCAGTTCCTTGCCTGCTCTGTATGCATCCGGATTCTCCATTCTGCCTCCATCTTGAATCCGGCTTCCGATAAAAAACCTGTACAGCAAAACGCCTGCCAGTGTGATAACTGCAATCACCAGCACGACAATCAGAGCAATTTTCAGTGCTTTTCTCACTTCAAATCGCCGTCGTCAAACGGATCGCCGCATTCGGGGCAGAACTTCGGCGGATGCGCCGGATCAGCCGGTTCCCAGCCGCATTTGTCGCACTTGTACTGCGGAACACCGGCCGGCTTGGGTTTGCCGCATTCGGCGCAGAACTTGCCCTTATTCACCGCACCGCAGCTGCACGTCCAGCCGTCTGCCTGCGCTTCCGGCTTTTTCGTGCCGCATTCGGGGCAGAACTTTCCGGTTGCCGTCGCGCCGCACTGCGGGCATTTCCAGCTTCCTGCCGCTGGCTTCGGCTCGGGCTTTTTGCTGCCGCAGTTCGGGCAGAAATTGCCGGTGATACCGCTTTGTCCGCAGCTGCACGTCCAGCCGTTCGTGGGCGCTGCCGGTGCAGCGGGAGCCGGAGCGGGCTGTGCTTGCTGCTGCGCACCCATCTGATAGAGATTCTGCGCGTTCATACCGCCCATCTGGCCTGCCATGTTCATGCCCATGAACGCCATTGCAGGACCCGCGCCCTGATTGGCCGCCGCAGATTGCATCGCGGAAGCCTGTGCGCCAACGAGGTGCGCCGCCGCTCTCGTCGGATCCATGAACGCTGCGTTGCGCTGCAGCTCCTTGATCATCTTCTCATCTTCCTCGCTCGCCTTGACCGACGAAACGCCGAAGGAAACGATCTCAAGCCCACGCAGGTTGCGCCATTTTCCGGAGAGGACTTCATTCAGCGCGTCCGCCAGCTCCATTGTATGGCCGGGGAGTGCGGAATAGCGGATGCCCATGTCGGAAATCTTTGCAAACGCGGGCTGAAGCGCGGTAAGTAACTCGGTCTTGAGCTGCCCGTCGAGGCGGTCTCTTGTGTAGTCCTCGCCCACATTGCCGCAGACGTTCGTGTAGAACAAAATCGGGTCGCAGATGCGGTAGCTGTATTCACCGAAGCAGCGGATGGCAATGTCGATGTCAATGCCTGCCCGCTGGTCAACGACGCGGAAGGGGACCGGCGACGGCGTGCCGTATTTGTTGCCGATGAGCTCCTTGGTATTAAAATAGTACACGCGCTGATCCTTGGGCGGTTCGCCGCCGAAGGTAAAGCGCTTTCCGATGTTCTTGAACGTGTCGAGGATACTGGTTCCCAACTCACCGGAGAAGATCGACGGCTCGGTCGAAGCATCATAGACAAACTCGCCCGGTTCGGCGCACAGCTCCGTGACCTTGCCCTGATCGACGATGATCATGCACTGGCCGTCAGCCACCGCGACGACCGAGCCGTTGGAAATGATGTTCTCGCTGCCCTTGTAGTTGCTGCTGCGCCCGGAAACGCGGTGCAGACCCTTGACCGCCATCACGTTCTCCGGAATGGATTCACAGTAAAAATACTCCTTCCACTGATCGGCCATCACGCCGCCAGCCGCGCCCAATGCTGCTTTAATGAGTCCCATTGTCTGTTCTCCCTTTCTCTGTTTACTATGCCCACGGGTCTTCCGCCGCAGGAATACGGATGCCGCTGAGAATGCTGGAATACTCCCAGAGGAACCACTCGCCGGTTGATGCCTTCTGCCGCAGCTTCATGGGCCGCGGCGAATCTGCGCCCGCCGTTTTCAGGAACACGCGCAGATACCCCGGCTCGATATCCTGCGGCCTGGGGTCTGCCAGCACGTTCAGCCGGTATGGTGTGCGCGGGGTATAGCCGTTTTCCGGCGTCGCGCCTTCAAAATACGCAAGCGGCAGATAGGCTTTTCCGCGCAGACGGTCACGCAGGAACTGACAGTCATACGGCGTCATGGGCCGCGGGCCGCGCAAGAGATTCATTGCGGCAGTTCCGGCGTCCCTGTCCTTGTCAAACAGTGCCAGTGCGCACAGAAACAGGGCGCAGATGCGCTCCGGCTGTCTTCCGCCTGCCGCAAGCGTCTCAAATTCCTGCAGGCTTGCAGGGATGCTTTGAATTGTGACCTGCATATAAAACCCTCCTGCTTATGGATATGTCCGGAGCCACGTTTCCGCGTTGCCGGACTTGGTATAGTCGTGGCCGTTGGCAGCTTCCATCGCATACCAGTATGCCCAGTGCTGCTCGTTCATGTCAGCAAAGACTCTTGGCATCTCTTTCAGATGGGCACGGATATACGCTTCGTCGGCGCTGCGTTCGAGCAGGCGGCAGGTGACTGCGGCGACCTCTGCTCTGGTAATGTTGTTGCCCGGCTTGAACGTTCCATCCGCATAGCCTGTGACCCAGCCGCGCTTTGCCGCATAGGCGATGGACTTTGCTGCCCAATGAGAGGCAGGAACGTCCGTAAAGGTCGCAGCTCCGTCCGTCAGCTGCTCAAACCGGCAGCAGATCGCGGCAAACTCCGCGCGCGTGATCGGCGCGTTTGGCCGGAACGTTCCGTCGCTGTAACCGCGGACGATCCCGAACTGCTCCATGTAGCCGATATAGTTGGCCGCCCAGTGCGCTGAGGTCACATCGGAGAAGGAGGCCGGATAGGATTTGTTTGCCTCCATCTGCTCGGTCAGCAGGCGGGCAAACATGGTGGTCACCTCTGCGCGGCTCATATTTTTGCCCGGGGCAAATCCGCCGCCCGGATATCCCTTGAGGAAGGCGAAATGGTCTGTTTTATTCAGCGTTGCGGTTTTGTAGGTGTTCTCGGTGTAGGTGTTGACAAAGCCAAGCCCGCGCTGCGCATTGTCCCGGTCGAAGCTGACGCTCCCGTTTCTGACCGTGAATTTGTTATAGCAGTCCCAGCCGCCCGTCCACTCGTATTCATTGATGGCGTCGTTCCATTCATAATGCGGCTGAAGGAACCAGCGGGTCTCATCATATGTCCAGCCTGGCTGTTCGTCGTCCGTTTCCGTAATAAAGATGCCATGCAGGTCGGTCAGATCGCGCAAATCCGCTTTCTCGATCCGAATGGTCATCACACAGTTGAATGCCCCTTCTCCGGTTACACTCACCGTGCAGTTCCGCACATCCCAGAGGCCGGTGTCGCTGTTGCGGCCATATTCCGGGTTGCTGGGCGTGGCGTTAAAGGTAAACGTCGTCCGCTGCGGCGCGGTATTACCGCCCAGTGTAACGACCTTGGTGATCGGGATCTGAAGCGTCATCGTGGTATCGTTGGGCACCGGTGTGTCATCCGGCTCCGGCTGACTGGGGTTATCGGTTACAGTGTAGGTGCCCCCCGGCGTGATCACATCGTTTTCTGCGGCCACGGCCGTGGCAAGGGACACTGTAAGGATCAGGCAAAGGAAAATCGCAAGAATTCGTTTTTTCATGTGGAACCTCCTTCTGTTATTTCTTTGTCGAATACGTACATGATGCGGCTTTCCGCGCAGGCAGCGAAAGCCAGAGGGTTAAAGCGTGTCGATCACACCCGCGAGATAGGTCGGCGATACCGACGCATAGATAAAATTGTCGACCAACTGATCCTTCACCGCCTGACGCACATCGGCGGCAAGCAGTTCGTCCGCGTTCTCATCCACCAGAAGCAGAACCTTACAGACCCAGCCGAGCTGCTTTACAGCATTGCAAAGCTTGAGCCGCTCGCTCAGCTTCCAGATGCCCTGCCGGATGACCTCCATCACCAACACATTGGCACGGCAGGACCGGCACAGGGCAAGCGTTTCCTCCGGTTTTGAAGAACGGTAGACAAGAAAATCCGGGTCGCATCCCGAAAGCGATTGCACGACCGCCTCCGCCAGAAGTCCGCCTTTCATATCCAGTACAATCCTTCGCATCTGCTCTTTTCCACCGCCTTTCTCTTCTTTTGTATGCTCCATTTGTATTTTAGCTGTTATCGCTCCCTTCCGCCCCCGCCGATTGGATAGGGTTTGCAATTATTTTTTGCTCAAAGGCCATCGTCCGGCTCGATTCTCTCGGCAAAGTGGGCAAAACTGTGTTGCCTTTTTCTGTCCGCATGATATACTATCCATACGAATGTGCAGAGATGGGAGGCATACGGCATGAGCAAAGCGACAAAAAAGAGCATCTTGTTTGCGCTGGGCGTGTTGGTGCTCATTGCGTTTGCCATGTGGCTCCGATATGCAAGCCGACATATTTTCCACTCTCCGGTTCTCAACCACCTGCGAAGCGGAATCTATGTGTTTTTGTTCAGCGCGTGGTGCTACTCCCTGCGGATCCGCATCGTGCAGACACAGGTGCGGCGCTATCTGGTGGCGATCTCGGTGCTGATGGTGCTTTGGATTCTTCTTCGCTCAATCAAATATTCCATTGAAAACACGGATGCAGAGCGCTGGCTGTGGTATTTCTACTATTTTCCGATGCTGTTCATCCCCATGCTGTCGGCCTTTGTTTCCCAGTCGCTGGGCAAGGGAGAAGATTTTCGGCTGCCGCGATGGACAAAGCTTCTGTATCTTCCGACGCTGCTTCTGCTTCTGCTCGTTCTGACCAATGATCTGCACCAGCAGGTGTTTTCCTTCCCGTCCGGCGTTTTATCGGATCGGGAGTATCGGTATGAGAGCGGTTATTTCTTTGTGCTGGCTTGGGAGGCCCTGTGCGCGGGATTTGCGTTTCTTTCGATGGTAAAAAACTGCCGCATCCCGCGCAGCAGGAGAATTCGATGGCTGCCGCTGGTTCCGTTTGCGCTTTCCCTGGCCTATGTTTACGCGTATGTCCAAAAAATCCATTGGGTATGGGTGCTTGCGGGGGATATGACGGTGGCGCAGTGCCTGATTTTTGCGAGCATCCTGGAATGCTGCATTCAATGCGGGCTGATTCAGTCCAATCTCGGGTACGACGAACTTTTTGAGGCAACAAGTTTGCCTGTCCAGATTACGGATCGTGCATTTCGCTCCCAATATGTGTCTGTTGCCATGCAGGGGGCTTTGCCGCAAAGCGAGCTGCGGCAGATGCAGCAGGATGCCGTCCATCTGGGCAACGATACGCTTTTGAAGCGGCACAGACTGCGCCGCGGCTGGGTGTTCTGGAAGGAGGACATCTCCGCGCTGCATCAGATCCGAAAGGAGCTGGAGCTGACAAGGGATGAGCTGCGTGACACCGGCGATGTTCTGGCAGCGGAGAATGCGCAGCGCGCAAGATGGCTGAAGCTGACAGAGGAAAACCGCCTGTACGACATGATGGAGGCGCAAACTGCCCGACAGATCGCGATGCTGCGGGATCTTCTGTCCGAACTGCAAAAGACGGAGGATCCGGACAGAGCCAGACACCTGCTCGGGCAGGTCATCATCATCGGAACCTACATCAAGCGCAGAAGCAACCTGATTTTTGTCGGCGTGCAGCGCGGTGCCATCAGCGCGCAGGAGCTTCGGCTGTGCCTCAATGAATCCTCCGAGAATATCAGTGTCTATGGCGCCGACTGTAAGGCGATTGTCAAGGGGGAAGACCCGCTTACCGTCGAGCAGGCGACGCAGGTCTACGACCTGTTTGAGGCGGTCGTGGAGACGGAACTGGAATCGCTGCGTGCGCTGCTGATTTCCATAGAGGTTGGTAAGCGGGTAGAGGTTGCCATCAGTGTTTCGGCGGCGGAGCCGCTCCGCGGGCTGCGCGCGCGGTTTCCGGGTCTGGAATGGGAGCAGGATGAGGACGGACTGCAATATGTGACGTGGAAGCCGGAAGGAACGAGGGGGTAAGGGCGTATGGACAGGATCAAGGAAAGCTTCGACAATCTGCCCATCGCGGCCTGCTTCTTCGATAAAAACGGCGTGGTGCGGCTCATCAACCGCCGGATGCTTGCCATTGCGAACTGTCTGCGAAAAGGCGGCATACAGTCGCTTGCAGAGATGCAGAGCGTACTGCAAGCGCCGCCCGCGAACGTGCGCTGCCTGGATATGCGCCTTCGGATTTACCGTTTTCCGGACGGGAAGGCGCTGCGCTTTGCGCAGGAGCAGATCACAACAAAAGCGGGCGTCCGCTATACGCAGATCACTGCCGCAGACGTTACGGAGCTGATTCGGAAGCAGAACCAGCTGAAAGCGGAAAACGCGAAGCTGGCGGAGGCGAATGAGCGGCTTCGGCGGCTGTTCGTGCAGATGCCGGAGATCATTCGGGAAGAGGAAACGCTGGCAATGAAGCTGCGTGTGCATGATGACATCGGACACAGCATCCTCGCGGCGCGCCGTGTGCTGCTCCAGAACACGGACCAGAAGGAAATTCGTGCAAACGCGGCGCTGTGGGAACAGTCAATTTCAGTGCTTTATCGCTCCAGCCAGATAACGGCGCAATCCGAACCGCTGGAGGCGGCGAAAAAGCGAGCGGAAGAATTGGGCGTTAGCGTTCTGCTGACAGGGAATGAGCCGCAAAGGCAGTGGATGCGCACACTGAGCGCACTGGCGATCTGCGAATGTGCGGCGAACTGTGTCCGTCACGCAGATGGCACAGAATTGTATGTGCGCTTTTGGCAGAAGCCGGACTGCATGGAGGTCGCCCTGACCAACAACGGCGCAGTGCCGAAGGAAAAGATCACAGAGGGCGGAGGCCTTTCCATGCTGCGTCAACGTATCGAAGAAGCAGGCGGCAAAATGGAGGTTTGGA
>OHHU01001353.1_pt1 | contig 10960 bp, 10 predicted proteins | sample 1568151 | NCBI WGS metagenome assembly OHHU01 (sample SAMEA3879572, study PRJEB24766) | human gut metagenome | biome: human-associated habitat; feature: feces | place: USA | collected 1985/1987 | reverse complement strand
GGCAAAATGCTTGACGATTATGAGGAGCGCAAGGCTTTGCTGCTGCGCAGCAATGTTGCCCTGTGGGATGTTTTTGCGTTCTGCCGCCGTGAAGGCAGCCTCGATTCGGCAATACGCGATGAGGAATATAATGATTTGGCCGGGTTTATTGCACGTCACCCTAAAATAAGGCGTATTTGCTGCAACGGCGGTAAAGCCTATGCTGCGTTGAAAAAATATTGCCGCACAAACAGCCTGAACGGCGTGGAAATTTTGTCGATGCCTTCAACAAGCCCGGCAAATGCCAGATGTAATTTTGAAAAATTAAAAAATATTTGGGCGCCAGCCCTTTTGAATTGACCTGAAATTTAAGAAAATTTAAAGTTTTTTATTTGTTTTTTGCTTTTACCGCTTAAAATTTTTGCGGCGGAATTGTGAAAAAAGGCGTAAAACAGGCATTTTTATGTGTAAAGAATATAACAAAAACGCCATTTGAAACACAAGGCAACGTGTAAAGAAAGAAGCCCATAAAATGGGCGCTTAGGCCTGCAAAAAAAGTTGCAAAAAATATTGACAAGCCTTTTTTGTAATGGTACAATATATCAGTATCACGGAACAGTTATGCCCTTTTTCAGGAGGAACAGCCAGATGCTGAAGCAATTAACAGAAGCAACTAAACATGTCGTTGGTGTTAAACAAACGGCAAAAGCGGTTGAAAAGGGAACGGCAAAGCTGGTATTTATCGCAGCCGATGCCGATATCCGCATAAGCCGCCCGCTTTTGGAAAGCTGCGAAGCCGCCGGTGTAAAAGTAATAACCGCGGATTCGATGCACGAGCTTGGCAAAGCATGCGGCATTCACGTTGGGGCTGCTGCCGCCGCGGTGCTTAAAGACTGATAGGGACTTCCGCCAGTCGGGAGTTTTTATAATCATTCAAATCTAATTATTCGGGAAGGAGGTGCCGATATGCCTACAATTAACCAATTAGTCCGCAAAGGCAGACAGGTTGCAATTGAAAAATCCACCGCTCCGGCATTGAAAGAATGCCCGCAAAAACGCGGCGTTTGCACCAGGGTTTATACCACAACCCCTAAAAAACCTAACTCTGCTCTGCGTAAGGTTGCTCGTGTCCGTTTAACCAACGGCATCGAAGTTACCGCATATATTCCGGGTATCGGTCACAATCTGCAAGAACACAGCGTTGTTCTTATTAGAGGCGGAAGGGTAAAAGACCTTCCGGGCGTGCGTTACCATATCATTCGTGGTGCACTTGATACTGCTGGCGTTGCTAACCGCAGCCAGGGCCGTTCCAAATACGGCGCTAAACGTGCTAAAGCAAAAAAATAAGCAGTATTAACTGATTTCACGAAATGATTAAGGAGGGAAACACATGCCTAGAAAAGGCCCTGTTACTAAAAGAGACGTACTGCCGGATCCGGTGTATGGCTCCAAATTATTAACCAGATTCATCAACAAAATCATGCTTGATGGCAAAAAAGGCGTTGCAGAACGCATTGTATATGATGCTTTTGATCTTGTCCGTGCTAAAACCGGCAAAGATCCCCTTGAAGTATTTGATGCGGCTATGAAAAACGTTATGCCGCTCCTCGAAGTACGTGCCCGCCGCGTAGGTGGTGCAAACTACCAGGTTCCGGTAGAAGTACGTGCTGACCGCAAAACCACTCTTGGTATCCGCTGGCTGGTAAACTATTCCCGCCTGCGTGGTGAAAGAACCATGTGCGAACGCGTTGCCGGCGAAATTATGGATGCTGCTAACGGCACCGGCGCTGCTGTTAAAAAACGCGAAGATACCCATAAGATGGCTGAAGCAAACAAAGCGTTTGCTCATTACCGCTGGTAATTTAACCAGAACCCTGATTTTTATTAGAGGGAGGACGAAAAAGTGGGCAGAGAATTTCCACTTGAGAAAACAAGAAATATCGGTATCATGGCTCACATCGATGCCGGTAAAACCACCACGACCGAACGTATTCTGTTCTATACCGGCCGCGTTCATAAAATCGGCGAAACCCATGAAGGCGCTGCTACCATGGACTGGATGGAACAGGAAAAAGAACGTGGTATTACCATTACTTCGGCTGCTACAACCTGCCACTGGAAAGGCCACCGTATCAACATCATTGATACTCCGGGCCACGTTGACTTCACTGTAGAAGTTGAACGTTCTCTGCGTGTCCTTGACGGCTCTGTTGCAGTTTTCTGTGCCAAAGGCGGCGTTGAACCTCAGTCTGAAACCGTATGGCGCCAGGCTGATAAATACAGCGTACCTCGTATGGCTTATGTAAACAAAATGGATATTACTGGCGCGAACTTCTACAACGTAGTTCAAATGATGAAAGACCGCCTTGGTGCTAATGCAGTACCTATCCAGCTTCCTATCGGCTATGAAGATACTTTCGAAGGCATGGTTGACCTTATTAAAATGAAAGCTATCGTTTATGGCGATAAACTCGGCAAAGACGAAGAATTCGTTGAAATTCCGGAAGATATGAAGGAAAAAGCCGAAGAATACCGTCAGGCTCTTATCGAAGCAGTTGCTGAAAGCGATGACGACCTGATGATGAAATATCTTGAAGGCGAAGAACTCACCGAAGAAGAAATCATGACAGGCATCCGCAAACAAACTATTGCCTGCAAAATGACTCCGGTTTGCTGTGGTTCTTCTTATAAAAACAAAGGCGTTCAGCCTTTGCTTGATGCAATTGTTGCATTCATGCCGGCTCCTACCGACATTCCTCACATCAAAGGCGTTAACCCGGAAACCGGTGAAGAAGATGAACGCCCGTCCAGTGATGAAGAACCGTTTGCAGCTCTCGCATTCAAAATCATGACTGACCCGTATGTAGGTAAACTCGCATTCTTCCGCGTATATTCCGGTACTCTTGAATCCGGTTCCTATGTATATAACTCCACTAAGGGCAAACGCGAACGTATCGGCCGTATTTTGCAAATGCATGCTAACCACCGTCAGGAAATCGAAAAGGTTTACGCAGGTGATATCGCAGCAGCAGTTGGCCTGAAAGATACTACTACCGGCGACACCCTCTGCGATGAAAAAGCTCCTATCATTCTCGAATCCATGGTATTCCCGGATCCTGTTATTTCCGTAGCAGTTGAACCGAAAACCAAGGCTGACCAGGAAAAAATGGGTATTGCTTTGCAGAAACTCGCTGAAGAAGACCCGACCTTCCGCGTACGTACCGACCCTGAAACCGCTCAGACCATTATCTCCGGCATGGGCGAGCTTCACCTCGATATTATCGTTGACCGTCTGCTCCGTGAATTCCACGTTGGCTGCAGCGTAGGTAACCCGCAGGTTGCTTACCGTGAAACTATCCGCCAGAAAGTTACCGATGTTGAAGGTAAACACGCGAAACAGTCTGGTGGTCGTGGTCAGTATGGTCATGTTGTTATCGACATGTACCCGCTGGAGCCGGGTTCAAACCCGAAAGGCTACGAGTTCATCAACGACATTAAAGGTGGTGTAATCCCTGGCGAATACATCCCGGCCGTTGATAAAGGTATCCAGGAACAGCTGAAAGCAGGTCCGCTGGCAGGCTACCCGGTAGTAGACATGGGTATTCGTCTGCACTTCGGTTCTTACCATGACGTTGACTCCTCTGAACTGGCGTTTAAACTGGCTGCTTCTATCGCCTTTAAAGAAGGCTTTAAGAAAGCGAAACCAGTTCTGCTTGAGCCGATCATGAAGGTTGAAGTAGAAACTCCGGAAGAGAACACCGGTGACGTTATCGGTGACTTGAGCCGTCGTCGTGGTATGCTCAAAGGTCAGGAATCTGAAGTTACTGGCGTTAAGATCCACGCTGAAGTACCGCTGTCTGAAATGTTCGGATACGCAACTCAGCTGCGTTCTCTGACCAAAGGTCGTGCATCATACACTATGGAATTCCTGAAGTATGATGAAGCGCCGAGTAACGTTGCTCAGGCCGTAATTGAAGCCCGTGGTAAATAAGCCTAAGGGTTAATACCAAAGTCCCGTGCTCTCTCCTGAAGGGGAGAGCACTATAGTAAGGAATATAGCCGTGTCTAAAGAAAAATTTGAACGTACAAAACCGCACGTTAACGTTGGTACTATCGGCCACGTTGACCACGGTAAAACTACTCTGACCGCTGCAATCACCACCGTACTGGCTAAAACCTACGGCGGTGCTGCTCGTGCATTCGACCAGATCGATAACGCGCCGGAAGAAAAAGCTCGTGGTATCACCATCAACACTTCTCACGTTGAATATGACACCCCGACCCGTCACTACGCACACGTAGACTGCCCGGGGCACGCCGACTATGTTAAAAACATGATCACCGGTGCTGCTCAGATGGACGGCGCGATCCTGGTAGTTGCTGCGACTGACGGCCCGATGCCGCAGACTCGTGAGCACATCCTGCTGGGTCGTCAGGTAGGCGTTCCGTACATCATCGTGTTCCTGAACAAATGCGACATGGTTGATGACGAAGAGCTGCTGGAACTGGTTGAAATGGAAGTTCGTGAACTTCTGTCTCAGTACGACTTCCCGGGCGACGACACTCCGATCGTTCGTGGTTCTGCTCTGAAAGCGCTGGAAGGCGACGCAGAGTGGGAAGCGAAAATCCTGGAACTGGCTGGCTTCCTGGATTCTTATATTCCGGAACCAGAGCGTGCGATTGACAAGCCGTTCCTGCTGCCGATCGAAGACGTATTCTCCATCTCCGGTCGTGGTACCGTTGTTACCGGTCGTGTAGAACGCGGTATCATCAAAGTTGGTGAAGAAGTTGAAATCGTTGGTATCAAAGAGACTCAGAAGTCTACCTGTACTGGCGTTGAAATGTTCCGCAAACTGCTGGACGAAGGCCGTGCTGGTGAGAACGTAGGTGTTCTGCTGCGTGGTATCAAACGTGAAGAAATCGAACGTGGTCAGGTACTGGCTAAGCCGGGCACCATCAAGCCGCACACCAAGTTCGAATCTGAAGTGTACATTCTGTCCAAAGATGAAGGCGGCCGTCATACTCCGTTCTTCAAAGGCTACCGTCCGCAGTTCTACTTCCGTACTACTGACGTGACTGGTACCATCGAACTGCCGGAAGGCGTAGAGATGGTAATGCCGGGCGACAACATCAAAATGGTTGTTACCCTGATCCACCCGATCGCGATGGACGACGGTCTGCGTTTCGCAATCCGTGAAGGCGGCCGTACCGTTGGCGCGGGCGTTGTAGCAAAAGTTCTGAGCTAATTGCCGATAACATTTGACGCAATGCGCACTAAAAGGGCATCATTTGATGCCCTTTTTGCACGCTTTCGTACCAGAACCTGGCTCATCAGTGATTTTCTTTGTCATAATCATTGCTGAGACAGGCTCTGTTGAGGGCGTATAATCCGAAAAGCTAATACGCGTTTCGATTTGGTTTGCCTCGCGATCGCGGGGTGAAAATGTTTGTAGAAAACTTCTGACAGGTTGGTTTATGAGTGCGAATACCGAAGCTCAAGGAAGCGGGCGCGGCCTGGAAGCGATGAAGTGGGTCGTTGTGGTGGCATTGCTCCTGGTGGCGATTGTCGGCAACTACCTTTATCGCGACATTATGCTGCCGCTGCGTGCGCTGGCCGTAGTAATTCTGATTGCTGCAGCGGGTGGTGTCGCGCTGTTAACGACAAAAGGTAAAGCTACCGTTGCTTTTGCCCGTGAAGCGCGTACCGAAGTCCGTAAGGTCATTTGGCCGACTCGCCAGGAAACATTGCACACCACGCTGATTGTGGCTGCGGTTACCGCAGTAATGTCACTGATCCTGTGGGGACTGGATGGTATTCTGGTTCGCCTGGTATCCTTTATCACTGGCCTGAGGTTCTGAGATGTCTGAAGCTCCTAAAAAGCGCTGGTACGTCGTTCAGGCGTTTTCCGGTTTTGAAGGCCGCGTAGCAACGTCGCTGCGTGAGCATATCAAATTACACAACATGGAAGATTTGTTTGGTGAAGTCATGGTACCAACCGAAGAAGTGGTTGAAATCCGTGGCGGTCAGCGTCGCAAAAGCGAACGTAAATTCTTCCCTGGCTACGTCCTCGTTCAGATGGTGATGAACGACGCGAGCTGGCACCTGGTGCGCAGCGTACCGCGTGTGATGGGCTTCATCGGCGGTACTTCCGATCGTCCTGCGCCAATCAGCGATAAAGAAGTCGATGCGATTATGAACCGCCTGCAGCAGGTTGGTGATAAGCCGCGTCCGAAAACGCTGTTTGAACCGGGTGAAATGGTCCGTGTTAATGATGGTCCGTTCGCTGACTTCAACGGTGTTGTTGAAGAAGTGGATTACGAGAAATCTCGTCTGAAAGTGTCTGTTTCTATCTTCGGTCGTGCGACCCCGGTAGAGCTGGACTTCAGCCAGGTTGAAAAAGCCTAACCCAGCGATCAAAAAAGCGGCGATTTAATCGTTGCACAAGGCGTGAGATTGGAATACAATTTCGCGCCTTTTGTTTTTATGGGCCTTGCCCGTAAAACGATTTTTTATATCACGGGGAGCCTCTCAGAGGCGTTATTACCCAACTTGAGGAATTTATAATGGCTAAGAAAGTACAAGCCTATGTCAAGCTGCAGGTTGCAGCTGGTATGGCTAACCCGAGTCCGCCAGTAGGTCCGGCTCTGGGTCAGCAGGGCGTAAACATCATGGAATTCTGCAAAGCGTTCAACGCAAAAACTGATTCCATCGAAAAAGGTCTGCCGATTCCGGTAGTAATCACCGTTTACGCTGACCGTTCTTTCACTTTCGTTACCAAGACCCCGCCGGCAGCAGTTCTGCTGAAAAAAGCGGCTGGTATCAAGTCTGGTTCCGGTAAGCCGAACAAAGACAAAGTGGGTAAAATTTCCCGCGCTCAGCTGCAGGAAATCGCGCAGACCAAAGCTGCCGACATGACTGGTGCCGACATTGAAGCGATGACTCGCTCCATCGAAGGTACTGCACGTTCCATGGGCCTGGTAGTGGAGGACTAAGAAATGGCTAAACTGACCAAGCGCATGCGTGTTATCCGCGAGAAAGTTGATGCAACCAAACAGTACGACATCAACGAAGCTATCGCACTGCTGAAAGAGCTGGCGACTGCTAAATTCGTAGAAAGCGTGGACGTAGCTGTTAACCTCGGCATCGACGCTCGTAAATCTGACCAGAACGTACGTGGTGCAACTGTACTGCCGCACGGTACTGGCCGTTCCGTTCGCGTAGCCGTATTTACCCAAGGTGCAAACGCTGAAGCTGCTAAAGCTGCAGGCGCAGAACTGGTAGGTATGGAAGATCTGGCTGACCAGATCAAGAAAGGCGAAATGAACTTTGACGTTGTTATTGCTTCTCCGGATGCAATGCGCGTTGTTGGCCAGCTGGGCCAGGTTCTGGGTCCGCGCGGCCTGATGCCAAACCCGAAAGTGGGTACTGTAACACCGAACGTTGCTGAAGCGGTTAAAAACGCTAAAGCTGGCCAGGTTCGTTACCGTAACGACAAAAACGGCATCATCCACACCACCATCGGTAAAGTGGACTTTGACGCTGACAAACTGAAAGAAAACCTGGAAGCTCTGCTGGTTGCGCTGAAAAAAGCAAAACCGACTCAGGCGAAAGGCGTGTACATCAAGAAAGTTAGCATCTCCACCACCATGGGTGCAGGTGTTGCAGTTGACCAGGCTGGCCTGAGCGCTTCTGTAAACTAATGCCTTTACGTGGGCGGTGATTTTGTCTACAATCTTACCCCCACGTATAATGCTTAATGCAGACGTATATCCGAGATATTCGGGTTGTGGCAAGGCGGCAACTGAGTGAGTCGCCAGGAGCATAGCTAACTATGTGACTGGTGCGAATGAAGGAAGCCAACGCGGCCACAAGTTGAATAGCGACGGATAGAAAAGATTTGTTCGTTGGAGCCTGGCCTATCCAGGCCTCCGTCGAAGACCGCAGGAGTTTCGCAAGAAACTTAATCCCCTGCGTAGACGGTGACAGAACGCTAAGATTATTCTTTTATATTCTGGCTTGTTTCTGCTCACCGTAATTAAGACGCTCTCTCCGTTTGGAGGAGTGAAGTGAGTTCCAGAGATTTTCTCTGGCAAACATCCAGGAGCAAAGCTAATGGCTTTAAATCTTCAAGACAAACAAGCGATTGTTGCTGAAGTCAGCGAAGTAGCCAAAGGCGCGCTGTCTGCAGTAGTTGCGGATTCCCGTGGCGTAACTGTAGATAAAATGACTGAACTGCGTAAAGCAGGTCGCGAAGCTGGCGTATACATGCGTGTTGTTCGTAACACCCTGCTGCGCCGTGCTGTTGAAGGTACTCCGTTCGAGTGCCTGAAAGACGCGTTTGTTGGTCCGACCCTGATTGCATACTCTATGGAACACCCGGGCGCTGCTGCTCGTCTGTTCAAAGAGTTCGCGAAAGCGAATGCAAAATTTGAGGTCAAAGCCGCTGCCTTTGAAGGTGAGCTGATCCCGGCGTCTCAGATCGACCGCCTGGCAACTCTGCCGACCTACGAAGAAGCAATTGCACGCCTGATGGCAACCATGAAAGAAGCTTCGGCTGGCAAACTGGTTCGTACTCTGGCTGCTGTACGCGATGCGAAAGAAGCTGCTTAATCGCAGTTATCTTTTTAACGCATTCGCTTACGTATAAACTTATTCTGATATTCAGGAACAATTTAAATGTCTATCACTAAAGATCAAATCATTGAAGCAGTTGCAGCTATGTCTGTAATGGACGTTGTAGAACTGATCTCTGCAATGGAAGAAAAATTCGGTGTTTCCGCTGCTGCTGCTGTAGCTGTAGCTGCTGGCCCGGTTGAAGCTGCTGAAGAAAAAACTGAATTCGACGTAATTCTGAAAGCTGCTGGCGCTAACAAAGTTGCTGTTATCAAAGCAGTACGTGGCGCAACTGGCCTGGGTCTGAAAGAAGCTAAAGACCTGGTAGAATCTGCACCGGCTGCTCTGAAAGAAGGCGTGAGCAAAGACGACGCAGAAGCACTGAAAAAAGCTCTGGAAGAAGCTGGCGCTGAAGTTGAAGTTAAATAAGCCAACCCTTCCGGTTGCAGCCTGAGAAATCAGGCTGATGGCTGGTGACTTTTTAGTCACCAGCCTTTTTGCGCTGTAAGGCGCCAGTAGCGTTTCACACTGTTTGACTACTGCTGTGCCTTTCAATGCTTGTTTCTATCGACGACTTAATATACTGCGACAGGACGTCCGTTCTGTGTAAATCGCAATGAAATGGTTTAAGCGTGATAGCAACAGGCATTGCGGAAAGTGTTCCATTTTCCGGTCAACAAAATAGTGTTGCACAAACTGTCCGCTCAATGGACAGATGGGTCGACTTGTCAGCGAGCTGAGGAACCCTATGGTTTACTCCTATACCGAGAAAAAACGTATTCGTAAGGATTTTGGTAAACGTCCACAAGTTCTGGATGTACCTTATCTCCTTTCTATCCAGCTTGACTCGTTTCAGAAATTTATCGAGCAAGATCCTGAAGGGCAGTATGGTCTGGAAGCTGCTTTCCGTTCCGTATTCCCGATTCAGAGCTACAGCGGTAATTCCGAGCTGCAATACGTCAGCTACCGCCTTGGCGAACCGGTGTTTGACGTCCAGGAATGTCAAATCCGTGGCGTGACCTATTCCGCACCGCTGCGCGTTAAACTGCGTCTGGTGATCTATGAGCGCGAAGCGCCGGAAGGCACCGTAAAAGACATTAAAGAACAAGAAGTCTACATGGGCGAAATTCCGCTCATGACAGACAACGGTACCTTTGTTATCAACGGTACTGAGCGTGTTATCGTTTCCCAGCTGCACCGTAGTCCGGGCGTCTTCTTTGACTCCGACAAAGGTAAAACCCACTCTTCGGGTAAAGTGCTGTATAACGCGCGTATCATCCCTTACCGTGGTTCCTGGCTGGACTTCGAATTCGATCCGAAGGACAATCTGTTCGTACGTATCGACCGTCGCCGTAAACTGCCTGCGACCATCATTCTGCGCGCCCTGAACTACACCACAGAGCAGATCCTCGACCTGTTCTTTGAAAAAGTTATCTTTGAAATCCGTGATAACAAGCTGCAGATGGAACTGGTGCCGGAACGCCTGCGTGGTGAAACCGCATCTTTTGACATCGAAGCTAACGGTAAAGTGTACGTAGAAAAAGGCCGCCGTATCACTGCGCGCCACATTCGCCAGCTGGAAAAAGACGACGTCAAACTGATCGAAGTCCCGGTTGAGTACATCGCAGGTAAAGTGGTTGCTAAAGACTATATTGATGAGTCTACCGGCGAGCTGATCTGCGCAGCGAACATGGAGCTGAGCCTGGATCTGCTGGCTAAGCTGAGCCAGTCTGGTCACAAGCGTATCGAAACGCTGTTCACCAACGATCTGGATCACGGCCCATATATCTCTGAAACCTTACGTGTCGACCCAACTAACGACCGTCTGAGCGCACTGGTAGAAATCTACCGCATGATGCGCCCTGGCGAGCCGCCGACTCGTGAAGCAGCTGAAAGCCTGTTCGAGAACCTGTTCTTCTCCGAAGACCGTTATGACTTGTCTGCGGTTGGTCGTATGAAGTTCAACCGTTCTCTGCTGCGCGAAGAAATCGAAGGTTCCGGTATCCTGAGCAAAGACGACATCATTGATGTTATGAAAAAGCTCATCGATATCCGTAACGGTAAAGGCGAAGTCGATGATATCGACCACCTCGGCAACCGTCGTATCCGTTCCGTTGGCGAAATGGCGGAAAACCAGTTCCGCGTTGGCCTGGTACGTGTAGAGCGTGCGGTGAAAGAGCGTCTGTCTCTGGGCGATCTGGATACCCTGATGCCTCAGGATATGATCAACGCCAAGCCGATTTCCGCAGCAGTGAAAGAGTTCTTCGGTTCTTCCCAGCTGTCACAGTTTATGGATCAGAACAACCCACTGGGTGAGCTGACGCATAAGAGACGTCTTTCTGCATTGGGACCTGGCGGTTTGTCCAG
>OHHU01001351.1_pt1 | contig 10977 bp, 7 predicted proteins | sample 1568151 | NCBI WGS metagenome assembly OHHU01 (sample SAMEA3879572, study PRJEB24766) | human gut metagenome | biome: human-associated habitat; feature: feces | place: USA | collected 1985/1987 | reverse complement strand
AATACGATGCCTCCAAAGTGAGCAGTGCGGTAGCCACATTCAACCGGACACGTACCACTCACGGCAATCTGCCTCCTTCCATCGCCACTTCACTGGCCGACGCATGGCACGATTATAAGATTGAACGTCACGTAGATCTGGCTCTGGAAGGCGATTACTACTGGAGTCTGTTACGCTGGGGCATGTACGGCGGCGAAGCCAATCACGGGAAACCCGCAGGAGACATCATTCCGGAATTGAGTTCACCGGCCACCTTTGTTGAGATCAGCCAAGACAGACATCGCATGTTTGTAGGTACTGTAGGATATACCAATGCCGACCGTACATTCTCCAAGAAACGCTACCTGTTCCCGATCACACAAAGCATCATCAATGCCAACTCCGCCATCAATGACAGCGACCAGAACCCGGGATGGTAAACCTAACAGTTCATTCATTAAATAAATTAAGAAGAAAATAATATGAAGAGAATCAAATTATCAGATACTAAATGGTTTATGTTACTGCTGCTGATGTGTGTTCCCATCATCAGTTCTTGCAGTAAAGAAGATCTGCCCGCCTACGAAGAGGCGGAAATAACCAAAGTAGGTGCTTATCACCGCTTCTACTCCGGTGATAAGGATGCCATCACGGGAGAAAACATTGTAGCCGAAAAAGAGCTGGACCGTACAAACAATATCGACTCGGAGCACGGTGTAGCCACTGCCGTATTTACAATTCCTGCCGCAGGGGGCAAATTCACAGAGGCCGAACGCGCTAAAGTGTCATTGAGTAACCTCGTGGTTTACGTCAATGTATCTACCGCCGCCCGCGTCACCCCATTGGACGGTTCACCCAAATTCGGTGTTCCTGCCGATTGGACCCGGGAGCATAAATACAGCGTAATGGCTGCCGACGGTACAAAGAAAATCTGGACAGTGAAAGTTACTCTGAATAAATAAGTCCCCACTCGATTATGACTCGTAGAAGTCACAGATTCAATAGGTAAGTATTGCTTAATTATCAGATGTTCTCTGAAGCCGTCGGGTAAACATATTTATGGAAATAAATAGTAACCCGGCGGCTTCTATTTAGCCTCAAGTGATCCACTAATACAAAAAAATCATATACCTTTGGATACCCAATTCATCTTATTCAATAATACATTTAAAGCAAGAGACTACATACCATGAAAAAGTATCTGCACATCCTACCCGCCTGCTTTTTATTTTACGCTGCCGCCCATGCACAGCAGAAAGATACTGTCTACGTCACCGACTTCGGAGCAGTCCCCTACTCGTACGAGAACTGTGTTACACAAATACAGGCTGCCATCGACGAATGTAAACGCACGGGAGCCAAAGTGCTATCACTGCCCGAAGGCCGCTATGACATCTGGCCCGAAGGAGCCACCCGCAAAGAATACTACATATCGAATACATCCACCGAACAGGAATGTCCCTCAAAAGTAAAGACCGTGGGACTGATGCTCCATGAAATCAATGACCTGACCATCGAAGGAAACGGAGCCACCCTGATGTATCATGGGAAAATGACGACCATCGCCCTGGAACATTGCAACGGGGTGAGAATAAACAACCTGCACATCGACTTTGAACGTCCCGCAGGATCTGAGATTCAATACCGGAAAGTGACCGGAGGAAAAACAGAAGTAACCCTGCACCGCGATACGCGTTATGAGATTGTGAACGGAAAGATCCGGCTGTATGGCGAGGGATGGCGTTCCAACAGGAATCACTGCATCGAGTACGACCCGGATACGGAATCTTTCACCTACAGCCAGGGGTGGAATACACTGTCGGCATCCGATGCCAGAGAGATTGCTCCGGGCATCGTCCGCTTCAATACCCCGGCGGAATTTATGCCCAAAGCAGGAAACACACTGACCGTCCGCGATATTATCCGCGACCAGGTGGGGCTTTTCATTCTTGAAAGCAAAAACATCACGCTGAGCAGGCTACAGATGCACTACATGCACGGGTTGGGCATCGTCAGCCAGTATACCGAAAACATAACGATGGACCGAGTCAAGTGTGCTCCCCGCCCCGATAGCGGCAGGTTATTGGCAGCCTCAGCGGATATGATGCACTTTTCGGGATGTAAAGGAAAAGTAATCATAGACAGTTGTTATTTTGCCGGAGCACAAGACGATCCGGTCAATGTGCACGGAACCAACCTGCGCGCCCTTGAGAAAATAGATGCGCAAACCCTGAAGTTACGCTTCATGCACGGACAGAGCTATGGATTCAACGCTTACTTCAAGGGAGATACCGTCGCCTTTGTCCGGGCAGCCACCATGGAACGCTTTGCCTCGGCAACGGTCAGGGACGTAAGGCGAATATCGGACAGAATAGTGGAAGTACGTTTCGACCGGGACATTCCGACAAGCCTGGAGCTCAATCACGATTGCGTAGAGAACATGACCTGTACCCCCGAAGTGGAAATACGTAACTGCTACTTCACACGAACCAGTACAAGAGGAACTCTGGTCACCACTCCGAGAAAGGTGGTGATAGAGAACAATACGTATTACAAGACGGGCATGAGCGCCATACTGATTGAGGCCGACGCCGAAGGCTGGTACGAATCGGGACCGGTCAAAGATGTATTGATCAAAGGCAATACCTTTATAGACTGTGCCTATAATGGAGGCCCCGGCCATGCTGTGATCGCCATACATCCTTCCAACAAAATCATCGATGCCGAACGCCCGGTACACCAGAACATCCGCATAGAGGATAACACGTTCAGAACATTCGACTACCCGGTGCTCTACGCCAAGAGTACGGCAGGACTCTTGTTCAGGAACAACACCATCGTCCGCACGGAAACTTTTCCTGCCGCATCCGGCAATCCGTACGTTTTCTATCTGAACGGCTGCAAGAAGGCAGTGATAGAAGGCACCGTATTCGAAGGAGAGACTCCCCGGCAGAGTATAAAAACAGAGAATATGAAAAGAAAAGACCTGAAAACAACGATCAAATAATCCCTTACGCTTATGAAAAAGCCTTCATCAACTCCTTCTCCCCGCCTGGCCTCACTGGACATCCTGCGCGGTTTCGACCTTTTCCTGCTGGTCTTCTTCCAACCGGTATTGTGGACATTGGCACATCAGCTCAACCTCCCATGGCTGAACAGTATTCTTTTCCAGTTCGATCATGAAGTATGGGAAGGGTTCCGTTTCTGGGATCTGGTAATGCCTCTTTTCCTCTTCATGACAGGAGCCTCCATGCCGTTCTCGTTCTCCAAGTTTAAAGACAATCCGGACAAAGGACCCGTTTACCGCAAAATCATCAAACGCTTCATCCTTCTGTTCATCTTCGGAATGATTGTACAGGGCAATCTGCTGGGCCTCGACCCGAAACATCTGTATTTATACTCCAACACCCTTCAAGCCATTGCCACAGGCTATCTGATTGCCGCCATCATACAGTTGCATTGCAACTTCCGCTGGCAGCTGATCGTCACAGCCCTGCTATTAGTGATTTACTGGATACCGATGACCTTCCTGGGCGACTTCACTCCGGAAGGAAACTTTGCCGAGAAGGTGGACAGGCTGGTACTGGGGCATTTCCGCGACGGAGTGTTCTGGAATGAAGACGGCAGTTGGAGCTTCTCTGCTCACTACAACTACACCTGGATCTGGAGCAGCCTCACTTTCGGGGCTACCGTGATGCTGGGAGCTTTTGCCGGAAAGATAATGAAAGCAGGCAAGGATAATCGCCGGAAAGTGGTACAGACCTTGCTGATAATCGGCATATCCCTGATAGCCTTCTCGCTGATATGGAGCCTGCAAATGCCCATCATCAAACGGTTGTGGACAAGCAGCATGACGCTTTTTTCCGGCGGACTTTGCTTCCTGCTGATGGGTGCCTTCTACTACCGGATAGACTACAAAGGACACAGCCGCGGGCTGAACTGGTTGAAAATATACGGCATGAACTCCATTACGGCTTATATCTTGGGAGAGGTCATTAACTTCCGTTGCATAGCAGCATCCGTCAGTTACGGACTGGAGCAATACCTGGGTGGTTATTATCAGGTGTGGTTAAGCTTTGCCAACTATCTGATTGTATTCCTTATCTTACGGATCATGTACAGGCAGAAGATATTCCTGAAGATCTGAGTGGAAAGATCGGAAGTGTCAGCCATCTGCAGAATCATAGCGCAAAAAGAAACCGAATAGCACTTTTCGCTAACAGAGCTCCTATTCGTTTCGGATGCTTCAGGAGAAAAAAAGGGCCGAACGGCAGCTTTCGGCAGTGAAAAGCCGGGCTCCGGGGGTAAAAGAGCCTTGCTTTTCGGAAAAAGAAGTAAGTATTTACTCCGAAAGGAGTAAGCATTTACCCGGAAAGAAGTAAGCATTTTCCTAAAATGTCCTTATGTTCCGGAAATATCTCCTATTGTTGTCCGGAATATCTCCTATTGCTATCCGAAACGGGTCTTGGCGGAAGAATTTTTCCTCCCGTTGACCATTGCAGACAAAGCGTTGTACACTGACAGAAAAGCAGGAAGGAGACCGGATAAGGAACCATTTACCGGCAGAACCGTCATTCCACCTTCAAAGTAAAAGCAAACAAGCCCAAAGACGGGAAATGTGATATCGGACTTTACACGCAGGGCGCGTTTTTTTCTTTCGGACTGCCAGTCGGTCCGAAAGAAACGATTCTGAGGAGGTCCGATAATCAAAGTGACACTTTGCTCACGGGAGATCCCGGGAAGGGGAACACGCATAATAAAATAGAACGTTTAACAGATATTTTTTATAAGTATGAGACTACATGTACTATCACTCACATGCCTGCTGCTTACAGTAGGAGGCACAGGGCCGGTCGCAGCCCAAAAGCCACAAAACTATCCGTACGGTGTTCCTTCCGAACCCTGGGAGGAATCTTTCGGAAATCATCGGGCGGTACTGCAAATAGAGAAGCCGGCACAAATCGCGAACCTCGACTTCCAATGGCGGCGTCCGGACAAAGATGCAGGACACAGACGATTTCTTATCATCCACGCTGCAACGGGAGATACCATCCGGAATATCCGCCGGATAGAGGTGAACGACGAACACTGCCGTTTGCAGTTCGGTCCGGTGGAACAAAAAGGCACTTACTACTTCTACTACCTCCCCTACCAAGTGCAAAAGGGATACGGATTCTACAGTGGCGGATACCTTCCGAAAGAAAACGAACCGGATGCAGCCTGGCAGGCTCAAGGCGTGTCAACCCTGAAAAGCACTCGGGCCAAAGTGGTCAGAGTAGAGTCGCGGCAGGCTTTCGACAGTTTTTACCCGATGGAAGTTGCCGCAACGGCCCGGGAGAAAGAGAACTACATCAACCGGCACAAAGCCTCCCTCTACCTCTTTGCCGAAGATCGCAGGTTCCCCATCCGGATGCGCAGCAACCTCCCCACCAAATGGCTGGCAGACAAACAGGGAAAACTGTTTCGGGGAGAAGCAGCCCCCAATGAATACTATACTTTCCAGATCGGGCTTTGGGCAGCCGTGAACCAAGCAGACAAGATTGCTTACCGGGCTTCTTCCCTGAAGTGCGGCCGGGAAATAATACCGGCAACAGCCATTACCTGTTTTAATGTCGAAGGTACCGATCCTTACGGAAAAGCGTTCAAAAAAGAAGTAAACGTCCCCAAAGGAGAGGTACAGGCTCTCTGGTTCGGAATAGATATACCCGACGGGCAGAAGGAAGGCATCTATACAGGCACCATCACCCTCAGCGATGCCGACGGAGCACAAAGCTCGATCCCCTTGAGTATACGGATTGCGGGAAAGGCATTGCCCGACAGAGGTGACAGTGAATTATGGAGATGCAGCCGCCTGAGATGGCTTAACTCGACATTGGGCATAGCCGATACACCTACCGCACCCTACACAGCCATGACTGTGAATGAGAACCGTATCGGTTGTCTCGGGCGTAGCATAACGATAGACGAAGGCACAGGACTGCCCGCACAAATCCGTTCATGGAACAACGACGTGCTGAGCAGTCCCATAGAGTTTGCCATCCAAACCGCCGGTGGAGTGAAAAGCCTGAAAGCTGTCCCCGAACTGACGGAGCGGACAGAAGGCCATGTAGCAGGCAACTGGAAAGCCGAAGACGAAGATATGACAGTCAGCTGCAAAGCAATCATGGAGTTCGACGGATGGATAAACTACCTATATACCATCACCCCAAAAAAGCAGATACAGGTGAAAGACGTCCGTCTGGTATTGCCGGTCAGGAATGAAATAGGAACTTATTTTCTGGGCATGGGGCTTCCGGGGCAACCTACTCCTCAACAGTATGACGGTAAATGGGATGCCCCCGAGAAAACGGTGAACAACTTCGGAGTGTCCATCCCCACCTCCAAAGAGCAACAATGGCTGTGGCCGTTCGACAGTTTCTGGATCGGGAACGAGCATGCAGGTATCCACTGCGAATTCAGGGGAAGCACCTACAGCGGTCCGCTATTGAATCTGTACCGTCCGGCCTATCCGGAAAGCTGGTTCAACGGGGGTAAAGGCGGATTCGCCATACGGAAAGAGGCAGACGGAGTGAAAGCTGTGGCATACAGCGGAGAGCGCATGCTCGAAGCGGGCAGTTCCATTACATTTGATTTTGCCATGATCATCACTCCGGTGAAAATGCTGGATATGAAAAGCCAGTTTACAGACCGCTATTACCACAATGGCCCCAAACCCACACCTTCACAAGCCGACATCGAAGCAGGAGTACGCATCATCAATGTCCATCAAGGCAATGACTACAATCCGTTTATCAACTACCCCTTCCTGACGGTAGACAAAATGAAAGAGTTCACCAAAGAGTGGCATGCCCGGGGATGTAAAATAAAGATATACTATACGCTGCGCGAACTGAGTAATGCCACCGCCGAGATATGGGCCATCCGCAGCCTGGGAAACGAAATCCTGAGAGGCGGAAACGGCGGGGGATTCCCATGGTGCCGCGAGCACTTCGTGACGAACTACACACCGCAATGGTACGAACACTTTGACAATGCTGACAAGCAGGGTATCACTGCCGATGCATCTATCCTGACAGCCGAAGGAGACTCCCGATGGTACAACTATTATATAGAAGGATTGCGCTGGATGGTGCAGAACATGGACATCGACGGTATCTATCTGGACGACGTTTCCTTCGACCGCCGTATCCTGAAACGAATGCGCCGGGCTATGGAAAGCGTTAAGCCGGGATGCCTCATCGATTTACACTCGAATACGGGATTCTCAAGGGGACCCGCCAATCAATATACGGAGTTTTTCCCGTATGTAGATAAGCTGTGGTTCGGAGAAAGCTTCCTTTATGATAAAATGACACCGGCCAACTGGCTGGTCGAGTCATCGGGCATTCCTTTCGGACTGAGTGGCGACATGCTGTACAGAGGTGGGAACGCATGGTTGGGGATGCAATATGGAATGACCGTCCGTTATCCATGGTACACCGAAGGAGTCAACTGCGATCCGCGCCAGGTATGGAAGATATGGGATTCATTCGGCATTGCGGAAGCCACCATGCTCGGGTTCTGGGAAGAACATCCGGCTGTAAGCACATCGGACGAAGCTGTCAAAGTCACTGTCTATCGCAAACCGGAGAAAGTACTGCTGTCTTTAGGTAATTATTCGGATGAAGTGAAAACCGTAAAACTGAATATAGACTGGAAACAGATCGGCCTGAACCCACAAAGGGCAAAGCTGACAGCACCCGAAATACCGGACATGCAACAGGCGCATGAATGGAATGTAGACACACCGATAGTGACAGCCCCCCGGAAAGGTTGGATAATTTATCTTACCTCCGAGTAAACGTCACATAGTCTGCACAAGATTCAAGGTTTTTCTTTATCTTTGTGCAGACTATGACAAACCAATACTAACTCTAATAACACCCAAACATGAAGAAACTTTATTCACTTCTCCTCACAGCCCTGTTTGCCTTGCCGGCGGCGCATGTCCATGCTACCGACTACACGCAAGGGCTCTCCATCTGGTTCGACACACCGAATACACTACAAGGTAAAGCCATCTGGTATGGCAGCCGTCCCGACCTCTGGAAAGGAGAAAGCAAACCGGAGAGCGCAGGAGACACTGCCCGGAACCCCGATGCCAACTGGGAGTCGCAATCATTGCCCATTGGAAACGGAAGCATCGGAGCCAACATCATGGGCTCGATAGAAGCGGAACGCATCACCTTCAACGAGAAAACTCTCTGGAGAGGAGGACCTAATACTTCGAGAGGAGCCGATGCCTACTGGAATGTAAACAAACAGTCGGCACATGTACTGAAAGAAATACGCCAGGCCTTTACCGACGGAGACCAGAAAAAGGCCGAAATGCTGACACGCAAGAACTTTAACAGCGAAGTGCCTTATGAGTCGAACCGAGAAAAACCTTTCCGTTTTGGTAACTTCACCACAATGGGAGAGTTTTATATAGAAACCGGACTCAGTACAGTGAACATGAGTGACTATAAACGTATTCTCTCTTTGGATTCGGCATTGGCCGTTGTACAATTCAAGAAAGATGATGTAGCCTACGAACGCGATTACTTCATTTCCTATCCTGCCAACGTGATGGCAATCCGCTTCAAAGCCGACCGGCCGGGCAAGCAGAACCTTACTTTCAGTTACTCCCCCAATCCGGTATCGACAGGAAGCATGTCGGCAGACGGTGCCAACGGCCTCGCATACACTGCCCACCTCGACAATAACGGCATGCAATATGTAGTGCGCATTCATGCCATTGCCAAAGGCGGAACACTATCGAACGCAAATGGAAAAATCACCGTAAAAGACGCTGACGAAGTAGTATTCCTTGTCACTGCGGATACCGATTATAAGATCAATTTCGACCCGGACTTCAAAGACCCTAAAGCATATGTGGGAGTAAATCCTGCCGAAACCACCCGTCAATGGATGGACAATGCCGTAGCCATGGGATATGATGTACTCTTCAAACAGCATTACGACGACTACGCCGCTCAACCGGGTAAAACTACAACTGAACCCGGACGCACAAAGCGCCAACCTGCCCACCGGCAAACGCTTGCAAAACTACCGGAAAGGGCAACCGGACTTTTATCTGGAAGAACTCTATTATCAGTTCGGACGTTATCTGCTCATAGCCAGCTCAAGACCGGGTAACATGCCTGCCAACCTGCAAGGCATCTGGCACAACAACGTAGACGGTCCGTGGAGAGTGGACTACCATAACAACATCAACATACAGATGAACTACTGGCCGGCTTGCTCGACCAACCTCTACGAATGTACATTGCCGCTGATCGACTTTATCCGTACGCTGGTAAAACCGGGACAGAAAACAGCGCAGGCTTACTTCGGAACAAGAGGATGGACAGCATCGATCTCAGCCAATATCTTTGGATTCACCACGCCGCTTGAAAGTGAAGAGATGGCCTGGAACTTCAATCCAATGGCAGGCCCCTGGTTGGCAACGCATGTCTGGGAGTATTATGATTACACCCGCGACAAGAAATTCCTGAAAGAGACCGGATACGACCTGATCAAAAGCAGCGCCCAGTTTGCCACAGACTTTTTATGGCGCAAACCGGATGGAACTTACACCGCAGCTCCGTCTACCTCACCCGAACACGGACCGATTGACGAAGGAACCACTTTCGTTCACGCCGTAATCCGCGAAATTCTGCAGGATGCCATTGAAGCAAGCAAAGTACTCGGAGTGGACAGCAAGGAACGTAAACAATGGCAAGAAGTGCTGACACATCTGGCTCCCTACAAAGTGGGCCGCTACGGTCAGCTGATGGAATGGTCGAAAGACATCGATGACCCGAAAGACGAGCACCGCCACGTCAACCACCTCTTCGGACTGCACCCGGGACATACGCTCTCACCCATCACCACACCCGACCTTGCCAAAGCTGCCAGAGTGGTACTTGAGCATCGCGGCGACGGAGCAACCGGATGGAGTATGGGATGGAAACTTAACCAATGGGCACGTCTGCAAGACGGTAATCACGCCTACAAACTTTTCGGTAATCTGCTGAAAAACGGTACACTGGACAATCTGTGGGATACTCACCCGCCTTTCCAGATCGACGGAAACTTTGGAGGTACCGCCGGTATCACAGAGATGCTGCTGCAAAGTCACATGGGCTTCATCCAACTATTGCCCGCACTTCCGGATGCCTGGAAAGACGGAAGCATCAGTGGAATCTGCGCCAAAGGGAACTTTGAGGTAGACTTGTCATGGAAAAACGGACAACTTGCAGAAGCAACCATCTTCTCAAAAGCAGGCGAACCTTGTACGGTGAGATACGGAGATAAAACTCTCTCTTTCAAAACAAGTAAAGGAAAAGTTTATAAATTGGCTTTAGATGCAGACCGACTGGTCATCAAATAATACTTTATTATAATTCTATCAAATAAAAATATCCCCGGAAGAAAAGTATTTTTTCCGGGGATATTTTTGCTTTATTACACAGAGTTCACTCCATCCGGAGAAGTATATTCATCATACAGAGATATCCAAACCTAATGTTACTGCCATCCGGATCTTACTACTAACGTTCTACTATCTTTATTGTAAAATCCAAAAAGTATCCTATTTAACATTTTGGTATTTCTCAACTCCAACATTCCTAAATATAAACACTATTAAACAGAACCGGATAGAAAACCGGAACGAAAAGACAAAACCTTAATGTAAAGCCTCAAAACAAAAAGACAAAAAATTCTTCTCAGGAAAGAGGTGCTCATTATTAATATTAAATAATGCTCACCTATATATTATGAGTGGAGTAAAAGTGGGGTATAGTTCTCACGGAACTTATCGTTATTCAAGTGTTTCTGCAAATGTGTCTTAACCTTTGGCCTGTTCTTGTATTAATACTTTTTTGTTAACTTAGGCTAACTTGTGTTTATAAAATCACAATATCTCTCGGCAAAGATGCGATAACTTTTAATAATATGCAAGAATTTATAATA
>OHHU01001344.1_pt1 | contig 11039 bp, 18 predicted proteins | sample 1568151 | NCBI WGS metagenome assembly OHHU01 (sample SAMEA3879572, study PRJEB24766) | human gut metagenome | biome: human-associated habitat; feature: feces | place: USA | collected 1985/1987 | reverse complement strand
CCTCTTGGATAGGAACTGGCAGCTCTGAGGATCCTTGCCGTCAAGCGTCAGGGACACTGGAGCCTCACCATTCACAGACACGTTGTTTCCCTTCTGGACTGAGACCGTCCCGACAGTCCCGTCCGCTGCGTTTGCCGACAGGGCAAACATGACGAAAAGTAAAGTGTTGAATAATCTCATAATTATATATATATTAGTTACTAGGGGCAAAGTTAGGTTTTTCCCCCGACACCTCCAAATATCTGTGGTCTACATTTTTACTTTTGACCTTTCAAGCATAACCAACTGAAGCACAACACATTACACAGTTTATTGAAATTGGAAAAGCAAAAAAATAGGTCTATCGGCCAAAAAAAAGTTATTCCACCCTTGGGGCTGCGGGGGCGATTTTTGCCGTTTTTCAGGTAAAAATCGCCATCGTTTCATGTTTTTGTGCTTCCTCGTGATAGCTCTTGGGGTGCAGAGAGCGATTTGGGATCGTAATGAGGCCCTCATGAACCAAGCGTTATCATGGTTGAGCGATATAGTATGGGAGCTATCATCTTCCATTTTTCCCCATTTCATCGCAATTCTTCATCCTTTTCTTTGTTAGGTTAAGCCCAAATGGAGAAGGTGAGGCGGAGACAATTGGCCGCAAAATGCTAAAAGTTCTCTATGAATTTGCGGAGCGAGAGCGATTCTCCCTCGACCCCTAATTTTTTCTTATAGAGATAGAGTTTTTGCTTGATCGATTTTTCACTGATTTTGAAGATTTCAGCGATTGTTTTGGTGCTCAGCCTAAGGCGCAGCAGGAACAGCAGCCGTATATCGTTGATGGTGAGCTGTGGAAATCGCGACCGGAGTTTTGAAACAAAATTGTCGTCCACTCTTTCCAGGAAGAGTTCTATTTCCTCCCAGTCCGCATCAGTCAGCGTGAGGTGGCGTTGTTCCTGCTCATCGTATTTCAGCTTGATTTTCATTTTTTCGACCAAGTACTGGCGTAGTAGCTTGATCTGGTTATCTTTGTCTTTCAACTCTTGCTTGTGTAGCAGCTCCATCACTCGCCTATCCCTATCGTTCAATAAATTCACTTGATGCAGTCTTTCCTTTTCGTATGCCACCTTGACCATCATCTTTTTCTTTTTGGCTTTATAGACAAAGGCTATGAGGAGAAGCCCAATGAAAATGAAAATCCATATCACCAAGCAAAAGACCTTGTACACCACAGTCCAGGCTTCCGCCTGAAGACGTTCCGTTTTCTCTTGCATCAGTTTTTCGAAGTAGATCGTCTTGTCACACAACTCGTCATCAAACATTGCTTCTATGTAATGATAGGCGGAGTCGGCGTATGACAGCGCAGCAGGATCATTGAGCTTCACTGCAGCACGATGGCGCATGGCAAAAGCCTCGTAGCGCTGGCCGTTGTTCTCCAATCTGAGGGTGTCCAACAGATTGATACACTCGTGATAGTTACCTGTCTTTTCATAGGCTTTGGCAAGCATTAGTCGTTTGGACACAAAGCGGGTATCAGAATAGCGACAAGACAATAGAGCAAAGTGGGTGGAGCGTTTATCGCCAAGTGAGACCGCAAAATAGGCCATATCTTGATAAACATCAGAAATAACAGTAGAGTCGCCAAAGGCGAGGGCATTTTTCTCAGCTTGCTGTGCGAGAGAAAAAGCCCTACGTGGATTGCCGCAGAAGTTTTCACATTCACATACCATCAACGTGTTATAAACGATGTTGAATGCATTTCTCTTACTATACTTCTCATATAAACCCAAAACGCGTTTTGCATACTCCAGCCCTGCCTCGGGGTGAGTTTTCCGAACCACCCATGAGTATCTTGTCATAGCCAGGCATAGCGTAGCCGTATCCTTTTGCACCTTCGCAGTTCGTTGTGCTTCCTTGAGACAATAGTTGGCACGCTCCAAGCTATCGTTTAAAGAATAGTAAAAGCCCATATAATACATGCACCTTGCGTACAAGCTGTCCTTGGGGAGCTTCGCATAGTAGTTGTAGGCGACGCGGATGAGCGAGTCGTTGGCTACGTCAAGGCCACTCTTGTTTTGCGCAAGATAATAGGTCAGGGCGTAGTATGCCTTCTCCGCAGGCGGGAGCGAACGGCGGTCGATGGTATGCAGCATCGCCAACGCACTGTCCGGGTCGGCGTATGCCATTTGCAGCGCGCTGCGCAGGGTCTGTCGCTCCCCACGGTGGCAGGAAGCGAAAGCCAGGGCCAAGAACAGCATCGGTATAATAGCTTTTAGAATTCTCATAGTGTGTGCACAAACTGTTGCGACAAGATGGTGCGAGACGTCGAGGGACGTTGCAACAACAGAGAGGCAGAGAAAAGCGTCCGCCCGTTTTGCGCCAAAGACCTTCCCGTCTTCTGAGTTGCTACATCTACGATGGTCGATTGTCCAGTAGTGACGGCAAAGGTAGGACAAATCCTTGACACTGCCAAAAAGAGTGCCCTGTTTTTCCTCTTTATTTTATAGTTGCGTAGTTTGACCGCGCCAGAAAGCCCTTGGATGATACTCAAGAGACCTTCGGGATGGCACTTAAGCAACCCTTAGGACGACACATAAGTAACCCTTAGGACGAGGCTTAAGAGACCTTCGGGATGGTCTCGGGATGCGTTCGGGACGGAGGCGCGGTCGGCGGCCTCGTGCCATTTCTGGGTGAACCGCTGGAAGCCCGAGACCACGTCGTTGAGGTCGAAGGACGAGAGGCTGCGCTTGTAGTCGCCGTAGTTGGCCGCGTAGCTCATCAGCTGGTAGAGCGTGCAGCGGCGGGAGTAGCGGCCCATGAACTGACCCACGGCCAGCTCCACGGCCTGCTGAGAGACGTTGAACGAGGCCGACGAGAGCGAGGCCAGCCCGCTGATGGCATTGCGGACGATGGCCCGGGGCAGGTCGGCGTCGTGGTAGAGCGTCGCCACGTCCTGGAGCGTCGGGCAGGGTCTCACGGCCACACGCCCGTCGATAGGACCGGCGAAGCGCTCCCAGTGGGTCGGAGCAAACCAGGCGTAAACGCTCGCGCCGTCGGGGAACTTCATCAGGAACGTGCTCCACTCATGACTTTCTGGAGTATTTTGCACGGTCGGCCTCGAGGGCGGCTGATAGGTCGGAGTGTCGAACATGGGCGGTGGGTTTTTGTTGGTTCTTCTGTTTCTCGAAATGGCGACGGGCCCAGTCGTAGAAGTGCTGGCGATAGTGGCCCGTGTCTGTGTGCGGCGTCTTCTTGGCGTTCACCTCAGAGGTGAAGACGGCGAGAAGGTCGAGGAGGGTGCGCTCGTTGGTGTGGAGGTTGCTCGTTGCGTACTGGATGAAGTCGGCGTCGTTGGCTATCTCCACGCGGTAGCGGTTGTTATCGACTTCCGAAAATTTACTAACGACTTCACGCGCATGAGGAGGAAGAGGAGAGAGTAATGAGGTATTATCCTCATTACTTCTTCTTCCCTTCTTGTTATTCCTATTATTATAGGACTGTTCAACTCTTGGACCACGAAGCGGTCCACTTGCTTTTTGCTTACTTTGGTAACTATCATAGTTACAGATAGTTATAGTTGTCCCGTGCTGGTCCACTTTAAGGTCCACAAAGCGGTCCACCTCAAGCCGCCTCAGTCTTCTCATTACGGAAGTCTCTGACATGTTGAGAGCCTCGGATAGTTTTTTTTTACTCGTCACCACTTGCCCCCGCTTGATAGTCAATCCTTTATATTTCCTATCCTCGTGCGTGGCCGTCAGCAGCAGATGGACAAGCAGATGCACCATGTGGGCGTCTCCGTACCACTCCCACTCCAGCAGCTTCCTGTGGAGCTTCACCCAGCCGCCGCCCGGCCCCGTCGGATGATCGGAGGATGGTGTGCGCATGATTCAGATATTTTTTGCTAACTTTGCACCATCAAAAAAGCGAATGATATGGACAAAATCAAGTTTTACAAAGAGTGTAAGGGCGCATTGGACGTCCTCAATTCTAAGGGTATCATCAAGCCAGAAGACTATCCGCTGGCGGTTGTCGCTAAGCTCCGAGAGATCGGAGCGAAGCCCGTGACGACTGGCTTTGTCAGCTGCCGACAGACACGAGAAGCGGAAGCCATCGGTGTCTTCGATGACATGATAGAAGACGAGCGACAGAGGCAACGCACGGAGCGGAGAGCGAAGCGGGCGGAGATTATATCGATAATTTCTATCGCAATAGCTTTAGCAGCGCTATTGCTATCAGTGATACGACACTGACTACGAGCGCAACCCACGCAAGTATCTCAGAGTTGCGGGCGCGGTCGTCGAGGTCATTCTTATCCATGACTATTTCCTTTCTTTTGGGTTATGGTTGATATGATGTCGGACGCTTCCGCCCGGCCACTCTGCGTTCGTGGTGGCTTGTGACACCCAGACTGTGAAGCCTGGCCGCATTAGCCGGACTTTGATATAGGAGCTACACCGCGCCATTGCCCTGGCGGGTCGCCTCAACCTACGTTCATCCATCGTCGGCTATGTCGTGCCCGCTCTTGGCGGACTGCTCCCGATGCTACTTCCTACGCTCACCGACGACCTGTAGTTAGCCGCCGACCCTTGCGGGCGGTAGTACGACCTCATCTCGTTGTGGATGGCTTGCTCGTGCGCCAGCAAGCGGGCGGTCTGTCTTCGATGAGCCGACAGGCGGGCTCTATGGGTTGGGGTGGCTTATTCGTGGGCTACTTCCCGCGCATCTCGCGCCACAGCTGGGCGATCGTGCTGCCCATCATGCCGAGCAGAAGGGCGAGGAGAACCGCTAAGATGATTGTATGTATCATTTTTAACACATTTTTCGGCTCGCTCGAACCGATTTAAGATTTGTTAATTTTTCGGGAGGGGGTCGTCAGAAAAAATGACCCCGTCGAGGATGATACCCACCCTCCGCACCTTTCGACGCGCAAAAATTCAATTTCCAGCCCCCGTGGGGGGTGCCTCGTTCTTGCGCGCTGGAGGTATGCGCCGCCGTTCTGTCTGAGATCGCATGTGCTCCTCGACGAGGGTCTCCTTGCGAAACATCACGCGGCAGGCTTTCGCCTTCCCGATCTTGACGTGGGTGAAGTAGGCCTTCTGTCTGAGTAGGTAGTTTTTCGTCAGTCCTACGATCTTGGCGGCTTCTTCGGCGCTCACCCACGTCCATTGCTCCTCGGGCTTCTCCGCCCGTCGCTTCTTGACGAAGGGCAGCACCTTGGCCAGTACGGCCTCCGCTACGTCCTCCACCAGTCTGCGATATTCAATCCTTGACAGTTCCATCGGCGCCCTCCTTTCTCTTGCGGGTGATCGTCATCCGCAGTTGCTCGTAGTCGCACCGGACCGTGAATCTGCAGCCCAGCACATGTTGCGACCTGTATATGAGCGACGTGGCGTTGATGATGTCCCGGGCCGCAGGCAGCTCGAAGGTCCGAGGCTTGCCGAATGGCAGCGCCCGGAGCTGCTCGCGGGTCATCTTCTCTATTGCTATCGGTTTCATATTCTTTTCTTTTGGGTGTGGGTGGGAGCGGGGCGGACGTTCCGCCCCTGGGGGGAATCACGCTAAATTCTCATAGATATAGTCTCTTTCATCCGACGAAAAGCTGTCCTCTGATTCTATTTTTTTCAAAATCATCGCCCTGATCCCGATTTCTATCTGTATGTCAGCCAATGCTTCATAGAAAGGCCCTGCTTTCTTTTCTTTGAGGCCCCTCAGACAATCCCCCGCTACGTTTTCGAGACATTGCTTACAGCTTTCTTTTTCTGTCTTTTCACGTTCTAAGACATTCGCCATCGTGCTGAGCAACTCGGGCTGGTTGTTGGCGTAGAGTTCGCAGAAGGTTTGCTTGTCCATATCGGGGACTGACATGTAGGCGTGTTCCACCTTTTCATAGTCGGGGTCGCTCATTTGTCGGATCCCCGTCAGCTTTAAAAACTCTTCCTTTGTCATAGCTTTATTTTTTTGATGTTACTTTTTTGTACTGATTTTGTTGCGCAGACGGCAGGAAATGCCTATCTTTGCAAATGGGTAGTCAGTTATATGACCAACCACGGGTGCAAAGACAGGAACTATTGTTCTTACTCGCAAGAGAAATAAGAACTTTATTTCTTGATATAACATTATTTAACGGTTAAAGTGTCTTATTATGGAGGAAAAAGTTCTTAGGTTAAACAAAGTGTTTGAGTACCTTCGTAGTATCGGAATGGTTCATACTCAGGCAGATGTGGCTAAAGCAATGGGAGCATCACGCCCAAATGTGTCCAGCGCACTAAAGGGAGACGGGAAAGTTCTTACAGATAAGTTTCTAAAACGCTTTGCGAACGCATTCGATGTCTTGTCGCAGGACTGGCTCCTGACTGGCGAGGGTCCCATGCTGACCTCCGACATGTCCGGCTCGGTCCATCAGCAGAGCTCGGGCGACTACTCCCCGAACGTGAACGGTACAGGCAACGTGGTGGGCGGTGTCGGCGGTGGAGCGGTGGAAGACATGGCCACGGCCCTGCGAAAAGCCCTCGGAACGATAGAGACCCAGAGCAGCACCATCAGCACGCTCACGGAGATCGTAAGAGACCTCCGGAAGCAGATCGAGGAACAGACGAAGAAAGGATAGATCATGGCAGCACAGAAAGAAGAAAAGGAACGGCAAAAGGCCAGGCGAGAGAAGATAGGTGGCTATTTCCTCGATATGTCTAAACTGACATTCGGTACCACTGTTCTTGCTGGAGTTACCTCGCCTTTCTCAGAGTATTCCCTTGTCAAAGGGATTATTATGATAATCGGCGCAGCAACGACAGTAGTCTTTTATTCTATCGGAAACCAAGTATTAAAATAATATAGATATGTATGCTTTAGGATTCGTGCTTTCATTAGCACTCGTGATCGGTGTCGGCATCCTTATATGGTTCCGCACCCCCAATGGCAAGAAATGGCTCGCCAATCTCTGATTCTATAAATAAAAATGAAATGTTAGGAGTTATATGGATGTGTACCTTGGTGTCACTCATCGCCATCATCGGCGTGGCCTATTTCCATCACCAAGACACGAAGACAGACAGAAAGGAGTAGGAACTATGACAAATCTAATCATCGTAATGGGAGGCGCTGCGATCATAGCCCTGGGCTTCTTCGGTTGGCTTCATACGCCGAGTGGCAAGAAGTGGCTCGCTAACCTCTGATAAAATCAAAGAAAGGACAAAAATATGGCAAAGAAGAAGATTTATACAAAAGAGGAACTATTGGCAAAAATGCCGAAAAGGATGAACAAGTTAGGGAAATGGTATTTCTCTGACGATCCCGACAAATTGCAGGTAATCATCCACGACATGAGAGCAGTTTTGAGATGAGGTTCTACCTCGACACTAACATCAAATTTAAGAAAGGGTATAATTATGGCAAAGAAGAAAACGACAAAAGCAACCGATATTCTCGGAGTTTTGAGAGCTAAAAAGGAGCAAGACGGCAAACTCAGTAAGTTTGGCGAATGGGTTCTGAGCGGTCAGTCCACTGGGTGGGTGCTCGAAGACAAAAACGTTAGGTATGTGATGAGATGAGGATTTATCTCGACACGAATATCCTCGCGTTTATGCTGACAGATCGTCTTGACGATATCAGTCAGGACACGATGCTCCAACTCAACGACTACACGAACCAGTTGATGGCGAGTTCTGTCTGTGTGGCGGAATTGATTCACCTCTGCCAAATAGGCAAACTGTCTGGTGGAAGGCGCAAGGGCGCACCGCACCCCGCATCTATCATGGCGTGGCTAAAAGCTGTAGGCATTTCCATGAAGTCACCAGATGAGAAAACGCTGCAAGTCTTCTCTGAGTTGATTCTGTTTGACGACCACCGAGACCCTAACGACCGCCTCATAGTGGCCCAAGCCATCAGCGACCGTGTGCCCCTCATCAGCTCTGACAGGAAGTTCGAGAGATACCGCCCCTACGGCCTCGATTTCATGTTCAACGAGCGATAAGTCTATACATAATCAGTACACTACCGCAACTTCGTGCCCTATGGTTTCGCAAAGTGTTGAAAATAAAGATATTGGCGTTTTAGAAAGCCATCGTTTAAAAGCCCCCTCTTTCCGCAGAAAAAGGAAGGTTTTAGACCTTCCTTTTTTTGCGTTTTACAAAGTCCTTGCCTCCTGTTTCATCTCTTTCCCTCGATGCTCCAGCAGAATCTACGGCTCAGTACCGCTTTTGTAGTTGAATGTTTTCTATACGCGCATCATTGCTACAGAAAGTATAGTGACTATTTGGATGAATCTGCGGAAGGCTTTGTCCATATTTTTCCATCTATTTTATCTTCAATGTCCGCAGATATTCCTTCTGCTCGGGCGTGATTCTGTAGCTATCGATCGCCTTCTGTATGGTCTTGTTGTGCGTCCATCGGGCCAGGCGTTTCTGCTCAATGTAGGGGAGGGTTGCGTCCCATTGCTTGGCCAGGGCGGTGGCGAAAAACCAGGCTACCATCATTTTTACGTAATACGCTTCGCTCCTTACAGATGCTGGGATTTCGAGATAGTCAGACTTAAAGTCTTTGTCTAAGTAGTGAGACATAAGTATCTCTATACCAAAGCGACAAGTGAAAACGTGTGATGATTTACTCCAAGTCTTGACCTTCGCCAGCAGCTCCTCCTTGTGCTTGGCAAACACCTTCGGAGACATGATGTCACAAACCGCCCAGTTGTCCACGAATGGCAGGAAATGGTCCGTCAGCCGGATGCATTCCTCGTAGTCCTTCACCTCGGAAACGAGGAGCCCGTGAAGCATGTTCTCATCGTAGTATTCATGAGGAAGCTGATGAAGGAACTCCTCGCACTCATTCTCTTTTGTAAATACTTTTGCAAACTTGCGAAGCACGGGCACGCGAATGCCTATGAAGCTCTTCACAGGCACTCCCGGGGTCAGTTTGGCTTGGAAAGCTGCATACTGCTTGTCCTGCATAGCGAAGAGCCTTTCTTGAAGGGGTGTCATAGTTTTTATTGTTATTTTAATTTATCATACTCCTCATCGCTCACAGCCTCCAGCCACTCGTTGGAGGTGTTCTCGCCAGGTATTTCCTCACCCTTCCATCTCCTCATTCACGTAGTCAACGGCACGGTTTATATAATCGACAAAGGGTTTGGTGGTCTTGAACAGTCCGGCCACACGCTGGGCAAGATGGTCCTCCAGCAGGAAGTCGTCGTCCGCTTGGGCGGTCAGGCAGTAGGTCCTCATCCGCATCCAGTCGGCATAGGGCGCGCTGGGGTCGTATTCTCTTGGCACGCGCTTCAATGCTCCTTCCATGTCTGGAACAAACTGCGCGTCGGCTTTTCCCAAGATGCTTGTGCTGAAAGTTTCCCATTCGTCGCTAATGTCTTCACGCAATATCTTGACAGCCCTTTTGTCGTAGCAATAGTTGCCCGAAGCCAGCATGTGGGCATGCGGATACTCCCGACTGTTGCCAGTTCCGATATGGAAATAATATCCTGCATGCATCGACTTCTTGCCCCCTTTTGCCAGGAAGGCGCCGAAATGGGTTTTGTATGGCGACTTGTCCTTGCTGAATCTTGTGTCGCGATAGATGCGATACGTGCAGTCTTTGATTGTCAGCGGGGCTATGTCTTTGTCAAAGCGCCCGATTTCTGTAATGAGGCTTTCGCAGAAAGCGTACCATTTCTTTAATACTTCCTGGTATCGGTCTTTATTTGCGTTAAACCATTCGCGATGGTTGTTGTTGTCCAAATCGCGCAGGAAGTCAAGTATTTCTTTCATGATGTGTGATTTTTCCTTTATTCCATTCTGCCATATTTCATTTCCACGCCCTCCTTGTCATACTGCTTGCGTTTGCCAGTTGGCGGCTCGGTAAGCGTGATGCGCACTACGGCCGTGCGCGACAAGGAACGGGCGACGCCTCGGTCGAAAGCGTCCATGTGTTGTGGAAGAAATCGCTTGCAGACCAGTCGGAGTCCATGAATCTTCTCCGCTTCGTCGGTCACGATTTCGGCCTTGCCGAACGCCAAGGCCGACTGGTATTGCAGGGTGAAACTGCCGTCCTTCGGGCCAACCGTTGGCGCACAACGGGTTACGGCTGAAAGACAGACCTCGGGATGAGCCTTGATGGCCTCCAGTTTTTTGCCTTCCAAGGCACCATGAAAGTACCAGTTCTCACCATCGTCGGAGGCGAGCGACAGAGGCAGACCGTAGGCCTTTCCGTCTTCGTCTATAAAACTCACCGTGATATACGGAGCCTTGCGCATCACTTCCAATGCCCATTGGCTATCCATTGCTCTCGATTCCTTTCTCATTTTCATCGCGTCTTTTTTGTCCTTTGCCCGTTGTGCATGAAAACTTTGATCCTGTCGTTGTCTCCATGTGGGCAGTTGGCACCTGCAAATATACTAATATTTATCAGAAAAGAGATAACATGGAGGCTTTTTGTTTGCCGCACAGATCTGATTTAGCTCTTTGAAAAAACTTCTCAAGCCATTTTCTTGGTGCGCTCGACGAACGGTAATCCTCTTCTGCGTCAGACCTAGCTTCGTTTTTTGGGGGTGTTGTTTTGACGACTGCGAAAGGCCGAAAGGCCGAAATGGCGAAGTGGAAAAATGAAAACGTAATAATGTAATGTTGTAAGGATGTAAGGTTGTAAGGACGCAAGAACGAATTGTGTACGCCTTATTTGTAGGCAATTTTTACTAATTTCTCTATCGGATCGCGTGCCGATTCCTGATGGTTTCCTGGGCTGAGTATGGCAAATACGCTTCTTTTTGAGACCTTGAAGCCCCACATGTTGACGGCGACATGACAGGCTTCGTCTGCCGTAAACAGGTTGTTCTGCTGCTTGTAGATTTCGCCAAGAGGGCATTTTGGAGGCATCCGAGAGACATCCAAGAGGCATCCGAGAGGCATTCGATAGGCATTTTTAGCTTCATTTGACGGCAAAAACTGCGAAAAAGACGTGTGAGCTGGTGTTTTTTCACGATAAAAGCATTCTTTGTGGAATGAACGAAAAGAGAGGGCGTTTTTCGAACAAAAGAGGGTAGTGTGTTTAGATTTATCTGTCAATGAGATAGTTACAACTTGTTT
>OHHU01001330.1_pt1 | contig 11133 bp, 12 predicted proteins | sample 1568151 | NCBI WGS metagenome assembly OHHU01 (sample SAMEA3879572, study PRJEB24766) | human gut metagenome | biome: human-associated habitat; feature: feces | place: USA | collected 1985/1987 | reverse complement strand
GCCTGTTAAACCACGGCTTTAAGCCGGAAGAAGTTGAAGAACGCACGCGCAGGGCGCTTGAAGATGTAGGCCTGCCGGGGCGCGAAAGCTATCAGCTGGACGAACTCAGCGGCGGGCAGCGCCAGAGGCTGCTTTTGGCTTCGGTTTTGGCGGTGCATCCGGAAATTATCGTTTTGGACGAGCCTGTATCAGCTATGGACCCGGACGGCGCCAATTCGCTGTACAAGCTGCTTTACAAAATACATAAGGAATACGGCACAACCATTGTGGTGGTAGAACACCGCATTGACTATCTGCTGCCGTACATGACGGATTTAGTTGTGCTTAAAAAAGGACGCCTTGTGGCGGCTGATAAGTTTGAAAACGCCGCCCGCGTTATGTATAATGATGAAACCCTTCGGCATTTTGTACCGGCGCTGTGGCGCATTAAGCTGGGGCTTGAAGAAAAATTCGGCGTAAGCCTTGGTAATTGGCGTACGGAAGAAGAAGCCGTTGCGGAACTGAAGGCAAAAGGTTTTACAGGGGGTGAGGCGTAATGCTGGAGGCAAAAGAGGTTAATTTTGCGTATCTGCGCGGGCAGCCTGTGCTGAACGATATCGACATTAAAATTGAAAGCGGCGAATTCGTAGCTCTTTTGGGGCACAACGGCAGTGGCAAAACAACGCTGAGCCGCCTGTTCATGGCGCTTATTCATCCGCGCAGCGGGCAGGTGCTGGTGGACGGCACGGACATTGCCGCCATGGAGCCCGCCGATTTGGCAGATAAAATAGGCTATGTGTTCCAGAACCCGGATTTGCAGATTTTGGAGGACACGGTTTTTGACGAAGTGGCATACGGCCCGCGTGCCAAAAAATTGAGTGAAGACAAGGTTAAACGCCAGGTGGAAACCGCGCTTGCCGCAACGGGCCTTACGGATTTGGCAGACGCTTACCCGCGTCTTTTAAGCTTTGGGCAGAAGCGCCGTTTGGGTGTGGCGGCGGCACTGGCCTTAAACCCGCGCACGCTTATTCTGGACGAGATAACCAACGGTCAGGACGCTGTGGAAAAAGAGCGCATGATGAGTTATTTAAAGGCGCTTAATGAAGAAAACGGCATTACGGTAGTGCTTATTTCGCATGATATGGACACCGTGCACCGCTATGCGCAGCGCACCATTGTGCTGCATAACGGGCATTTGGTGTTTGACGGTACGCCCGCAAAGCTGTTTGACGGCAGCATTAACGTAGAGCGCTGGGGGCTGCGCTGCCCTACGGCGACGGCAGTTGGCAACGCGCTGGGCATTACGGCAACCAGCCCGGAGGATTTTTGCAGCAGCATTAGCATGAAAGGAGAGCGGCAGGCATGAAAATATCGGCATTTACGCAGATTATAGTAACGGTAGCCGTAACGGCATGGGTATTTATTTTGCCGGTAATGGCAGTTGCCACCATTTTAGTGCTGGAACTGGCGCTGCTTCTTTCCATTAAACACGACCGCATGACGATGGCGGCAATAGGCGGCCTGGCGGTATTTACCGGGCTGATGGTGCTTTTGCAGCTTTTGTTCGGTTCGCCGCTTGAAATTGCACTGGTCGGCGGCCTGCGCATGCTGGTTATGACCATGGCTTTTTTGTGCATGCTGGCAGCAACGCGCATACAGGATATTGCCCAGGCACTGGTAACAAAATTCCACCTGCCGTGCGAATATGCCTTTATGCTGACAACGGCGCTGCGCTTTGTACCTAACTTTCTGGCAGACAGCACCATTACCTTGGATGCGCAGAGCTGCCGTGGCTATTCCAACCGCGGCAACGCGATTAAAAGGTTGATGTCCTACGTTGTTGTTATACGCCCGCTGGTAATGCGCGCCGTAGCCAAAAGCGAAACGCTGGCGCTTAGCATGGAGCTGAAGGGCTTTGGTGCCAACACCTATAAAAACATGCCGCAGCAAAAGCTCGGCCTTGCCGATTACGTTGTGCTGCTGGCGGTAATTGCACTCAGCACATACCCCTTCTGGCAGGAGTATGTGAAAATATAAAAAGCGCCTGCATAGGCAGACGCTGAAGCTGATGTAAGTTTTCTGTTTGATATATAGCAGGATAAGCTGGTGCCGGTTATCTTTGCATAATTAAAAATTGAGTAAAGGGCTGCCCGCAACCGCCGGGCGGCTTTATTTTTTAGCAGGTTTATTTTCCTCGCCCCATGTGCAAAGCTGGTCGAGTATCGTCATCAGTGATTTGCCTCGCTCCGACAGGCTGTATTCCACTTTGGGCGGAATCTGCGGATATTCGGTGCGGATGATGAGCCTGTCTTTTTCCAGCTCTTTCAGCGACAGGCTGAGTGTTTTGTGCGAGATGGTGCGGATGTAGCGTTTAAGTTCGCTGTAACGCACTACGCCAAACTCCATCAGGCAGCACAGAATAACCATTTTGTATTTGCCGTTAATCAGCGACAGCGTGTAGCTGAAGCCGGTATCCTCAAAATTTGCCTTTTCTATATAATTCTTAATCATTATACTCTCCTTTTGGTTAGTATCTGATAAAAATGTGCGTACTTCATCTTTGATTTATATATTGCTATAATTATAGCAGAAAGACGGAGGTGGAGCAAATGGCTAAAAAAATAGTTGTTTTAAACGGCAGCCCGCGCGCAAACGGCAATACAAAAGAACTGGTAAAGGCTTTTGTTAAAGGTGCTGAAAGTGCGGGAAACACCGTACAGGTTTTTGATTTGCAGAAAATGAATATTCACGGCTGCCTTGGCTGCTGCATGGGCGGCAAAGATGAAGCAAGCCCCTGCGTGCAGAAGGACGATATGTCTTTAATTTACCCGGCTTACCGCGAGGCGGATGTGGTTGTGCTGGCATCGCCAATGTACTACTGGGGCGTAAGCGGCCAGCTTAAATGCGCGTTTGACCGCCTGTTTGCGGTGGCAGAATGTATGCCCGGCTATGCCAATCCCATTAAGGAGTGCGCGCTTTTAATGGCGGCAGAGGGTGATACGGCTGATAATTTTGCTCCGGTAAAAGCCTTTTACGAAGGCCTGGCAGGGCATTTGGGCTGGAAAAACCGCGGCATTGTTTACGCAGGCGGCAATTTTGCGGCGGGCGATATTTTAAATAAACCGGCGCAGCTTGCAGAAGCGAAAAAACTGGGCACGGAAATTTAACTAAAAGCAAAACTTATAAATCTCCGCAGAATATAACTGCGGGGATTTTTTTCCCTTTAACCATGCTTCGCCTTGCTTAACGCCTTTATTTTAAGTACAATAAAAATATAAATGCGTATGTGAGGGGGAATGCAAGTGGAACTGCGTATTTTAAAATATTTTTTAACCGTAGCGCGTGAAGAAAACATTACCAAAGCGGCTAACCTGCTGCACGTTACGCAGCCGACGCTGAGCCGCCAGTTGATGCAGCTGGAAGATGAACTGGGCGTAAAACTGTTTTACCGCAGCAAGCACCGCATAACGCTTACCGATGAAGGCCTGCTTTTAAAGCGCCGCGCGCAGGAAATTACCGAGCTTGCCGAGCGTACAACCCGCGAAGTATCGCGCAGCAGCGAAAATTTAATGGGCGAAATCGCAATAGGCTGCGCCGAAGCAAGCAGTATTTCCGTATTGGCGGGTTTGATGAATTATTTCCGCCAGAAATATCCGCTGGTGCATTATACGCTTTATTCCGGCATTGCCGATGATATTAAAGAACGCATTGAAAACGGGCTTTTGGATATAGCATTTTTAACAGAACCCGTGGATATTTCCAAATACGGCTTTGTGCGCCTGCCGCATAAGGAAGAATGGGGTATTTTAATAAGAAAAGATTCGCCGCTGGCAGAAAAACAGGCGGTGATGCCGCAGGATTTACTGGGCATTCCGCTGTTAATGCCCAAGCGCGACCTGGTTAAAAACGAACTTGCCAGCTGGTTTGGCAGTTTAAATGACAGAATGGATTTTGCCGTTAATTACACAATGCTGATGAATGCGGCAGTAATGGTGCACAGCGGCTTTGGTGCGGCGCTGTGCCTTAACATGGGCACCGATTTTTACGACGATTTGCGTTTTGTACCGCTTGCTCCGCCGCTTGCAACAGGCTGCGTGCTGGCGTGGAAAAAGAGCCAGCGGCAGGCACCGGCAGTGGCGGAGTTTATCAGCTCGGCGCATTCATACGTTTTGGGCATTTCCGGCAATTAAATATAGGTATTAGCTTATTTAAAGCGGCCATATTACAATGTAGGTGTAAGAAATTTGCACCTGCATTTTTTATTGCATAAAAAGTTTAAGGAGGGGAATAATATGCAGGGAGAAGCCACTGATCCGGGGCGGCTGGCCATATTAAACGCCAGACGCAATGCCGTGCTTGACGAAATACATTTCCGTGAAAAGCAGCTTGACCGCCTTAATTACCTGCGTTACGAAATACAAAAGAAAAACAGCAGCAGGGATTAATGTTCCGGAAGGGCTTAAAAAGCTGACGCAATTTTAAAACTATAATAAAAAATCTCCGTTTAACAAAGCGTTAAGCGGAGATTTTTGTTTATAAGATTTATTTAAAATAACGGCGCGTTTTATTCTTCCTGCTTTTCAAAGCCGGTAAAATCAATTATTTTATGATGGTAAGCGGCATCAAAATACGGCAGCGCATCGGTTAAATATTTAACGGTTTTTGCCAAAATTCTGTTCCGCCGTTGTGCGGAAAAGCTACTTCAATAAGATAAATGTCGTTGTCTTTGCTCCTTGCGTAAACGGAGCAGCGCATAAACCAGTACGCATCGGCGTTGTTGGGGTTTTGCTGCCACAGGATAATGAGCTGTTCCGGCTCGGTGGTAAGGCTACGCAGCGCTTTTTCAACCTGCCCGTAAGCAGGCGTGGGTGTGTCCGCGCTGTTTAAACGGCTGCGGATAGTCAGTATCCAGTCGAACGTGGTGCTTGGCTGGGGCAGCTGCGGCGCTTCTTTTTTATCGCTGCCGAACATGGATTGCAGGCGCAGCAAGCCGCGCAGCACGGTTTCGGTTTTATCGCGGCGCACCCATTTGCCAAAAAAGTTCTTTTTGTAATGGCTTAATTCCTCCTGCGCTTCCGGAAGGTCCTTGGCTTTTTGCAGGTAGCTAACGCCTTTGGCGATGTCCTCCGGACCACCCTCGCCGTTGCAGTACAGCCAGCCCAGCAGAAAAAACGCATCTTGGCAGTCCCAATCCACCGCTTCTAAATACTTGCGCGCTAGCACATAGTCCCGTTCCGTGCCCTCTCCGTAGGTATAGCAGTAACCCAGGTAATACGCGCCCCAGTTGCCGGTTTTGCCGCTGTCGTCCGCCCATTTCAGCAGGCGGAAGGCTTTGTCGTAATCCTGTTCCACGCCGCGACCGTCAAAATACATCGCGCCCAGGCGGTTGTAGCAACCCGCCTTAACGGGAATGTTGGAGTCGATAGCTTTTTTGTAATACTCTGCGGCTTTCGCGTCGTCGTGCGGTGCGGCAACGCCGTTTTCGTAATAATTGCCCACAAAAAAGTAAGCGCGCGGTTCACCGGCCTCCGCTGCCTTGCAGAACAGGGGAAAGGCTTCCTCGTGTTTATCTTCATCGAACAAATCGCAAGCATAAAAATACTGGTAGTTGGGGTAGCCCTTGGCGGCGTAAATGCGGTCCAGCTCTTTGGCTTTTTCCGGCTGCGGCGGCAGTACGCCTTCAATACCGTCGCACCAGCGGTTGCCACGCCGCCGTCAAGCGCGCTTTTGTACCAGTATTCGCATTTCAGCATATTTTCGTGAATGAAGCTTTCAAAAGCCTCGTCGCTGTCAAAATCCTCGGGGTTGATGTCTTCTATCATTAAAAAATCGTACCAGTAATAAACGTTGCCGATAACCATCTGGCAAAAGGCATCGCCTGCTTTCGCCTTTTCTAAAATAATATCGTAGGCGGTTTTTAAGCTTGCCAGCGGCATGGCTTCTTGCAGCTCTTTATTCATCACGCCGCAGCGCATGGCGATAAGCGTACCCAGCGCACTGCCCATCATTACCGATTGGTATATCAGCTCGTCCGCGGCGTCCTCGTCTACCGGAAAATCATGTCCCAGCCAGGTGTATTCCTGCCCGTACAGACAGCGCGCCAGCAGGCAGTAAGCGTCGGCGTCGCCCTCGCGGCATGCCTCCTGCAATAGGCGGAATACCTCCTGCCCGCGCTGTGCGCCAAGGTCGTAATAAATATAGCGTATCGCTGTTTCTACTTTATCGCTGAAAAAACGTCCCATCTTTTTCCACTCCCGTTTCTGTTCTGCGTACATTTCTGCTTTTTTGGCTGTTGCTGAACTTTGCTTTAAGTGTAGCACTGCGCCTGGCAATTTACAATTGGTTTATGGCGCTGCGGCAAAAGAAGTATGTAAAATTTAAAAGCACCGCTCTGCAAAGGGAACGATGCTTTTGGTATGGTCATTTTTAAATTTACGTTTAAATCATTCCGCCAGTTTTTCCGCGCTGAAGGCGTAAACACGCTGCCAGAAAATTTTGCTCTGTTCGGCTTCGGGAGCGGCAATTTCAAAAGCGTGGTACAATCCGGGAATTACGTGCAGCTCGGTATCGACATTTGCTTCCGTAAGTTTTGCGGCGTAATCAATGTCTTCGTTAACAAATAAGTCAAGCCCGCCGACATAAATAAACGCAGGCGGCAGGTTGGCAAAATCTTCCGCAAAGGTGGGCGAATAATAACCCAGCATTTTGCCGCTGAGCTTTTGCCCGCCGCGCAGAACCTCCCACGCATACTTGTTGCTGCTGCGCGGCCAGCAAATATAACCGGTCTGCTGCGCATGGTAGGGCGAGTTTTCCGTTGCCGTGCGGTAATCCAGCATCGGGTAAATTAAAACCTGCCCCTTAATGGGGATGTTGGCGTTATCGCGGTTATACAGTGCAAGGCTTGCGGCAAGGTTGCCCCCGGCGCTGTCGCCCATTAAAATAATTCTTCCGGCATCAAGGCCGAGTCTGTCTGCGTTTTCTTTAACGTACATTAAACCGCTGTAGGCGTCCTCGAGTGCCGCTGGAAAGGGCGCTTCTACCGAAAGGCGGTAGCGCGGCGTAATAACGGCAGCGTTTAAGGCGTTGGCAATGTTCTGGTAGCGTTTGCGGTCGTCAAGCGAAATTCTGAACAAATAACCGCCGCCGTGGGCGTAGTACACTACCGGCAGTTTGGCTTCGCTGCTTTTGGCGGGGCGGTAAATATAAAGAGGCACATCCGCTGCGCCGAAAAGGCTTTTGGCGTTAACGGTTTCAAAGGTAATGCTGCTTTGGGCAGGAACATAGTTTTTTACGCGCCGCTCTACGTCCTGAGGCGATGTGGCTTCAATAAGATAACCTTCTGCCGCTGCACGGTATTCCGGCTGCACGCGGTCGATATAGGGTATTTCCGCAGCCAGTGCGGATGCGGCTATGTTAAAGGCCAAAAGGCAAAGGGCAATAAATTTTTTCATAGGGTCACCAGCTTATTTTAAATTTTTGCCGCTGAGCGTTACTGCCTGCGGTTTGTTGACGATAAGGACTTTATCCGTAACCATTGTTTGTACGGCTTTATCATATTCCTGAAAATACGGCCCGTCAATGTGGGCGCGGTAAGCGGTGTCGTCGGTATACAGCTCCAGCAAGTGGAATACGTTGGGGCGTGTGGTTTCGGTTGTTGCAAGCAGTGCTAGTACGCCTTCTTCGCTGGCAACGGCGCTTTGCATTTCTTTGGCAAGCACTTTTTTATAAGCATCAAGCTGAGCCGGGTCGATAACAAGCAGTGCCATGCGTGCCTTATCGGCAGTACCGCTTAATTTGCTTTGCAGGTTAAATGCGTCAGCGGCAAGGGTTTTATGTACCTGCGCCAGTTTAAGCGCCTGTGCGGCGGCTGTTTTTACGTTGGCGTTATTTTGTGCGGCATTAAAAGCGTTTTCATCCGTATAAATTTCCAAATAGCGCATTACGCCGTTTTCGTCTTCACCGCCGTAAACAGCCAGCACTTCTTCGCTGTTTTGCAGTGCTGTGTTAAGTGCGGCAACGGCTGCGCGCAGGGCGTTTTCGTTACCGGCGGCAGCGCTGTATACGCTCCAGCGCATAAAGGGCTGGGCGGCAGCTGCGGCATTTACCGGCAGCGCCTGCAAGCCTGAAAGCAGCAGCATAGCTGCGCAAAATAATAATTTTTTCATGGTGCATCTCCTTTACTTATTCTGCTTTTTCAAGCGTTGCGGTAAAACTGTCATGGGCTTTAACAATATCAAGCCCGCTTTCCAGCCTGCCGATGGGGATTAAGTTGCTGTCGTCTTTAAAATCAACATAAAAAATGCTTAAATTGCCCCACGGCTGATAAACGCACAAATCGCCCGCAAGGGGATGGCAGCCAACCTTTTGCCCCTTTTCGTCAAGCCGCTTGTCGAAGTAGGCAATCTTTTCCATACCGGAAAAATCCTTAAACGAAAGCGTTACCGGCAAACGGCTGTATAAATCGTTGGCGCTCGGTTCATTGCGCAGCGTAACCGGCAGGCGGCTGCCGTCAATAACAAGCACGGCTTTGTGGCCATCTGCTGCGGCAGTGTTTTGCGGTGCAGGCTGTGCTGCAGGTTCGGAAGCGCCGCAGGCGGAAACGGCAAGTGCCGTCAGCGCAGCGCTTAACAGCAAAAGTAATTTTTTCATAGGTATCCCTCCGTTTTATTTGTATAGTTTAATTATAAAAAGCGCAGGGCATGGCGTCTAATGCTTAATTGTTATGCGCCATCATGCGTTTTTGGCATGAAGTGCAGGCGGGAGTATGCTTCAACTTGCGCGTTTAAAAATTTTTAACTACAATAATTATATGGAGAAATGCTTTAAAGGAGGAACTGGCATGAAATACCGTGAACTTGGCAAAACAGGATTGAAAGTAAGTGAAATAGGCCTTGGCTGCGAAGGCTTTAACGGCAAAGACGCCGCTTTTACGCAGGAAATGTTTAAACTTGCTCTGGCAGCGGGCGTAAACTGCATGGATTTATACAGCCCCAACACGGAGATGCACAAAAATATTGCAGCGGCACTTGGCAGCCGACGCAAAGATTTTATTTATCAGGCGCATTTATGCACGGAATGGAAGGACGGGCAGTATAAGGCTGTGCGCGATATTGCCAGTGTAAAAGCTGCGTTTGAAACTATGCTGAAAAATTTGAACACGGATTATATCGATATCGGCATGATTCATTATGTAGATTCGCCGGAACTTTGGCGTACGATTGAAAGCGGCGGCGTTCTGGACTATGCGCTGGAACTGAAGGCCGAAGGCAAAATTAAGCACATCGGCGTAAGCAGCCATAACCCGCTGGCGGCGCTGGAAGCCGTAAAAAGCGGCAAAGTGGAGGTGCTGATGTTCAGCGTAAACCCCTGCTACGATTTGCTGCCCGGCACAGATGACGTGGAAAAGTTGTGGGCGGAAGAAAGCTACAAAAAGCCTTTGCTGAACCTTGACCCCAAACGTGCGGAACTTTACGAAACCTGCCAGCGTTTGGGCGTGGGCATTACCGTTATGAAAGCCTTTGGCGGCGGCGACCTTTTGAACGAATACAGCCCGGCAGGCAAGGCACTGACGGCGGTGCAGTGCCTGCATTATGCGCTGACACGCCCGGCGGTAGCGGCCGTTATGAGCGGCGCACGTACTATGGAAGAATTAAAAGCCTCGCTTGATTACGAAAAAGCAAGCGAAGCAGAAAAAGACTATGCAGAAGTTTTTGCAAGCTTCCCCAAAATCAGCTGGGAAGGGCACTGCATGTACTGCGGACATTGCGCGCCGTGCCCCAAAGGCATTGACGTGGCAAACGTAACCAAGTTTTTGAACCTTGCCAAAGCTCAGGGCGAAGTGCCGGAAACCGTGCGCGAGCACTATGCAGCGCTTAAAGCCCACGCCGGCGACTGCATTGCCTGCGGCGCCTGCGCCAAACGCTGCCCATTCGCTGTTGACCCCGTTGCCAACATGAAAGAGGCAAAAGAAGTTTTTGGGTATTGAGATAGGAAAATAAAAACAGACAGCTTTTAAGGCTGTCTGTTTTTATTTTTACTTTATTTTACTGACCAGGCAATTTCAGCGGCAAGTTTTCCGCAGGTAATTAAATCTTCGATAAAAATATGTTCATTTGGGGTATGGTTTTTAAAATAACCCGGAGCTATACCGATGGCTTTTATTCCATGACGGTTAAAATGGTTGCCGTCCATACCGCCGCCGCCTGCATTAAGAACTGGCTCAATGCCGAGTTTATTCATAGCTTTCAGGGCAATTTGCACAACTTCTTCTTCCGATTCTATTTTAAAAGTGTAATACATAACATTTTCGTTATATTCGATAGTAACGCCGTATTTTTCTTCAATTTCTTTAATCGGTGCGGCAAATTTTTGCAAAACTTCTTCAAATTCTTTGTCATTGGTGCTTCTTGCTTCCGCAAGAATTTCTGCATAATCGCAAACTACATTGGTAGAGTTTGTGCCCGCATGGATAGTGGAAATATTGGTTGTGGTGTAAGGGCTTTGCCTGTTATCAGGCAACTGCATAATAAGCGCAGAAGCAGCTTTTATGGCGTTAATGCCTTTTTCCGGCTCGTTGCCTGCATGTGCACTTTTGCCGTGTATTTTATAAGTAAATTTGCATTTTGAAGGAGCTTGTAAAATAATGCGTCCAATATGCCCAGGTGCATCAAAAACGTAAGCCTTACGCGCTTTAAAAGCATTAAAATCAAAATATTTACTGCCTAAAACACCGGCTTCTTCACAGACTGAAAATGCTACTTCAATATCTCCGTGCGGCTTGTCCGAAGCTGTAATTCTTCTTAAGGCATCTAAAACAGTACAAATACCGGAAACATCATCCGCAGCAAGTATTGTTTCACCGTCTGCTTTAAAGGTTTTGTTTTCTTCATCGTAAATTGGATTTATTTTTTCGTTATTTTTTACACGGTCTAAATGTGCAGAAAAGAGGATTGGCTCAATATCCGGAGAGCCTTTTAATACGGCATAAATGTTGCCTGTGTTGCCGCCTACCTTTTCACCGGTCTCGTCTTCTTTTACTTCAAGGCCAAGAATAATTAATTTATTTTTTACGTTATCGGCAATAATGCGCTCACTGCGCGATTGAACAGGAAGCTTTACGAGTTCTAAAAAGTCTTTAATAATTTGTTCGTTGTA
>OHHU01001328.1_pt1 | contig 11148 bp, 8 predicted proteins | sample 1568151 | NCBI WGS metagenome assembly OHHU01 (sample SAMEA3879572, study PRJEB24766) | human gut metagenome | biome: human-associated habitat; feature: feces | place: USA | collected 1985/1987 | reverse complement strand
CATGCGGGGTCAGGGCAACAGCGGCCAGAACGGCGGCCCCGCCGGCGACCTGATGGTCACCGTGAGCGTCCGTTCTCACCCGCTCTTCACCCGTCAGGGGCAGGACGTCTACTGCGAAATGCCGATCACCTTCGGGCAGGCCGCCTGCGGTGCCGAAGTCGAGGTCCCGACGCTGGACGGCAAGGTGCGCTACACGATCGGTGAGGGCACACAGACCGGCACGACCTTCCGCCTGCGCGGCAAGGGCATCCCGAACCTCAATGGCCGCGGCCGCGGCGATCAGTATGTCACCGTGACAGTGGAAACGCCGACCCGCCTGACCCGCGAGCAAAAGGATCTGCTCAAGCGCTTCGACGAGCTTTCCTCCGATTCCACTCAGCCGAAACGCAAAAAATTCTTTGACAAGCTGAAATCCATGTTCAACTGACCCCCCTTCCCCCGGCCGCCTCCGGCCGGGGAAGCGGTTTCTTTGGGAGAATTCCACTTTTCCTTTCGAAAACCGACAGAAAAGAGAAATTATACCTTGACATCCGGTCAGGTTTATGATACTATTTTATGGCTGATGCAGCAGCCTGATCATGCGGGTGTAGTATAACGGCTAGTACAACAGCCTTCCAAGCTGTGGGCGTGGGTTCGATTCCCATCACTCGCTCCATATGCGCCAGTAGCTCATCCGGATAGAGCAACTGCCTTCTAAGCAGTAGGTCGGGGGTTCGAGTCCCTTCTGGCGTACCATTTTCAGAAGGCATCCGCTTTTTGAAATCGGGGCGTGTCCCCGGAACAGCATCGGCACAGAAGAATATGGTGGGTGTAGCGTAGTTGGTTAACGCGTCAGATTGTGGCTCTGAAGACCGAGGGTTCGAGTCCCTTCACTCACCCCATTTTTCAATTTCAGATGCTCCGCGGGAGCGGCTGAATGTAGGCTTGACCACACTGCCGGACATTGGGATGTCGCCAAGTGGTAAGGCACCAGACTTTGACTCTGGCATTCGTAGGTTCGAGTCCTGCCATCCCAGCCAGAACCGCCGCGGACATGACAGCGCCCGCGGCGGTGTTTCTTCTGAGAGGACGGCGTCGCGTCCCCCCCATGACCCGCTAGCTCAGCAGGCAGAGCAATTGCCTTTTAAGCAATGGGTCTGGAGTTCGAATCTCCAGCGGGTCACCAAGTCGTCGTGAACTTCACTCGTTCACGACGACTTTTTTATGAAAAAGGCAGCAGAGCACCCTGAAAACAGGGTGCTCTGCTCAGCTTGTCAAAAAAGTCCTTTTGGACTTTTTTGACAAGCTGACTACAAAATTGCAAAATCAATATTTGTAGTATTATTTTGCAATTTTGATCGCTGCGGCGGGTTATTGAACGCGAAAGGGAACCCTGACGGTTCCCTTTCACACTATTCTTCCCTCCGAAACTTTCGGCTGGATAGGTTTTTTGACAGTCTGAGCAGGCTTTCCCGACAGATTATCTGCAAAACTTCAAATTATCGGCCGTAATCCGGCAGGATGGAGATCGTACCGCCGCACTCCAGGAATGCCGCGAGCTGTTCCTTCGGAAGGCCGGTGTCCAGCCGTTCCAGCGCATCGGCGCTGTCCGCCGTCAGCGTCCTTTCTGCCATTTCCGCGTGCGTCTGCATCTCGTCGACCAGCAAAATCAGCGTTTCCAGATTGGGAAGCTCCGTCAGGACGCTCAGGTCGGTGACCTTTTCGTCCGAAACCTGTAGGGATTTCAGGCTCTGCATCCCGGCCAGCGAGGCGATCGCCTCCGTGTCTGCGCCCTGCGTAGCTACTTCTTCTACGCCGGAATCCACCAGCGGCGAAAGGTCACAGTTTCCCTTGAGGAGCAGGACGCGCCGCAGGCCAGTCTGCGCTGCCGGCGTCAGATCCCAGCCGTCGCCGGACAGGCTCAGAAATTCAAGTGCGGGAAGATCCGCAAGGAAGCTCAGATCCTGCGCGGCGCTCAGCGTCAGAGAGATCAGCTCCGTCTGCCCTTCCAGCGCCGCGGTGTCCAGCACGAAGCCCTCGCAGTCCAGACTCTTCAGGCCGGGACCGAGCTTCAGCGTTTCCGGCGTTTCCGACAGCGCAAGGACCAGATTTGCGATCTCCGCCGTGGAGGCATCGAGCTGCTTTACCCCCTGAGAAAGCTCGACCGTGCCCCACTCCGCCGCCATATCCGGCAGGGTGACCGCGCCAGCAGCGCGGGACACACCGAGGATGAACTGCTCTAGCTCCGGCAGGAAATACTCGGAAAGCTCCAGATTCAGGTCGCCGGAATCCCCCGATCCCGGCGTAATGTTCAGGTAGAGCGTGCACAGCGTATCCGGCAGTTCGCCCAGAAATTCCCACGAATCCGGTTCGCGGCCAGTAATCATCAGATAGTTCAGCTTCGTCGCCCAGCGGAGCTGCTCCAGATGATAGGGGCCGATGTCAAGGGATTCGACATCCAGCGGATAGGAGATGCCGTTGAACACCAGCTCGTCCGGCTCGGTCGTCAGCGGGACCGTGCCGTCCTCCGAGGGCGCGACAGGAGTCCCCGCACAGCCCGCCAGAAGGAGAAGTGTCAGGATAACCGTCAGAAATCGAAACATTCGCTTTTTCATAAAATCACCCTTCCCTTTTTTTCAGCTTATCAGATATGGGAATTTTTGTCAAGTATTTCACCGCGGGGCAAGTGTTTATGCGTGCATTGTGCATAAAAAGCCCCCTTGCCTCTGGCAAAGGGGGCTGCCTTATCGCTCAGCTGCGCCGATGGTCCGGGAAGACACAGATCGTGCCGCCGCGCTCCAGAAAAGCCGCAAGCGCTTCCTTGGAAAGCCCGGTATCCAGCTGTTCCAGCTCTGCCGCGTTTTCCGCCGTGAACGTCGCCTGAAGCTGCTCCGGACTGACCTGAAGGATCAGGGTTTCAAGTGCAGGCAGCTCCTCCAACGGGAGTGTCGTCAGCCCCTCGTCCGAAAGCTGCAGGACACGCAGATGGGCCATGCCCGCAAGCGCGGCCGGCTCCACAGCACATTCCTGCAGGCGCAGGGTTTCCAAGCCGGACTGCGCCAGCGCCTTAAGGTCGGCTTCCATTTTGTAAAGCGACAGCTCCGTCACACCGGACTGCACCAGAGGAGAAAGCTCCCATGTGCCGCCGGAAAGGCGCAGCTTTTTGATCTGCGGCAGACCGGACAGGAAATCCAGCGGCTGCAGCACATTCAGGCTCAGACTTTCCAGCCCGTCCAGTCCCAGCAGCGCGTCATCCGGTGAAAAATCTTCACATTCCAAGCTCTGCACACGCCCCGGTACGGTTTCGTCCGGCGCGCCGGGCAGGGAGAGCAGCAGCGTTTCCACCGCGGCGGCAGAGAGATCCAAACGCCGCAGTTCCGGAAGTGTAAGGCGGCAGCTTTCCAGCCCAGCCTGCGGAAGCGCCAGCGTTTCGATCGGGCTGTCCGCGGAGATCTCCAGCGTTTTCAGGGCGGGCAGCAAAGCGCCGTCCAGACGGACGTCCGCCGCCTCCGTCCCGGAAAGATGGATGGTCAGCGTTTCCAGCGCAGAAAGGGTGGAAAGGAACTCCCAGCTTTCCGGTGCACTGCCGCTGATCACAAGCTCCCGGAGGTTCGTCGCCCAGCGGAGCTGCTCCAACTCGTAAGTACCGATCTCAAGGGATTCGACATCCAGCGGATAAGATTTCCCGTTGAACACCAGCTCGGTCGGCTCGGTCGCCGGCGGCACGGTGCTGTCCTCCGAAGGCGCGGCGGGAGTCCCCGCGCAGCCCGCCAGCAGGAGAAGCGTCAGAAAAACGGCCAGAAATTGAAACATTTGCTTTTTCATAAAATCACCCTTTCCCTTTTCTCCAACTTATCAGAATTTTGGATTTTTGTCAAGCATTTTGTCAAATACTAAATAGTAATACAACAAAACGTCTTTGCCCGCAGGCAAAGACGTTTTGTTGTATTATTCCTTCGGCAGATTGCGCATGGTCAGGCTGATGCGCTTGCGCTTTTCGTCCACGTCCAGCACCGCGACCTTGACCACGTCGCCCACGGAAACGACCTCGGACGGATGCTTGATATAGCGGTTGCAAACGCGGGAGATATGCACCAGACCGTCCTGATGCACGCCGATGTCCACGAACACGCCGAAGTCGATGACGTTGCGCACCGTGCCGGTGAGCACCATGCCGGGCTTCAGATCCTTCATTTCCAGCACGTCCGTGCGCAGAATGGGCTTGGGCAGCTCATCGCGCGGGTCGCGGCCGGGCTTGCACAGCTCCTTGACGATGTCGCGCAGGGTCGGCACACCGACGCCGCAGACCTCGGCGGCCTTCTGCGCGCCGTAGGCGTCCAGACGCTTCGGCAGCTCCGCGATCGTGCCGGCGGCAACGTCGGCGAGTGTGAAGCCGCACAGCTCCAGCAGCTTCTCCGCCGCGCCGTAGGATTCGGGGTGGACGCCCGTGCGGTCGAGCACCTGCTTGCTCTCCGGCACGCGCAGGAAGCCCGCCGCCTGCTCGTAGGCCTTCTGGCCCAGCTTCGGCACCTTCAAAACCTGCTTGCGCGCGGTAAAGGCGCCGTTTTCCTCGCGGTAGACCACGATGTTCTTTGCCGTCGTGGCGTTCAGGCCGGAAACGCGGCGCAGGAGTGACGGCGAAGCGGTGTTCAGATCGACGCCGACGGCATTGACGCAGTCCTCGACCACGCCGCTCAGGCTCTCGTCCAGGCGCTTTTCCGGTACGTCGTGCTGGTACTGCCCCACGCCGATGGCTTTGGGGTCGATCTTGACCAGCTCGGCCAGCGGGTCCTGCAAGCGCCGCGCAATGGAGACCGCACTGCGCAGATTGACGTCATACTGCGGGAATTCCTCCGCCGCCAGCGGCGAGGCCGAGTAGACCGACGCGCCCGCCTCGGAAACGATCATATAGGAAACGCCCGGCACTCTGCCCAGCAGCTCGCAGACGGCGGCCTCCGTTTCGCGGGAAGCGGTGCCGTTGCCGATGGCGATGTGCACCACGCCGTGCTTGCGGATGAGCTTTTCCAGCGTGTTCAGCGCCTCGTCGCGCTTGGCCTTGGAGAAGGTCGGATAGACCACTGCGGTGTCGAGCACCTTGCCCGTCGCGTCCACGACAGCGACCTTGCAGCCGTGGCTGTAGCCGGGGTCAAGACCCATGGTCACGCGGCCGCGCACCGGCGGCTGCATCAGGAGCGGGCGCAGATTCAGGGCAAAATTGCGGATCGCACCCTCGTTTGCCTCGTCGGTCAGCGCGCTGCGCAGCTCACGCTCCATGCTGGGCGCGATCAGACGGTCGTAGGCGTCCTCCGCCGCAGCGCGAACAAACTCCGCCGCCCCGCCGCCGGGAACCAGCACCGCGCGGCGCACGCAGATGAGCGCCTGCTCCCGGTCCAGCTCTATGCCGGCCTTCAGAAAGCCCTCGCGCTCGCCGCGGTTGACAGCCAGCACCTGATGGCCCTGCAATTTGGAAACCGGCTGGGTGAAATCGTAATAGGTCTGATAGGGCGAGGTCTCCTCCTCCTTGCCCTTGACCGCCTGCGCGCGCAAAACGGCCTGCCGCTGCATCAGCCCGCGCAGCGCCTTGCGGATGGCGGCGTCGTCGGAGATCGCCTCGGCGATGATGTCGGACGCACCGGCCAGCGCGTCGGCGACCGTTTCCACGCCCTTTTCCGGGTCGATGTAAACCTGCGCCAGCTCCTCCGGAGCGGGCAGATCGCGTGCCTGCGAGAACAGCTGCTGCGCCAGCGGCTCAAGTCCCTTTTCCTTCGCAACGGTCGCGCGCGTGCGGCGCTTGGGCTTGTAGGGCCGGTAGAGATCCTCCAGCTCCGAGAGCGTCTTTGCCGCGGTGATCGCGGCATCCAGCTCGTCTGTCAGCTTCTCGCCGATGCCGCGGCGGATCTCCTCGCGGCGCTGCGCCAGATTCCGCAGGTATTGCAGACGGTCTGCAAGCGTGCGCAGGGCGGTATCGTCCATTGCGCCGTGCAGCTCCTTGCGGTAGCGGGCAATAAAGGGAATGGTATTCCCCTCGTCCAGCAGGCGGACGACATTTTCCACATATTGCGCCTTCTGGCCGAGCTCCTCGGCAAGCTGGCGGATCATTTCTTCCATATGATACTCCTTTGCACATAGTGCACCTATTATAGCACGGATCGCCGGCAAAATCAAAAAAACCTTGCATCCCCGATCACCCGCCGCTATACTGGACGCAGAAGGGAGGGAAACCTTATGACAATTGAACCCGGAAGATACCGCCATTTCAAGGGAAAAGAGTACGAAGTGCTGTGCGTGGCGCGCCATTCCGAAACTCTGGAGGAGATGGTGGTCTACCGCGCGCTGTACGGCGATTTCGGCGTGTGGGTGCGCCCGGCATCCATGTGGAACGAAACCGTGGAGCGCGACGGAAAGACCTATTGCCGCTTTACGAAGCTGTGAATTGCATCCTGATGTATTTCCCGACAGAATTCTCAAAAAAAAACCTGAAATCAGTATAATTTGATGGATTTTGACAGTTGCACTGGGAGAAAGAATCGTATATAATAAGGACGCTGGGGAAAGGTTTCTCCGCATATTTCCTAAAGTGGCGCCGGCCAAACACCGGCGTATCTTAAATAATGGAGGAAAAAAGTATGTCTATCAAAGTTGGTATCAATGGTTTTGGACGCATCGGCCGTATGGTCTTCCGCGCAAGCGTCAACTTCCCCGAGATCGAGATCGTCGGCATCAACGACCTGTGCCCCGCTGACTACCTCGCTTACATGCTGAAGTACGACACCATGCACGGCCAGTTCAACGGCACCGTTGAGGCTACCGAGAAGTCCATCATCGTCAACGGCCACGAGATCCCCATCACCGCAGAGCGCAACCCCGCTGATCTGCCCTGGGCAAAGCTCGGCGCTGAGTATGTCGTGGAATCCACCGGTCTGTTCCTGACCAAGGAAAAGGCACAGGGTCATCTGGACGCAGGCGCCAAGAAGGTCGTCATGTCCGCTCCGTCCAAGGACGACACCCCGATGTTCGTCTGCGGCGTCAACCTCGACAAGTACACCAAGGACATGAACTTTGTTTCCAACGCTTCCTGCACCACCAACTGCCTGGCTCCGATCGCGAAGGTCCTGAACGACAAGTTCGGCATCACCGACGGCCTCATGACCACCGTTCACTCCACCACCGCTACCCAGAAGACCGTTGACGGCCCGTCCCTGAAGGACTGGAGAGGCGGCCGCGCTGCTTCCGGCAACATCATCCCCTCCTCCACCGGCGCTGCAAAGGCTGTCGGCAAGGTCATCCCGTCCCTGAACGGCAAGCTGACCGGCATGTCCATGCGTGTTCCCACTCTGGACGTTTCCGTTGTTGACCTGACTGTCAACCTCGCAAAGCCCGCTTCCTACGACGAGATCTGCGCCGCAATGAAGGAAGCCTCCGAAGGCGAACTCAAGGGCATCCTCGGCTACACCGACGAGGCCGTTGTTTCCTCCGATTTCCTCGGCGACACCCGTACCTCCATCTTCGACGCAAAGGCCGGCATCGCTCTGACCGACACCTTCGTCAAGGTCGTTTCCTGGTACGACAACGAGATCGGCTACTCCAACAAGGTTCTTGAGCTCATCAAGCACATGTACAGCGTTGACCACGCCGAATAATCTCAAAGCATAATCAAATCCGCGTCTTCGGAAAAACCGAAGGCGCGGATTTTTGTATGTGTGCATAGGCATTGGCCGTTCCGCCGTGCAGGCACTGACAATAACGGAAATGCCAACAGCGGAATGGTCAAGACCATTCCTTACGTAATAGTTCAGAATCTCCGTTGCACCTGTAATAACGAAACCACCAAAAACCGGGCGGCATGGAATCCATGCCGCCCGGTACGTTCATTCTGATCGGATCTTTTATTCCGCTTCGGGTTCCTCATCCGGCTTTTCTTCCGGCTTTTCTTCCTGCTTTTCTTCCGGTTTTTCTTCCGCCGCGGATTCCGGCAGATAGGGCAGGATCTCAACATCCGCGTCCTGCTTTGCCTGCTGCTTTGCGGCGCGGTAGGCTTCCTTCGCGTCCTCAATATCCTCTTTCAGGTCATTGATATACCGGAAGCTGTTGGAGATCTCCTCGCACAGCGGCTTGTATTCGGCTTCGTCCGGCTCCTCGTCGGTCACATAATCCTTGTAGTAGACCTTGCCCAGACGGGTGTAGTTCCGGCGGATGCGCTCCTGCTCTCTGGCAATCAGAACCTTCTTCTGCGAAATCGTCGCGGCCAGCTTTGCCACCCGGCCCGCCGCCTGCGCAGCGTCAACGACCTTATCCTTCAGGGCTTCCACATTTTCCTTCATAATAAACAAACTCCTTTCTTATTCTTCCGTTTCTTTTTTCTCTGCCTCAGCCACGCGGTTGACCAGCAGGTCCTGCGGCGTGTGCTTGACGAAGAATCTCTGATAGATCAAAACGGCGACTGCCGCGACGCAGGAGATGCCTGCGAGCCACTGGCTGACGCGCAGCGGCCCGATGTACAGGCTGTCGGTGCGCAGTCCCTCGATGATGGCGCGGCCCAAGCCGTACCACGCGACGTAGCCGAGGAACACCTCGCCGTCGTATTTGCGCTTCTTGGACAGGAAATGCAGCAGCACAAAGCCCACGACGTTCCATACGGACTCATAGAGGAAGGTCGGATGGAAATACTGGAGCTGACCGTTTTCGATCAGACCCATGCGCAGGAAGCTGTCCGTCACGCCGCCGTGCGCCTCGCGGTTGAAGAAATTTCCCCAGCGGCCGACGGCCTGCCCGATCAGAAGGCCGAGACCCATGATATCGAGATAGGGCAGCACCGGCTGCTTCTTCACGCGCGTGTAAATGAACACGGCCAGCGCTGCGCCGATGACACCGCCGTAGATGGCAAGGCCACCGCTGCGGATGTCCAGAAATTTATACCACGGGATGCCGGGGCCGAAAAACTGCTTCCACTCAAAAACTACATAATAAAGCCGGGCGCAGACGATGGCAGACGGCAGACCGATGATCAGCATATTGAGGATGTCGTCCTCCGTCAGGCCGAACTGCTTGACACGCCGCAGGATATACAGCGTTGCCAGCAGCACGCCCACGGCGATGATCACGCCGTACCATTTGATGGTAAAATTGCCGATGGTAAAGCCGTCGGACGGGTTGATCTCAATGCCCAGGCCGGGGAAGCTGATGGGCGATGTCAAAAATGGAATCATTGGATTTTTTCTCCTTCTTTCGGACGGACGACCGACAGCGCCGCACGCTCCGGGCGCACGGTCTCGGTCAGGAATCTCTGCACATCCTCCGGTACAACGGAAGCGTACACCTCCGGGAAGCGCAGGTAGTCCACGCCGTCAAAATAATACGAGCCACCCATAAGATAGCAGATACTTTCAAAGCTGTCAAGGTCTCTGGTGCGGCGGCCGACGGCGGAACGAACCAGCCGGTCGAACTGCGCGCGGTCAAAGCCCTCTTTGACGATTCGCGCCGCCTTATCCAGCAGCGCCTGCAATACCGCCTCCGGGTCGCGGCTGTCGCCGGTGGCGGAGAGCAGGCAGGCGTCCTTTACGCTCTCGTAGCCTACGGAGAACCCCGCGTCGATGAGTCCCTGCTCGTAAAGTCGTTGGTAAAGCGCTGAGGACTCCCCTGCGAGGATCTCCGCGGCGATCTCGCCGACAATCTCCCGGCGCAGAGGCTCCGATTCGGGCGGCGGGCACTTAAAGCCGATAGCAAACGTCGGCATGGCCACCTCCATGGTACGCTCCATGCGGCTGCGCGGGCAGTTAAGCGCCTCCGGCGCGCCGTAATCCCGCTGCGGGAGTACGCCGGGCTGTGCAGGTGTTCCCTCCCGCGCGATGCGCACGACCGTTTCCGGGTCGACGTCGCCCGCGACACACAGCACCATATTCCCCGGCTGATAGAAAGCCGCGTGGCAGTCATACAGGCTCTGTGCGGTGATCTCTGCAATGCTTTCGACCGTTCCGGCGATCGGCACGCGCACCGGATGACTGCGGAACATCCCGTCAAACAAATCCTCGACCACACGAGACTCCGCGCTGTCCTCGTACATCCGAATCTCCTGCGCGATGATGCCGCGCTCCTTTTCCACGCTCTCCGGCGTGAAATAAGGCTCCGTGACCAGCCGCAGGAGGATCTTCAGGTTCTCCTCAAATTCCTCCGTGCAGTCGAAATAATAGGCCGTCATGGCATAGCCCGTGAAGGCGTTCGGACTGCCGCCGTGCGCGGCAAAAAGGTTCATCGCGTTGTCCTCCGGCAGGTCGAACATCTTGTGCTCCAGATAGTGCGCGATGCCGTCCGGCACACGATGGCGCACGCCGCCGAGTGTAAACTGCGTGTCGATGGAGCCGAAATTCACGCCCAGAAAGGCATAGCGGCGGGCAAAGCCCGGCTTCGGCACCACGCGGACGCACAGGCCGTTCGGCAGGATCTCCTGCCAGCAGCGCTCGCCCAGCTTAGGATATTCAAAGAGCTTCACGCCTCCACCCCCTCAAGGAAAAACACGGTGTCCGTCCGGATCCTCTGCGCAGCGCGCACCAGATCGTCTTTGCTGAGCCGCGTGATTTTTTCGATCAGCGCTTCCACGCTGTCGCCGCCCGCAATGGCGTTTCCGATATAATAATCGTCCAGCCGCGCCGGAACATCCAGCGCCGCGCGCAGGGCCGAAAGGATCCCGCGCCGTGCGGATTCCAGCTCCGCTTCGCTGATTTCTCCGCGGCGGCAGGCCTCCAGCTCGCCGAGGATCGCGGTTTTCGCCGTTTCATATTTGTCAAATTCAATGCCGGAGGAAACCAGCATCAGGCCCTTGTACTTCTCCACGGCGGAGCTGGCATAGTAGCACAGCGACAGCTTCTCGCGGACGTTGACGAAGAGCTTGCTCGTCATGCCGCTGCCGAACACCGCGTTCAGGAGCATCAGCGCAGGATAGTCCGCGTCCGTTCCGAGGATGCCGGTGTGCAGGCCGATGGCCAGCTTGCCCTGCGTGACGTCCATCCGCTCCGTGATCTCCCGCACCTGCACGGGCGCGGGATGCGGCACGGTGGCGACCGGCGCGATGTGCATCGGTTCCTGCCCCGCGAACACGCTGCGGAAGGCCGCAGCAACCTCCTCCGGCGCGCGCCGTCCGGCATAGAAGATCTCCGTCTGAGAGCCGGAAAGCAC